>Ga0210385_10000928_pt1 | contig 18661 bp, 16 predicted proteins | sample IncBWH26OmetaG_FD_160107 | JGI IMG/M metagenome (GOLD analysis project Ga0210385, IMG submission 160107) | Forest soil microbial communities from Barre Woods Harvard Forest LTER site, Petersham, Massachusetts, United States - Inc-BW-H-26-O ...
GGCGTTGGGTGGATTCGCGGACGTGCTGCGGGAAGGCTTTGAGAGCGGAAGTCGAAATCTCGGGTGCTCTTTAGCCTGAGGCGCTAGATTTCAGCCGGGACCAGCGCGGGGTTGACAAGAGAGGTGGGAGCCATTACTGCAACGTCGTTCGGAGCTCTATCGAGAAGCCCTCAACTGGATGGGTTATTTCCTGCTGGACCTATCTGGCCTACTGCGAAAACAATCGGGACAACCGTGGGCGGAGCAACGAAAGAGAATCGAGCCAGAGCGTTAACGCTCGCCCCAACGGCCGCATGAACAGCCGCACACACATTATAAGAAACGGTAATTGGTCGTCGCTGCTCCACCACGCCAACTCCCTACTTTTATGTTGAGAATACTTAGGTTTGTTATGCTTCGAAGCTCCGCCGAGCATCCGGCGAAAAAACGCCAGCACATAGAACGACTCAACGGTGAACAACCTACCTTCGATCGGTGCTGCGTTGTCAATGTGCCGCCCGGACAGGTCAAGATGCTGTGCCCGAACCACGTCTATCCCCGCAGTGTTCTCGAACATGCGAAAGTTCATGCCGACACGTGGGTTGCAGTCCAGAATCTTGTACTGTCCATCCCGCTCATCTTTCCGCCAATCCATGTCGATAATGCCGGAATAGGCAACGGCCTTGAGGAGCTTCTCGCTCGCGCAGCGCAACGTTTCATTGTCGATAGACAGACCCAGCTCGGTGGAGCCAGCATCGGTCGGATAGGCGCGCAATTTTCTTCCCGTGAATGTCACACTCACATTTTTTTCTGAATTGTAATATCCGTGGCAGATCCAATCATCTCCAGGAATATACTCCTGGATAATGAGGTGCCGGCCTGTTTCATAATTGTAATCTTCATAAAACTTGAACAGTTGCTCGGAGGTTTGAATTACCTTCGTACTGAACCTGTCCTTCATAGGAAGCCACTGCTCGGCCGCCTTCACCACTACCGGAAATCTCGCCTTCTCAGTAAATGCCTTGAGATCATCGATAGAATGAGGAATGACACTCCGTGCGCTGGGCATTCCGATCTCAGCACACAGAGAGTGGAGATAGGCCTTGTTCGCCAACTGAAGTGGAACCTGTGGCGAGACCTGCGGCATGATAAACCACGGAGCCAGACTGGCCGCGTTCTCAGCAACAAATACGGCGGATAAGTCATCCATCGAAACGATGATCGTTGGACGAGCGATGGATTGACCGATCGACGACATGGCCCGCACAAACGATTCGGGATCAGTAGGGCAACTACCCCAGATGAAGGCCTTTGTAAGATACCGCGTCATGGCCAGAGGCGTATAAGCATCCTCAACCACCGCATAAACAGGCACACCAAGCCTGCCAAGCGTTCGGGCCACCCCCAACGCGCCATGGTGGATGACACCGCGGCTCATTTTCAGGATGAGGACTGGATACTTCGAGTCCAGACTAGGCAACATCCTGTTCCCGACCTGATTTGCCGTTGGCATCAATCTTCCACGCACCTTTGTGCTTGGGCAAACGGAGCCGCCGCCGCGCGTTGATCTCTGGCGATATGCGACGCAACGCGACGGGCTGTGAAGCTTGTGCCCGCGAGAAACCGCATCAGGGGGCCGAAAGAATTCGCGCTGGCAAGACCAGTGAAATACATGCCAGGAACAGAGGACTCGAAGTTGGAAGACAGCTTAGGCATCTGCTCTTCGTGTGTGATCTGCGACTTCAGGCTTTCATCCAGGAATGGGAGTTTCTGGATGTTAAACCGATACCCGGTTGACGCGATCACGTGATCGGCGATCAACACCTTGGGCTGCCCATTCTGATCGGTAAGCTGTAACATAACCCGCCCGTTACGCGCTTCCGCGGACCGCAATTGATGACCAGCCAGAACAGGCATGTGGCCATTGACCCGCTCTTTCAGCCACCAGCTTCCCGAGGGACCGAGAGCTGTCTTTACCCGCGAGAGTCGAACCTGCCGCGGCAAGTGACGAAAGAGGTCTGGCGCATTGTCATAAAACCAAAACCCGAGCCCTTCGCCCAGCTGCGTTCTCGGGCGTCGCACCCGCTGAAAGAATGAACGTTGGGTCGTCGACGGAATCCCGTTCCAGGCCAGCTCGCGCGCACGCACCACCACGGTTACCGAAGCTCCCTCCTCCCGCAGCAAGGCGGCCGTCTCCAGAGCAGACTGCCCGCCACCGATCACGATCACGTCTTTGCCCTTGAACCTGCTCAGGTCATAGTGGTCAGCGGAGTGCGAAGACAGTTCAGCCGGCAAGCCGCCCAGTTCCTCAGGAATACGTTCCATCTGATCCAAGCCTGTGGCGACGACGACCAGGGCTGATCGTAACGTCTCCCCAGTGTTCAGACGCAGCTCAAACCCACCATCTACCTTTCTGACCGCGCTCACCAGAACATCTTCGACCTGGGGGACGAGCTTTTGCTGAAAGCAGAGCGCATATCTGGCAAAGGTCTCACGTGACAGCGGAACGCCGTATTCACCGTATGGAAGGCCGTGATCACGGCAAAATTGGGCAAGTCCGTGGCGTCCCTCCGGATCAGGCAGGCCAGATGCGCATCCTTCTGATTTCAAAAGCATGCCCTTCGGCATTTGCGTGAGCCAACGCCGCATCGGCGACCCGAAAATGCGGAAATCCACGCCGACATGGCGCAGATGTGCGGCAACCGCGAGACCATAGGATCCCGCTCCGATGATGCACACTCTTGTCTGAGGCACGGAATTCAAGATAAAGTTCCTCTCATTCTGAGCGTTCGCCAGAGGCGAAGCCCTTGGTGTCTCTATAGATCAGCACTTTGAACTTTGCGGGAAAGATTCTTAGACTTTAGGACGGGAGCGCAACCCGCGAAAACGAATGCGATGTTTGGGACGGACCGTGCAAGAACCAGGAAGGCAGCCGGCTCAGCACAATTGGCTGGTTTCCGCGATTCTCGCAAGCTCGCCCTTTACGATCTTTCCGGTCGCAGTGGTCGGCATCGTAGGGACAATCAGGATTTGGGAGGGCCGTTTGTACGGAGCAAGGTGTCGTGCACCGTACTCCAATAAATCTGCAGAGCTTGCGGATGTCTCAGGCAACAGCTGAACGAAGGCTACTACCTCTTCATCTCCGTCAACGGATCGACCAATCACAGCGGACTGGAGAACCGCAGGATGCGAATTCAAAACCGCCTCCACCTCAGCTGGGTAGACGTTAAAACCACGGTGAACGATCAAATCTTTTGTGCGTCCAACGATAAAAAGGTTTCCCTGTTCCAGCCGCGCCAGGTCGCGAGTATTGAACCATCCCTCGGAATCAATCGCGGCGGCGGTCTCTTCCGGCGCGCGATAGTAGCCCTTCATAACATTAGGACCGCGCACTCGCAATTCGCCCACCTCGCCTGCTGCCACGGCCTGGCCATCGCTTCCCGCGAGCTTTATCTCAACTCCGGGAAACACTGCACCAATAGAAGTATCGGCGCGAGGCGCTTCGGGCCGCGTCAGAGCAATTGTGGGAGAGCATTCCGTTACTCCATAGCCATTACCCAGCGCCATCCCGAAAAGACTTTCGATGCCCGACTTGGTGGCAGGGTCCAGCGGAGCACCGGACGAAGAAATAATGCGGAGTGCAGGAAACCTTAGCGACGAAAGCTTCCGCAGTTTTGCGTACTTGAGCCATTGGTTGAAGATGGCGGGTGTCCCGAACAACAAAGTGGCCTGATCTTTTTCCAGCGTCACCCGCGCACTCATAGGATCAAAGCGCGGCGCGAGATAAAGCGATGCGCCGGCCAGTAGCGAGCCGAGCAAAACCACAGAAAGACCGACGGCGTGCGTCATAGGCAAGACGCCGTATATGCGATCGTCGGCAGTCACGTTGCGTACCTGAACCGATCCAGCAGCCATAAACAGCAGATTGCGGTGCGTCAGCATCACACCCTTGGGAAGGCCAGTCGTGCCCGAAGTGTAGATCAGAGCTGCGACGCGTTCCGCACTGTTTGGATCGAGTGGCTCGGGTTCTGCGGTCCGGTTTAACTCTCCGACGGCGATTGAACTCAATCCGTCGCGCTCTTCGAATGTTGCCCCATCGCGTGTTGCATGCTCCGCAGCACAGGTCGATTCAGACGCGGTGTAAAAGACGCGTCGAGCACCACTGTGCTGCCGGATCTCATCAATTTCGCGCGCCGAGAGACGCGCATTCGCCAGCACTGGCCAGGCGTCCATTCCAGCGGCCGCTAGTAAGAGCGCCACGAACGACCGGCAGTTCTCGCCAACGATCATCACCCGATCGCCTGGACGTACGCCCAACTCATGAAGCCACTTCTTGCCGACGGAGATTGCAGCAGCTAACTGTCCATACGTCCAACTGCCCGTCGTCTCAATGAGAGCCGGGTGATCGGGAGAACGTTCTGCCCACGCAGTTACAACATCAACGATGTTGTTGGGTATTTTCTCTGCGCGATCAGATCCGCAATGTTCGGTCATGAAGTTTGCCCGAAGTCGTGCCACAGGTTTCGGCAAAGTGAACTCCGCCGTGTGGCCGACTCTCTCCTCCTCTGGGCAACTAGACTCGGGCGCCGAGTTTCCTTGAGACATATGCAACCAGGTTGTTAACGGTATCAAGGTTGCCAGGTACTACCTCGTCATCCTCCACGGTGATGGCGAAGTGTTCTTGAAGGTAAGCAACCAGCTCGAGGGTCCCAGCAGAGTCGATCAGATCCCCAAGCAACAACCCGTCATCGCGCAGGTTCTCGGCGCGTCCGGAAAGGAAGTGCTGAATCAGAAAGGTTCGAATGTCACGCTCGATATCCGTCGTCTGCATTGATCGCATTGCCTCCACCCTTAATTTAACCGGCGAGCCAGGTCCGGTGAATCAGAATACTTTGCTTGCTGTTTGCTCTGGAACACAAACAGAGGTATCTCTGCGCCCTCTCGTTTGCGCTCGAGAAGCAGCGGACAAAGGTACGCTTGAATAAGAAGGCCGAATCAAGGTCGTATCCCCGTCAAAGGGGCAGGCATACCATGCCGCGCCGTCTGAGAGAGTCCTTTGCAGCGCCGGGTCTGCTGCTTTGTAGAGAAAAGGACATGCTGGATACGCTCTGGTATACGGACTCCACTGCGAGCACACGCTTCGAATGGCGGCCGGAAAGCCCACCAGTTCCAGAACGTGACTGCCGATGCCCTTGGCATGACCGTAAGCAGCGACACATAGTGCCTTCACGATCTCTGGATCATCATTCCTGACCAGTAAATCTGCGACCATCGACGTTTGCAAGCCCGTCTCTTGATCTGTGTCGGTGCGGATCACCGCGTAGCCGACGAGGTCTCGGTTCTTATAGCAGCAAAGCACTCGAGCCAATCCTCTGTCGCCCGGTATTCCAAAGTGCCAGCGCAATGCAACCGCACTACGCTCGGCAAGCAGTCGTGGTTCTTCGTTTAGCTTTTGCAGCCACAGAGCTTGGAAATCGTCCCCGATGTCGTCGACGCTAATCTCGTTCACCAGAAAAGAGCACGAAGACTGCCTTGGCCACCGTCTCCCAATCGTTTTGTTGGTCCCTACTGCAAGCGAAGCGAGGACGCTGCCGATCTTCGACATTTCCTGCCCGAGCTGCAGTTTTCTCATCAGAGCCTGGGAGAAAGCATATGGTTGCAAGACCCAAAACAGAACTTTGCTGTAATCCGGCTGCGGTAGATAGGAGGACTTAAGGGCCAGCGCCATCTTGCCGACCGCTTCAATCGCGGAAGTAGTCAGGTATAGATCAACGGATTTCTGGCGAAAGAACGCCGCGGTCAAAGTCAGACCGACTGCTCGATACGGCGGATCAACCACTAAGCCATGCGCCGCCACAGCTGTCAGCTTTCTGTCTCCGTAGCGATAAGACAGCGAGATGTTTCCCAGATAGCCGACTACCGCTTCATCGGCCTCCAAGACCCACCCGATGGGGCGCTCGGTTGAACCGCATGCCACGGCTGGGTTACGTAGCCACAGCCGTTCCCAGTTTTCGATGGAATCTGCGTTTAGCCCCCAGCGTTGCTTCAGCTCAGAAACTGCCTCGAAATCGGAGAACGCGGCTTCCCGGAGCCGGACTGGCGCTACATAACGAGAAGAATCAACCGGCAAGCCAGTCGCTTGGGTAGCGAGAGCCTGGCGGCGCGTCCTGATCATCCCCAAAATTACGCGGGCGAATCGTTGTTCGATTGATTCCATCTGCCTAAAGACCTGGTGATCCAGCCGCACCCCAAAGGCTTTCCTGTGAGTTACGGAAACGCTCTTTATCTACTATTTACTACGCCAACTCCTCGAGTGTGAAGCTTGACTGCGCTGATTCCACGCGAGCTGCAACTGGAGCCAGTTTAGCCTTTCTCGCTGCGACATACTGCAGCCAGTTCTGGTACACACATGCCGCCGTTGAGTGCCATCCGTTCTGCAAACGGCCGATGACCGCCTGTTCGGGAAAAGAAGTCATGATTCCTTCCCGTCGATCCGCAATCGCGCTCTTCTGAAATTCGCTTAGTAGGCGAGACGCCGGCGCGTCGAAATAGCCGTTGGGCATCGTAGGATACGATTCCCGCTCACGATTGAGAAAGCGCTTGATGTCTCGACGGTATTCCTTGAACAGCGTCTGGGCGCCGTACTCCGGATGTCCCTGGAAGTGTACAAACAGGCTCTTCTTCTTCTTCTGCTTCACAAAAGCGTCCACGCCAGCGTCGGCCGATCGGGTGAGGACAATATACCCGGCAGAGGTCAACTCACTCTCTCTTACTTCGTTCCACCTCGAATGCGGGAAACGCACGCGCTCGGGCGTATGGTCCATCAGTGCGTGATCGGATATTTTCCCGGATTCAAAAACACCGAACTGCTTGTCTGGCAACCGATGTCGGCTGATGCCGTCGCTATAAGACACGCTGGCATGTGCGGCCAGACAAGACAGGATGGCGGAAGAAGTATTGCGTTCTGCCCAATCGAACACATCCGTCAGAACTCCCCAGTAAGGTTCGTCGCGAAGATTCGGTTGATGAGGCTCGGTACCGGTGATGATTACGCCATCGAACTCGCTTTGCCATAGATCCTCAAAGCTGTTGTAGAACTTGTTCAGATGATGCAAACCGCGGTCTGTCCGCGGCACTCCGGGTAGCGAGTAGAGCTTCGCATATACCGGAATGCTGCCCGACGCGATGTCGAGCAGGGTGAAGAACTGTAGTTCGGTGTCCTCCAGAGCGGCATCCGGCATGTTGTTAATGAACGCAATGTTCAAGCACGCGCCCCGGGAGGGACCACCGGAATCGACCAGGCGGAAGTTTCCCTCCGCAGCACAACGAGTTGGCAGTGGCCCGTCAACAATCAATGGCATAAGACTCTCCTCCGACCGGCAATGCGTACATGCCCCATAGACGTTGCTATTGCCGTGCGCTTTCTAGTGCCTGTCCCAGATCTTCGAGAATGTCGTCAATGTGCTCAATGCCTACGCTAAGGCGAATCATTTCCGGAGTGACTCCCACTTTCGTCTGTTCTTCAGGTGTTAGCTGGCGGTGGGTAGTCGAGGCTGGGTGACAAGAAAGCGATTTGGCATCGCCCATGTTCACCATGCGCTTGAACAGGCGAAAAGCGTTGAAGCACTTCCGTCCGCCTTCGTAGCCGCCTTTCACACCAAACGTCAGCAGCGAGCAGAAATTGGAACCGAGATAGCGATGGGCCATCGGATAGAGCGGATTGTCGGGAAACCCGGCGTAGTTTACCCAGTCAACCATGGGATGCGAACGCAGAAATTCCGCGACCTGGCGTGCGTTCGCCACATGCCTTTCCACGCGAAGAGCCAGCGTCTGAATTCCCTGCAAAAACAGAAAACCGTTAAACGGAGACAGAGTGGCACCCGTATTTCGCTGACATACCGTCCGGCAACGCGCGACAAACGCCGCATCCCCGTAATGATCGACATAGACAACGCCGTGATAGGCAACTTCCGGCACGTTGAACATGTAGAATTTTTCGGGATATTGCCGCCAAGGGAACTTCCCGCTGTCCACGATCATGCCGCCAATGCTTGTGCCCCCTCCACCGATAAACTTCGTCATGGAGTGCACTACTACATCAGCGCCATACTCGATGGGCCGCAACAGAATCGGGGTAGCCACGGTGTTGTCGACAACCAGCGGCACACCATGTTTGTGCGCCACCCTCGCTAATCCTTCGATGTCGGCAACATTTCCGGCAGGATTGCCCACACTTTCGCAGTAAACGGCCCGAGTATTCTCGTCGATCAATTTCTCCACGTCCTCAGGGCGATCACTCGCTGCGAATCGCGATTTGATCCCCCGTTTCGGAAAAATATGCGCCAGTAGCGTGTAGGTGGCGCCGTACAACTGCGGGGTGGAAACGATGCTATTCCCTGTTTCGGCAATGTTAATCAGCGCATACTCGATGGCAGCCATTCCAGAGCTGACGCTGAGACCTTCGACTCCGCCTTCGAGCGCCGCCATGCGCTTTTCCAGCACGGTGTTTGTGGGGTTGCCAATCCGCGTGTAGATATTGCCCTGGACTTCGAGATTGAATAGAGCCGCGCCGTGTTCCGCGCTATCAAACTCGAATGCAACAGTCTGATAGATCGGCACGGCCACGGCCTTGGTCGTGGGGTCTCCGTCGTAGCCGGCGTGGATCGCGATCGTCTCTCGTTTCATACTCTAGTGATTGGTTCTTTGTGAGGGGTGCTTGATTCCTATTTCACGCTAGCTGCAAAGTGAGCCGAGACCGCGACCTCTTTTTTGTCCTGCGACAGGGATTGGTGCAAAGTACGAGCAAGCCGTCGGGCGGCGAATCCTGCGCCAAATGCAAAACGCATGACCGGCCCGAAACTGTTCGCAGCTGCTATCCCAGCGAAATATAGTCCAGGTACTGATGACTCAAAGTTCGAAGCCAGCACAGGTGCTCCATTCATTACCCGCACTTGAGACCGCAGGCCCTGACTAAGGAAAGGCAATCGTCCGAGATCTACTTTGTAACCAGTAGCCGCGATCACGTGCTCGGTCACGACTTCCTTGGTAGTTCCGTCCAAAGATCGCAACTGGAGTCGCACTTTGCCTTCGTGAATGTCGGCCTGCTCCGGCGAACAGCCAAGCAGCAAGGGAACCTTGTCGATCACCATATCTCTCACGAAATAGCCTCCGGAAGGACCCAGCGCTCGCTGCACCGCCTTCACTCGAATGCTTTCCGGCAAGTAATGAAATACCCAAGGCGCATCAGCGAAGAATCGGGATGACAACCCGGGTCCCAGCCCTGACGCGGGGTTGCGCAGGCGTTGCCATAGAGACCTGGTTTTCCCAGTCGGCTTACTGTGAAAAGCTAACTCCTTTCGCCGGGTGATAAGTTGGACGTGAGCACCCGCCTGATGCAGCAGACCAGCCAAGTCAAGCGCCGACGAGCCCCCTCCGATCACCGCTACGCTCCGGCCTTTGAACCGCTCCAATTCGCGGTGCCGGGCACTGTGCGAAACATATTGGGCCGGCAAATGGGAAAGGCTCGCAGGTACATGTTCGAAGTGCGTGATCCCAACGGCTAGTACGACGCGTCGCGCGGTAAATGTTTCGCCGTCTTCCAGACGGATGACAAACCCCTCTTCAGAACGCTCAATGCTGTCCACCAGCGTTTGTTCCAGTTCTGGCAACAGGCGATCTCGAAAAGCCAAACCATACGCGCAGAAGGTCTCCAGGCTGACGGGAACGCCGCTATCCGCGTATCGAATGCCTTTCTCCGCGCAAAACTGTTTTAGGGTGAAGCCGTCTTCAGGATCGTAAATATTCGACGCAAAGCCATCCGACTTCAGCATCATGCCTTTCGGCATGTGCGCGAGCCAGCTGTCCATGGGTCGTCCGAAGATACGGAAAGGAATCCCGCGCTTCCGGAGATGTGCACCGATTGAGAGCCCGTACGGACCAGCACCGATAATCGCAGTATTTAGCATCAGCTTTATCCTTAAGTTAGACTTTGTACTAAATGATTTCCTATCGTTCGTTTTGCAAGTTCAGCCGTTGACGCAGTACGATGTTCGCGAATTGAAGATTGCCGATCAGGTAACGCTTCCACATACGCCCGGGTTCACGCATCAGACGATAGACCCACTCAATGCCCATCTGCTGCAGTAGCCGCGGCGCGCGTGCTACTGCACCACTGACCATCTCAAAACTGCCTCCCACGCCCATGGCCACGGGAACTCCTAAGTTGCGCGCGTGCTCGTACATCCAGTACTCCTGCTTCGGCGCACCGAGAGCCACGAAAAGCAGATGGGGACGAGCCGCCGTTATGCGCGCTTCGATTTCTTCCCGTTGAAGTGGGTCCTTCTCGAAGCCAAGCGGGGGACAGTACGTTCCGGAAACGATGAGTCCGGGATTTTGTGCGACCAGCTTCGCTGCAGCCGCCTCGGCTGAGCCTGGGCGGCCACCGAGCAAAAAGACGCGCAAACCTTCGACCGCCGCTCGACGGCAAAGGGCTGCAAACATGTCCACCCCGGCAATACGATGGGGGATCTTCTGGCCCAGGAGACGCGCAGCAAGCAGCAACGAGACACCGTCTGGCAATACGAAAGCGGCGGCCGAATAAATCTTGCGCAAGTATGCATCTTTAGCCAGCAAAACCACATGCTGCGCGTTCGGAGTAACCACATAGATGGTTTCTCCGGTGAGGGCGCTGCGCACAATGGTCTCCACCATTTCGTCGAAATAGCACGAATGCACAAGGGCGTGGCCGATTTGGACCCTGGGTACCGAAGGGGCTAGGGTGCAGAAACTCGCTTGGCTATTGCAAACCATAATTAGGATGACCGTTGATTCGAAAGGGGAGCGAATACTTTGAAGAACAATCAAACTCTTCGGGGATAACTCGCTGAGCGTGGCTTCTTGAGCTAGATGGGATTGGACGTTAGGGGCTTCCTGAAAATCACTTCCATGCTCGGCCCCGCTCCGGCCCACGATGCCACCTGAGCAAACGGCGCGATAGACACCAGGTTTATGCCCCTGCGAACAACTCTTCGCATAAGAGTTCGCGGTCTGGGTTTGGCTTGGGGTGTGGGCGAAAAACCCATCTGCTCAATCATCCGGGAATAGACATACGCGGCGCTAGTCTCGATGTACGAAATTCTTGGTGTCACAACCGAAACCTCTTCGAAACCTACGACTGCCATCAATTGTCGGAGCGAGCGCGGCGAAAAATGAAACAAGTGCCTCGGCAACTCGAGACCATACCAATAACTGCCGAACAGCCGCGCCTCCCAGGAGTCAATATTTGGCAACACCGCATGGAAGATGCCACCGGGTTTGAGCCATTCCAACACCTTCCCTAAGAACTCCCGGGGATCATAAACGTGCTCAAGAAGATCGAAAGCGGTAATAACATCAAAGGACCCTGCTGAAAACGGGGCCCTGACGGCATCTCCTACGAAGATTTCCGCCCCTGTCTTTGCCCTCGCTCTAGCCGCGGTCGCTTCTTCCATCTCGATTCCATAGAACTTCCAAGAAGCCTTGTTCATCGTACTCAAGAATGCGCCCGAACTGCACCCCACATCTAGGATCGTTCCACCCTGCTTGTGGCGGCCAATCGCATTCCGTTGTCTTTGCCACCGGCGATCCGCAAATTGCTCTCCTGCGGTAGTAATCGCGCGGTGATAATCCTCGTCGTAATGGATGCCCATTTCCTCGGGCCGCGGAGGATTATCCAGCCACACGCAAGAACAAGAACTGCAGCGGCGAAGCGTGTACACGTCCTGTCGCCAATGAAATCGATCTGGCGCTCTTAAAAACCCAGAGACCTGAATTTCTCCACACAGGGGGCAGGCCAGCGCCACTTGAGTTTTGCCGGGATCACAAGACTCGTCGATGGCCCGATCTTCTATCACTGCTGCTTGCATGCTGCCTCCGATTTCACCCAATTGCCCGTTTGCCGGTCGTAGGTCCGGATCAGGGTGGCTGGGTTGCCGGCTATCACGCTGAAAGCGGGGAAACTTCTGGTGACCACAGCATTTGCGCCCACGACACTGTTTCGTCCGATCGTCAGTTCACCGTGATTACACACGATCACCGCACCATGGCCCAACCAGCAGTTTCGTTCGATAAAGATTCTTCCACCGCGGGTAACACCTTGGTGGCGGATAGGCATCTCAACGTCAAAAAACTCGTGGTTATGATCCATGATCAAAACCGACGGAGCCAAGAGCACATCCGCTTCGAGAACGATCCGGTTCCTAGCGGATATAGTGGAACGTCTTCCAATCTCGCATCCACTACCCAAGACAATCTTCGCTTCAGAACTCTCTGAGCCAGGGGCCACATTCAGCCACACATCTCGGCCCAAGGTCACGTTATCTCCCATACTTATTTCCGAAGCCATCGATCTCGAGATCTGACAGGAGCAGGGAATCGATACCTTCTCACCGAAGGCGGCAAAAGGATACGTCATCTTCAACCACAATGAATGGACCTTCCAGGCCAACCGCGGGAGGCCGCGAAGAAGGAAGTCTTCTGAAACTGCCGGACGCCCGTTTTGGCGCCGGCTTGCACTGTCTGGCAGCTCCCTTGATCCCACCTTCTGTAAGTATCGCTCGTTCACCAATTCCCGTTGTCCGTTCTGGTCGATCGGGCGCTCGTTGCCAGCGCGCCGGAAGCTCGATGCTTTCAACTTCTACGCAATGGTTGGATTACTGCGACGCGCGCGCAGCACGCGGAATAAAGTTTGCCCTTCAGTGACGGTCATAAATCTACTGACCAGGAATGCCGGCCACAAGGCTGCAGCACATGCGATGAATATAAACCCGCTTCGAACTGTGGCACACATTCGGGGCCCAGCCGATGGAAGTGGAATCTGAGTTACGAGAAGTCCAACGACCACGACGCCCAGAGTAGCAGCGGCCACTCGCATCGCATCCGAAAACAACACTGCAGGTCGAAATACGTGGAAGGTCCGGGCTACGGCGTAAATCATGAAGAGCATTCCGATAAACTCCGCGACTGCGAGGGCCCCCAGTAATCCGTAAAATCCCAGTTGGCGCGTGAACATCGTGGCGAAGAGCAATGTGATGATTACGAAGACCTGGCGCAAGTTGTCCAGTAATGCGTTTCCCGAAATTCGATAAAGTACCAAACCAAGAATGGATATTCCCCGAAATACCGCGGCAATGGAGACCAATACTAACGCCGTACGGAACTCCGGAGCATTTTGCCCAGTCCAGGCAAATATGATCGTCGTTCCAAAAGCAGCCAGGAGCGCCATGGGAATTACAGCGAATGCCAGAGAGACTTTAAAGGACTTGTGGAGGAGATCCCGCATGCTCTCATTTGAGCCAGTTGCGTAAACCATTGAGCCCCCTGACAGAATCGAGAGCAAAAACGCATCCTGGAGCATAGCCGCCGGGCTTATCAGCCTGACACTCAATGCATACATGCCTGTGTAGTCGGCCCCGAACACGCGCAAGATTGCAACCGGCAGAATTGAGACATATGAAATCTGCAAAACGCTGACTAACTGATAGCTGCCGGCAAACCTAAACAGCTCGCCCAGGACGCTGCTGGTTACGAACTTCGCTCTTAGACGAATCTGCGGGACGACTTTGAGAGAAGCAAAATAGCAGCAGACAACAAATCCGAGTTCTGAGATCCCCATCACGGACGCCATTGCGAGTAATCCATGGCCAAAATGCAGCAAGCCCACAATTGCAATCGCCTCGGCCACCGTAAAGCCAGTGGTGAATCGTCTTGCGATGTCGATCCGGTGCCCTCCCATCAGAATCGCTTCAAAGACGGCACCCACGTTTGACATCACCATAATCAACGCCAACACCGAGATTGCGGCGCTGGTCTCTTTCATGAAGAGCGGAGGAACACCGGCGAGGCGGGCGATTCCTCCTGAGAACAGGAAGATCGGTATCAGGCCGGCTACTGAGAGCACTAACATAGCCGCGCAACCGGTACTCAAAAGCTTGTTGGCTTTGTCGTAGTCTCCTGAGCCAGTCGCCTCCGCGACATATTTTTGGAATGCAGACTTGACGCCCACTGCTCCGAACCGCATGTAAGCAGCCGTGGTCATGATGATGGCCCAGATACCGTAGCCGCCCAGACCCAGGTGCGCTATGACGATTGGAATGGTCGCAAGCCGAGTCGCGACTTGCGTAAAGCCCGAGATAATGCCGAAGATCGTGTTTCTCCCGACACTGGCTGCCAACTGATGGCCAGACGTCGGTAAGACTGCCTGGTCCGGCGGGCTTTCTATCATTTCGCAAGTCGTCATAATGAAGTAAGGGTGGGAGAGGGCTAACTAAAATTTGTGCTCAAGCCGTCTTCGATCGTTCTTTGGCGACGATCCATCTGTCTGCTCCGACGAGGGTCGAAACCCTGGACCGCTGCTGCCCTCGCAAGAACGTCTTGAACTCCTCGGGCACGGCGCGGGCCTCACCCACAATATAAGGCCAGGCAAATCCTGCAAGTCGAATCATGCTGGCAATTACGTAGGGTTTTTCGCGGAACCTTCGAAGGCATTTAATCACCTCGAATATGGGGTCGCTGCCGAAGGAGTAATCCATCTTGCCCAGTCGAAATGCGTTCTTGAGTGGGTGGTTCCCCCCTCCCGTATGCCGGTGGTGGAAAATTTTCAAGTCTGGAATGGCCTCGACACGCCAGCCCTTCATTCGGGCGCAGGTCTGCGCGTACCAGTCTTCGCCTCCGTACTTCAGAACAGCGTACCCGTCGAGCGCTTCATAGCACTCGCGGCGAACTAACTGCGCTGCATGGCCTACGTCGTTCACGCTGTTAGACCAGTGGCTGCTAAAGCCATGCCCGTCGTCTTCGTAAACAAACCCGGCCGCCAGCCCCAGGCATGGATCTTGTTGAAAATGATTGAGCAATTGCTCGAAGTAAAACGGCTCAACCGACAAATCGGCATCGATATTCCCGATAAAGTCGTATGCAACGCCTTCCAGCAGACTTGCTCCTTTATGCAGCGCGACGACCTTCGAGTGAAAACTGTGGCCGGCAGTCTTGCTTACACGCAAAAACCGAATGAAGTCGTACCTATTCGCATAGCTCTCGACAATTTCGTCGGTCCGGTCGGCAGAATTGTCACTGACAATCACCCATCGTTCCGGCCGCACCGTCTGTGAAATGACACTTTGAAGAGTTCTCTCAATGTGAGCTTCTTCGTTGTACGCCGCAGTCATCAAGACGTAGGCGGACTGCTTCTCGCGCCTGTCCTGTGGTGTCAAAGCGTCCATTGGGAGTTCCATAAACTAGAGCGTAAGAAGATTGTGTGGTGATTGAAGTCGCAGTGAATCGATTGCTGCTCGCTCGTCCTCGGGATGACTCGGTTGGAGCCTATCTTCGGAAATCCATCCGTCCGCCTCTGATCGAGTGCGCGGCACAGCGACCGACATCCTCTTTGGGATGGTGAACGCCGTGGCGGAAATCGCCGCGAGCAAGCCATACCAAACGACCTGGGTTTGATCAATATAAGAAATGCCAAAAAACGCAATGGCATTTGCAAAAAGCGCCGCTCCCAACGCCCACGGGAAAAACTGTCGTTTCTTGCTTTCGGCAAGCTTTCTGGCGCTGCCCAAGTACTTAAAGCCGTACACGATGGTCCCAATAAATAAAATGAACGGAAGGAGCCCGGAACGATCGCAAACCGTGACGTACTGGTTAGCCGTGTCCCACATATCCCAGCCCCAGTCCGCCGTTGACTTCACCCCCACAAACCACCAATCACCGAAATGGCGAATGCATTGATCAACCAGCATGAAGCGATGATAGGACGACGATCCTCCCGAGATATCAATTCGGGCTATCAGATGCCAAACCGGGGCCTTCATCACTAGATGCAGGGTAACAATGGTGAACGCAATCCCCCACCGGATAGCGCGCATCCACCTGCGCACAGGCCATAGGCACAGAGCAAGCACACCCGCGGCGTAAGCCAGGACGGGGGTGCTGGAGTTCGAAGTCACGGTGATCATGGTAGCCGAGACGATTCCGACAAGAGCAAGTGTTCGATTCTTCCTGCCTTCCCTCCACAACAGTACGAACAACGGGATGAGTATTGCACCGAAAGTTCCCGCCAGGATGGGGTGCGCGAAACAGCCCGTTGCGCGAAAGCGATCGGCGCGTTGCATGAGGGTATCGTAGAACGAAGCCTGCGCTCCTCCCAGAATGGCATATGGGTTATGCCCGGTTGCCATTTCCCAAGTCATAACGATCGCAATGAGAGCTGCGACGTAGGCCAGTGTCCGCACCATGGACACAATATCTTCTTTGCTGCGGATCAGAAATCGCAGCAAGAAGTAGATACTGAAGACCGTATAGATATTACCCAGCTGAAAGATCACCGCGCCCCATTGTTGAAACAGCAGGATTGCGGCCAGGGCGGTGAATATCGCAAACAGGACGACCGTGACGTCGATCTTGTTTATGCCGCCACTGAAGACTTGGCCCTTCGAATAGATTTTTTCCTTAACCAGCCGCGCAATACCGAAAAGCGTCAGAATACGCAGCATCGGAAAGTGCATACCGACGATCACAACAACCTGATCCATCGGAATGAGGATTGCAGCAGAAACGAACGGCGCGATGACCTTGCCGCGTGGCCAGACCAGAATGAGCACCCCTGCGATAATAACTACCAGGAAGACGAGAGGATTGAAGACACTCTCAGCGACTCCTCCTCCGAATCTTAGATGTTGGGGTTCCACGGCTAGGCTTCTGCTCCAACCGAAAGCGCTGAATTCGACTCGACCGCTGCAAGTCTTCTGCTCACAATCCAGCCCCTGACAAGACAGCCGCACTGCTTCTCCGCGTTCCTACTCCGGCCTCGGCCAATGCTTCTTGAACTGTCAGAATCCGGCTACCACTGCGGGCCGCAAGGGATACTGCAAACTTGAGGAGCGCCGGAGTACAGCCATACTGGGAAGGATTGGAGCGGATGTCGTGGGTGTAAAAGATGAGCCAACTTCTTTGTCTCACGTTCTGCAAAATCAAATCTTCGATTTGCCGCGAGCTGTCGATATCACCGTAAAGGCGGGTTGCCCGCAGCAGATTCAAGTCAATCGCCTGCCCGTTGAAGCCAGGTATGACGCTTCTGGAACTTGTAAGACTGGGTCCCAATGCTTTCTTGACGCGAAGGGTAACATCGCCATAAGGATAGGCAAAATTGCTGGCGTTGTGACCCGCGAGGTGCTCGATCGCTTTCATCCCCTCGTGAACGTCTTCCGCGAAGGCAGCAAGGGAGACCGACCGGCAGGAACTGTGAAGAAACGTGTGGCTGGCCAGTTCGTGACCTTTTTCCAGTAGAGAATGGAGGTCGTCCTCCTCAAACAGTTCGCCGAGTTCGCTCGAAGCATTCATGAGCCCGGCTGCGACGTAGTAGGTGCCCCGAGCTCCGATCTCTTCCAGGATGGCCCCGCCAACTAAATAAGCGGTGCGGGGAAAATCGTCAAAGGTGAAAGAGATGATCGGTCCGCGGTCACCCAAGGACACAGTGCGGCGATGCAACGCGCACATTGTACTGCGGCGAACGAAGCCGAGATGGGATCGCAAGCTCATAGTTTATTGCTGCACTGACTTCTTGCGGGACCTAAGGTGAAACTGCCGCGGAACTGCTTTGGCTTCCGAAGTCAATACCCATGTCCAGCGGGTTACGATGCGGCTGACTTACCCATTGCAGACAGACCAGGCTCCTCCGCACGTTTGCCAGGTTTTCGGATCGCCGGGAAGGCAAGAATGGATAGCTCACCGCAGAGCCCAGGAGCCGAACCAGGTGGTAGGCGCCTGAACTGGCGAGGAATGCCATTTGTGACAACCGCCCGTGATGCTTTTTCCAGTACTGCCAATTGGCGCAGGATATTTCCAAATAGAAACGAAGAGGCGCATTCGATGAACTGGCTCCGCAGTAGTGAATCGCCTCGGCATCGGCTACGAAAACCACTTTCTCTCCCGCTTGGTGAAAGCGATAGCACCAGTCGATGTCCTCGCCGTACATGAAGAACTGGGGGTCCAGCAGGCCAACCCGGTCTAGCGCAGTCCTTCGGACGATGACGAACCATCCGTTGAGTACCTCGACCGGCGTGGTCGTTTTGTGATCAAAGTCAGACATCAACAGTCCGCCAAACAATCGCGAGTTCTTGAAGGCAATGTCGAGGCCAAATGCGCGGCAGAACTGGTTCCACACCGTGGGGAAGCGCATCGTAGAGCGCCTGACTTCTTCACCATCCGGCGCCAACATCTTTGGCCCCACCATGCCCACCTCGGGATTTTCCGCAAGGAACCTGAGCATGGGCGTAAAGCAGTCGCCAGTGAACTTGACATCCGAATTCACGAGGCAGACGTAATCGCCCGAACTCTGCGCCATCCCAATGTTGTTGGCCTTGGCAAATCCCAGATTCTCGGAGTTACGAATCAGCTTGAACTCCGGAAACATTTCCGAAACCAACTCGGGGGTTCCATCGGTGGAAGCATTGTCTACGATGATCACTTCATCGCAAACATCCCGGCAGTACTCTCGCAAAGACTCGAGGCACTCCAGCACATACTTCTTGGCATTCCAGACCACTATGACCACGGAGACGCCTGATCGCTCAGGCTGCAACCTGGAATGCAACGTTTGCAAGCTAGACTCTGTATTCATACTTGGCATAAAGGGGACTTACCTATT
>Ga0210385_10000929_pt1 | contig 18660 bp, 23 predicted proteins | sample IncBWH26OmetaG_FD_160107 | JGI IMG/M metagenome (GOLD analysis project Ga0210385, IMG submission 160107) | Forest soil microbial communities from Barre Woods Harvard Forest LTER site, Petersham, Massachusetts, United States - Inc-BW-H-26-O ...
GCTCCCGAGTGGCCCCGTATAAGCCTAAGAAGGGCAAGAAAGACACCGCAGTTTAAGAAGAAAGAAGGACTCATGGCGGAAAACATCTTAGAGAAAATTGAAGAACTGTGCAGGCACAAACGATACGATGAAGTGAGAGAACTTGCCGCACGCAATGTCAGCGTCCTATCTCAAATTCTCCACGAGTACATCCAGCAAAACCCCAACGACGCTACCGACCCTGAACGACACAACCGGCTTAGGGGTGCGAAGAACATGCTGGAGCACTCCGGGCAGTAATTATCAGTTCAGGTCTTTTCGCTTCTTCCGCTGTCTGCATCTTGGGCTGCATGTAATTGAGTGTCCCCGCTTCGCTCCAGGGCCGACTGGGAAATATTTGTCGCACTCCGCGCATTGCTGTAACCGGTACGCAGCTGTTGTAGCGTGAGGGAATTGCATCCACATTGCCGCGAGCGGAACACTTCGGGCGATATCGTCACGACAAATATTGGGACACCGACGGATGCTCTCTTCAGCGGCGAGCTAAGCGCCGCGCTTGTTCAAGGATCGAATCCAACCACCGACCATTTCTGGTTGCACACTTGGCAAGTATTAGTGCCGTTCCCTCCACCATCGACGCTGTCGCAACTCACGTATCAGTTCGAAGTAGGCTCACTCTTCCGAATGAATGGGGACGGGTCGGGCATAGTGTTGTCTTTTGTTTCGGTGGGCGAAACGGCTGATTTGACCGGGCCTGTCGCGATCACGGACTTCGCTGGCTGGCCTTTGATCTGGCCATATCACTCATTGACTCCTGCCAAGGGGTAGCGCCCCGATTGCAAGATCCGGGATCTTGGTTGCACAATCTTAGTCAAGCTCACTCCGTTGAGCATGCCATTTTGAGTTTTCTGCGCCAGCAACTGGGAGTCGTGTATGGGCTTCAGCGATCCCGAGATTCAAAAGAAAGTGTTTGGACCTCGATGGCAACACGAAGTTGAGAAGCAAAGTTGGCCACTGTGGAAACGACTCATCCATCATTTTCAACGCTGTACAGTTTGCAGACCGAAAATTCCCAAGCCAAAATCTGAATAAGTGTAAAACGCCTGATACATTCAAGTTATTGATGGCGTGAATAACGCGACCTACAGCATCCTCCGAAGGTACATGAACTTCGAAAACTCCCAGTGACCGACGTTCGTAACCGCACCGCCTTCAGGGCTAGAGTCTATGATGATGGCAGGTTTCTGAGGTCCGGTAAACTCAATGGAAGGTAGCCCGGAAATCCAGACTGAAAGCCAGCTACACGTTCGCGTATGGGGTATGGACGCGGATGCTCGCCCCTTCTCTCAGAACGCCGTTGCCAGTAACATCAGCGGCGAAGGTGCGCAACTAGTCGGCATCACTCATCCCCTGAAGACCGGCGACATCCTCGGTATAAAGCACGGCGAAAAAAAGGCCCGCTTCAAAGTGGTGTGGGTAACCGACGGCGGAAGTCTGCGAAAGATTGAAGCCGGTGTGCAGATTGTGGAAGGCCAGGAGATGCCTTGGCAGCAAATAGCCAACCCGGAAGAGTTCACGTTTGCACCAGGGAAAATCACGCGGCGATTTGTCCGGCACAAAATCCAATTTCCGATCGAGATCGGATTGGCGGACAACCAGCGCGCACACATGAACACGAACGCAACCGACATTGGGGGTCGCGGCTGTTACGTTGAGACCATGCTTCCGCTGTCACTCGGCACCCAAGGTACCATCACGTTCTGGATGGAAGACGAGAAGGTGCAGACCACTGCCGTGGTACGGTCCAGTGACCCTGGTGTCGGAATGGGCATCGAGTTCACCACGCTGAACCCACATGTTCAGAAGCGGTTACAGCAGTTTCTCGACAAAATGGATACCTCCCTGTCCGGGGAAGATCCTGCCAAAAGCACCACCAATGCAGCATCGTGATTCCGGTTAATTTCTCTTTCTTGTAACGCTGCTTCAGCCTGCCTTTTTGTTTCGGAGCGCGGACCGCTTTAGGTCAATGAGCGTAATGGCCTGGTTACAACAACTATTGGAATCCGCTGCCAAGTCAGCATAGAGTGAAGAGATGAGAGCTATAGCTGCGCTTATATTGATGGCAGGCTTTCTGCTCATTCCTGTATTTGGGCAAACCGCACAGAAAACAAGCACCTTCACAAGCTCCGACAATGCATTTCGCTTTGTTTATCCCATTGACTTTCAAATTTGTACGCGAGGCAAAGTCGAGCCATGCAGTGAATCCTACATTCCGGTTTGCGACAAGGATTCGCTGGTTTGTGTGGTTTATCCCGCCAAACAGTTCGAGGACACAAATTTCGGGGGCGCATCGTTTCAAGTGACCGAGATTTTTACACAGCAAGAGATGATGACGGCTGATGTATGCGCGACACCCTATCCGCCGAAGCAGGGCGACACGGTCTCAAGCTGGCCGGGCTTCCTGATCTCGGCCGAGCACCCGGTCGAGGTGATCGGTGGTGTCCAGTTTCTGCACGGAGTCAGCGGCGGAGCCGCCATGAGCCATTCGATCAGCATTGACTTATACCGTGCGTTTCACAAGCAAAGATGTTTTGAGCTGAGCGTTAGTCAAACTGGGACAGAACCGAACGTCTCCGATCCACCGATGAAGACGCTTACCCCCGCGCAGCAGAGGAGATTGGATCAGTCGATGTCGCAGATCCTCCACAGCTTCCGCTTTTCAGACTGAGCCGGGTTGCCCGATAGCTGTCGCAAAATCGCGATTACACTCATCGGCCGGAATTCCGGTTCCCCCGGGGGGCCAATGAGCAAGATTTAATCTATAATTGTATAGATAATGTCGGGTCGCGATTACCTCGGCGAATTTGAGCATATTATCGTCCTGGCACTTCTTCGGTTGGAGGATCGAGCCTACGGAGTCACAGTGCGGCAGGAGATCGAATTCCGCATTAAGCGTGAGGTGTCAATCGGTGCAGTCTATGCCACGCTTGATCGTCTGGAGACAAAAGGGTACGTCAAGTCCCACCACGGCGATCCCACGCCCGAACGTGGCGGGCGTTCGAAGCGCTTCTTTCGTGTCACCGCCAAGGGAGTAGCGGCTGTGAACCGCACACACCGTGCACTCCAGAGCATGACCGAGGGCCTCGACCTGATCCGGAGCCACTCATGACAGCCCAAGCAGATTTCGTTCAGCCGCCGCGCATTGCCGTCTGGCTCGTCAATCTGGAGCGCGAAGAAAATAGCATCCACGTAAAGGTGTAGGACCATGGAAATGGAATGTCCCCGGAACGACTGGCTGAGATTCAAGCCCAAGGCACGGGAGTGGGAATCAGAGGAATGCGCGAGCGCGTGCGCCATTTTCGCGGCGACCTGTAGTCGCCTGATTTCGTCAGTTATGATGGCTCCGTGCTTCCATGGCAAAGCTCACAACAGCTGGCAACTTGAAAAGTGCGGCAACCGCACTTTGCATCGTGATGGTCCTATTGGTCATCTGGATCGGCCTTCGATGGAACGCTCCGCCGTTACGATTGGTTCGGACCGGAACCGAGATCACCGTTGATGTGCAAACGCTAGGAGAATATCCCACCGCCGTGAATCACATCCGCTTGTCAGACGTGAATCAGTCCGCCGTCCTTTGGGAGGTTCAGGGCGATGCACAGATTCACAAATTCACCTTAAGAATGGGCGAGAACCCAGCCTCACTGTGCGCGGACCACGGGTTGTATCGGGTCGTTACTCCTGAAGGTGTCGAGCGATTCGTCCTCCGGCGAGGCACAACATACCGGATCGAGCTTTGGGGCGGCAAGGGTCTTTTCCCCAAGCGTAGTGCGACTTTCCTGTTCAACGGCTAGTGCCGGGGCGCTGGCTGTTGAAATATCCCCATTAGACTCATTGACCCCTTTGACTGCTATCACCCTAGTGTCAAATTCGCCTGTGGCGAGAATTCTGCGGGTCAGCCGATGGGTGCTCGCCTGAAATGGGCACGAATGGGAGAGACTTCGCAACGCTAAAGCGTTCGCGCGGCTCCTGGTGTTCTCCGTGGTTAGTGATAAAATCCTCCCCGTCGCGAGGTTCCCATGCGAGTTTCTCTTAAGGCAACGGTCTTCGGGATCCGCGTTTCCCAGTGCAGGTTTCGCTTTGTGTTGCGAGCCATTCAAATTGCCTGCTGTCTGCTGATTGCGTCGATTGCCCAAGCCAGTAACCCTATCTTCCAAACGTCCTTTCAGAATCGCGCACGCGATTGGACTGCCGAGCGCGGCACCGCGACGCTCGATACTTCAGTGATGCACGACAAAAGCCCGTCGCTTCGTGTGGAGCGGGACGCGGCCGCGCAGGATGCTTGCGTCCGACTGGCGCCGATCACGCTTGTTCTCGGCAAGCGTTATGAGTTGACCGGCTGGATTCGCACCGAGGGGCTGGAAGTGCGCGACCTCGATCGATCGCCGATCGCCGTCGGCGCAACTCTGACCATGGCGTCGATGCCTTTCGATGTGCACTCGGCTTCGCTGGGCGGAACTCAGCTGTGGACCCGGGTGAAACTCGATTTCGTCGCCAGCCGGACGCAGGATGCGATATTGCTGACCGTCGGCAATGGCGGCGCGTTCAGCGGCAAGAGCTGGTTTGAAGGGATACGGATCGACGAGGCCGGATCTGATTCAGGTGCACCTGATTCGGAATGGCCGGCGCGCGAGGCGGTGCAGACCTTTGGTCCCGCCTATCGGTACCCGGCGGCGGGCTGGATCTATGTGCACATCGAGGGCAAGCCTTACGAGCGTGGATACCAGCACGGCCACCTGATGGCGCAGGAGATTCCACAGTACCTCGAGCGATGCGCCGCAGAACTGGGCGATAAAGAGCATTGGCACGACTATCGAACCACCGTGAATGCGCTGTTCCTCCGCGGCTTCGACCAGGAGATTCTGGAGGAGATGCGCGGCATCGCCGACGGTGCCTCCGATGCTGGAGCGAAGTGGGAAAACCGGCGCATCGATCTCATCGATGTGGCCGTGGCCAATACCACGGTGGAACTAGGTGAACTGGCCGGCGCAGTTGGGTCGACTGCTACGGGACTGGAGGGCCTGCCACTCGACAAACCTCCCTATGCGGACGGCGGACATGATTCAGTCCGTGATTCGGCGATCGACCATTGCAGTGCGTTCGCGGCCACCGGACCGGCGACACGCGACGGCAAAATGGTGATTGGACATGTGACCTGGTGGCCGCTGACGCTGGCCGAGCAGACGAATGTCCTGCTCGACATCCAGCCCACGTCCGGGCATCGCATGCTGATTCAAAGTTATCCGGGGGGCATTGAAAGCGGCACAGACTGGTACCAGAATGACGCCGGAGTCGTGCTTACAGAGACGACGATTCAGCAGACTCCGTTCAACGTCGAAGGTACGCCCGTGGCTTTCCGGGCGCGCCATGCGATCCAGTACAGCAGCAACATTGACGAAGTGGTGCAGCATCTCGGCACCCGCAATAACGGGCTCTACACCAATGAGTGGATCATTGGCGATGCGAAAACCAATGAAATCGCCATCTACGATCTGGGCACCAAGCACAGCCGACTGTGGCGCAGTTCGAAGAACGAATGGTTCGGCGACACCGCGGGATTCTACTGGGGCGACAACAACGCCAAGGATCTGGACGTTCGTGTGGAGGACTATCCCGATCCGCAGGAAGATGCCGGTTACATTCCGTATGTTCCCGGCCCTCGCGACTTGGCTTGGCAGAATCTGTATCGTAAGTATCGCGGCCAGATCGATGAGCAGTTTGGTTTCCTCGCGTTTCGCACCGCGCCCCTGGTCAGCAGTTCCACCATGGACGCGAAAGTGGTCACGTCAGATATGGCTTCGCACCTGATGGTGTGGGCCGCGATCGGCAAGCCCAATCAGCGGGAGTGGCTACCGAGAAAGTGGGATTCAGCCAAAGACGACGGGCTCTACCCGTCGGGATATCACCTGTTCACTCAGGAACCGTCGGCGAGCCTTCGCGCGGCGATCGAGCAAAATGAAAAAGATCGATTGGCATCGGCGAAGAGGCCGAAGAGTGGCTCTGCATCAGGTGCAAATCCACAATCGGGTGATCCTCCATCGTATGAGGGGCGGCTATGGAACGGTTGGCTGCTGCCCGCGACCGATGCCGACAGTTGGTTTGTCGCCGGTTCGGCAACCTACCGCGGCGTGCTGCAATCCGCGAAGATGGAAGAGGCGTTGGACAGCCAGCGAGCGACGTGGCGCCGGTTGGCATTAATCCCGGACAGTCCCGCGAACCATTTTCAACGAGAACGAGCCCGGGGCGTGTTGTTTCTGGATTCGCTGCGCCACAAGATGGGCGACGACGCGTTTCTTAGCCTCATGAACGACTATTTCGCAGCGAACACAACCAAAACCGTCACTGCGAAATCCTTTCTTGAAAAGGCGGGGACACAGATCGATGAGATCGATCCGCCGGATGGACCTGCCTATGTCGCGAGCGATCTGTGGAGGCAACTCTCGTCTTCCGTGATTGTCTACGGCACGATGCGCGAGGCAGGCGCGAATCGTTACGTTGCCGAGCAGATGCAGAACCATTTTCTCGATTATTACGAAAGCCAGATTCCGATCTACAAGGATTTCGAGGTCACCGACGATCTGTTACGGCATCGCGATGTCGTCTTTGTCGGACGGCCGGAATCCAATTCAGCGTTGGCGCGCTGGGCTGAAAAGATTGGGCTGAACTATCCGGGGGGTGCATTCACGATCGAAGGTAAAGTGCACGCGTCGGAACGTGAGGGGCTGATTTTTACGGCAAAGAGTCCGCTCGATGCCACTCACATGGTTTTTGTGGCGGCGGGAAACGATGCCCTCAGCACGGTCAAGACGCAGAAGGTGGATTTTTCATCGCATCAGTACGTGATTTTCAGAGACGGTGGCGAGCCGGTGAGAGGATTCTTCCGGAGTGAAACGTCGGTGGCGCAAGGCACGGCCGGATCTCACTAAAGTCAGGAATCGTGGCGCTTTGTTGAAGTGACCCTGGTAGACCTCTGACGAGAGATGCGGCCAAATGAGGTCCTGCCGCATATTTGGCGGTTGGTGAATAACTGTTGAAACATCGCGATGGCGCCGTCACACTTAGCGCCGTCACACTCATTTAACCCGGATTCCCCCTCCTAGGGAATAATGAGTGTAATCGCCTTCCATGAGAAGGCCGGTCGGAGTCAAGTCGATTCTTGGCTGTTTTGTTCTCCCCGCCGAGTTAGCCACTGTCGCCATGCTTCCATCCGCACTCTCGAGGAGCGATTGTTTTCGCTCGGTGCAGGTTGGGCGTTCTCGTTTCAGCCGGTGCTACCATCTGTTTGGCGCCCTGGGGTTCTGCTCTTGGAGAGTCGAACCTGGGCCAGGCCATTAACGCAGTCACCGGAACTCGGCTTGTGGGCTTTTGCTTTTCCTTTCGAAGAATGTTTTTGGTTTATGCTTCGCCGACGGCATTGCTCTCGGGTTGCTGTTGTGCAATGGCTCGTACACTTCTCCGCTCACCCACAGGTGATGCAGCAACACCGCCAGCTTTCTCGCAGTGGCCACGATGGCGCGCTTCTTGCCGCTTCTGCCGCCGCGCTCGGCCAGCTTCAGCCCCCAGCGCCTGAGATCGCAGTCCACACCAAACGGTCTCAGAATGTGTTGTGCTCCCTGTACCAGCAGCGTTCGCAAGTAGGGATCGCCTTCCTTGCTGATGTACATCTGCGGTTCGCTCTGTCCGGAGTTTCTGCGTCCCGGCTGCAATCCCAAATAACATCCGACATCACGGCTCTTGCGAAAACGATGCGGATCTTCCAGCGTCAGCAAGAACGTCAGCGCGATCAACGTGCCCACGCCCTTCACCTGCTTCAGCAGCGCCACCTGCGGATAACTGTCTTGCGCCAGCTTCTCGATCCGTTCGTTGTACTCGGCGATCTGCTCACTTACCGATTCGATGCATGCCAGCAACGGCTCCAGCGCCCGTTGCAGTTCCGGGCTCAGGCCTTCGGCTTTCTCCGGATTCAGGTTGCGCACATTGCATCCCCGCAGCCGCTCGCCGTAGCTTTTGGCCAGTCCACGCGCCATATTGACCAGCCCCGTCCGGGCGCGCACCAGACCTGCCCGGGCCCGAATCATCATGAGATCGGCTTGTGCCTGCGCGCTGCGATGCCCCACCGGATAGAGCAACTGCGGATCGATCCGCGCCAGCCGCGCCAACGTCTGCGCATCCAGCCCATCGTCTTTGTTGCGACTTTCCCCGATCAGACGCACCCGGCGCGCGTTCGCCACCATCACTTCATGCCCCAACTCGCTGAGCAAGCGACTGATCCAGGGCGAATGCGTCCCGATCTCCAGCGCGATCCGGCTGTGCGCCATCTCGCTGAAAACTTCGCGCAACGCTGTCGCATTCGTGCGGACGCGCTGCTCCCGTTGTATCTGACCCGATTCGTCCAGCACGCAGTACCAGCGGTTGCGATCTCCCAGATCGAGTCCGATGGTCAGTCTCTGTTGCAAGATTTTCTTGCTCGGCTTCGCCGCTATGGTGCTACTCTTCTTCATTGCCGGTCTCCTTTTTATCTGTGCTTCGAGCACGTCGATAACTTGGGAGCGTACACGGCATCCCGTCCGGAGACCGGCCTTCTCATCCCATCTGTTTACACCGGCCATCGGATAAAATTGCGTTGGCTATACGGCGCGGATTGGGGGAACGCATGAAGATCGAGATCGTTCACTGCCCGACGTGACAGAACAACAAGGCAAAGGTCACGAGTCTCGTGGCCCTCATCAAAGAGCGCCTCAATATTGACGCAGTCCTCACGGATGGCAAGATCGGTCAGTTCGAGGTGATCGCCGACGGCAAAAGGATTGTGGAACGTGGTGGGAACTGGCTCACACGGAGCTTTGGCGCTGGTTATCCTGATCTAGAAAATGTGGTTGAACAACTCAAGAAACACCGCGGAAGTGTGTGAATAGAATCTCCTTTCGTGATTGTCCTTATTGCAGCAGTTCGGAAGTCTACCGTTCGCACCGCAAGACCTGGGGAGATCTCGCAGCTCTGTTCTTTCTTCTCTGCCCCGCCCGATGTCACGGCTGTATGCGCCGACATTTCCGTCCAATTTTCCTGCGAGCCCGCATCCACGTTACCGCGATAGCGAAGAAGTCAGTCCAGACCCGCGCCAACGAAGACAAACAGAAGCGCTCGGCATGAAAATGAACCAGCGTTCCGCGAGCCGCGGGCTTTCATTTCTCAGCATCGACGCAAGGAGCCGGCCCCTCCCGCGTTGCGCTGTCTACCCCATGGGATTCTCTGACGGGAAACACAGCGATTCCAGCAGATCTCGCGCGCCCTCATCCCCAATCCAGGCATAACCGGTCACGAAACCTGTGGCCTGTGCAAAGGTTCGCGTTCTTAGCTGTGGCGACGAATAGGACTGGCCGTGACGAGATTTCTACTGCACGACTTCGACTCCTGAGCACAGTGCGCCCCGGATATCGCGTTTGTATAGTCACTACTTGTGATCTTGTTACGCCCCCCCAACACTTGCCAAGCGTGAACTATGAACTCAATCTTCTCGAATTATACTGTGCGGCTGAGGGGCCCCTGAACCTCGTGGGGCGAATTGCGGGTTCCGGTCCCCAGCGCCTCGCGCTTTTTGGATCGCTCAACACCACTAGCGCAATCGTGAATCTAGATGCCTACGCAAAAATGGCGGTTCGTACCGCGCTGACGCTATACATGTATCCTTTGCCTTTCACCGTGACAACGCGCGTTCGGAGCTTCTGTCCCAGCTTCCGTCGAAGTGCGGAGATACGGTTCCTTAACCATTCAGTTGATTCATCAAAAAACCGACATAAACTTTCAGACGTTGAGACATTTTCGGCATTATGGACCAGCATTCTAAACAGTGCGGCCTGAACAGGAGATAGCAAGATTTCCTTGCTTGCTATGGTGACGGTCGAAGCGCGTTCGCTGAACGTCACGTCGCCCACATGTCTAATCTCGCTTCCGAGTTCCCAGTGGTGCAGGAGTTTGCTTGCAATCGCGTATAACTGTGTCAAGGATTTCAGGCGTACAGCGGTGGCCAACCAAGGGTGACCTTCTCTTACAGTCTTGAACTGTCTGACCAGATTGCCAAATTCGGGTATCAAATAAAACGCTTTGAGTTGCGTCAAATCCTCATCGGGGACGCAAAACAATGCGGGCAGATTCTGCTCTTTGGGATGCCCACGCAGCAACCATCTGGACTTTCCTTGTCGAGTCGGGCTGAGAGGCCTGCAAATGTGGACGGCAATCTGCAGATGGTTGTCGAGTTCCAGTAGTGGGCGTTGACTCTGGCCCCGAAGTTTCACAATCTGCAAGGATGGAAAAATCTGTTTAAGCTGAATCAATAACGTTCGTCTGAGGCTCATCATCTTCTTGCATCCATCCAGACTCCTAAGCGCACGAGGAGAAGGCTTGTAGCCGATCATTTCATAGGCCCGCATCAACGATCCGAAGCGTCTGACGTATACACGATGATCGAAAACACCTTCTTTCTTGAGTAATCTCTCGCTGAGTTTTCCTTCCTTAGCTAGAACTCTTTGCATTGCGTTCAGAAAATACTCATCTGACCTGATCAAGCTGGTGTCGCGGTTCTGCAACAACATTTGGACCCGGGCAAACTGCTGGGGTTCTATTAGTGCCGCGAAGGCGTTAGGTTTGATGACCCATGCGCTCCGGGGTAGTCTACGCCCGGTTGTATTGAAGCGTTTCTCGTTCTTGCCCCATACGTTGGAGCCCATGTATTTTTCGTTCTTCAAAATGTTGTACACACATTGGCCATTCCATTGCTTTCCATGCATGTACTCAACTTTTCTCAGATTAAGTTCGCGAGCAATTTCCTCCGGTGTTTTCCGCCTCCTTGCTGCAAGGGAGAAGATCGTTCGAATACATTCGACCTCGTGCCGAGGCCCCGGAACCAGAATGATGTGGTCGGCTCTTACATTCTTGCGCTCGTTGGCATAGAGAATCTGCTTGCGCCGGCCATCCGAGGAGACCAGCATTCGCCGCAAGCCGTAGCCAGCGATTCCTCCTCCACGGAAGCCCTGAGCCACAACCCTACTCTGCCCTGAATACACTTTAGCCGAAAGTTCACGGCTATATTCGGCCGCCATCATTCGCTTCAAAGATTTCATGATCGAGTTCGCCATCGTCCCGTCATTCTCAAATTGCTCGACACAGTAATGCACAGCGACACCCGCATTACGGCACAGGAACTCGTAGCAAGCCGATTCGTCCGTATCCTGAAACCTTCCCCAGCGGCTGACGTCGTAAACAAGAATCAGGCGGAAGGTGGTCTGGCCGCCGACCACATCCTGAATCAGTCGGCGGAGCCCCTGACGATGCTTGATCTGGAGGCCACTTTTTCCCTCATCCGAATAGGTCGCGACTACTTCGTAGCCATGGGCCGCCGCATACTGCCGGATGGCTGTCTGCTGAAGGGGAATCGAACTCTCTTGAAGATCCGTGGACATCCTGAGGTATTCCGCCGCCGGAACTAACAACTGTGCTGGCATCTTAATTCTCTCCTGTCTGGCAGCGGACATAAAGCCTCACGGTTCCTCATGTCGCGCTGGCTGGGGATCGCGGCGATACCAGACATCATGCCTCTCCAAGTTGTCGGAGGATGTTGTGTTTGATACTACACCCAAAGAATTAAACAAGTAGGCCCGACCGTAATGGTTTGGCAGGTGACCTGCCGATGTATCGGCACTTCTGCCGAAATGTCGGCGACCGCTCTGCTCAACTCTGATGGGTGCGATCTTAGAACTCCAGCGTTTCCAACGAAAGTAGCGCACGGTCATCCGAGTGCAGCACCTCTAACCTGATGCAAACTCCGAGCGACACAACCTTAGTGATTTGCTGTCCATATTCCCTGGTTGGCATCGAGCGCAGGCCCATGATCGCTCATAAGGATGGGCGGTTCGTCTGCCGGGACTGTGCCCATACGGTACGCCTTGGAGTTGAAGAGTATGAATGCACTTGTCGTATGTGCCTAGGATGGCGCAGGGAGACGACTCCGGGCGGAATCAGATTGCCCCTCGGAACCTGCTAGGGCAAGTTTTCCATAAAATTCTCCTAAAGTTCTTTAGACGTTGGTCGATGGACCCTTTTAGGAGGGCACCATGACTGATACCAAGCCGCTCATCCCGGCCGCTCAATACCTTCGCATGTCAACCGAACATCAGCAATACTCGCTAGAAAACCAGTCCGCGGCAATCCAGAAGTATGCAGATTGCCATGGATTTGGAATCGTACTCACCTACTCCGATGCCGCGAAAACGGGCGTCGTCCTCAAGAACAGGGCAGGGCTTAGGAGGCTGTTGCAAGATGTCGTTGCCGGGACGGCACCCTATAAAGGCATCCTTGTCTACGATATCAGCCGTTGGGGACGTTTTCAGGACACCGACGAATCCGCGCATTACGAGTTTCTGTGCAAGTCCGCGGGCGTTCCGATTCACTACTGTGCCGAGACCTTCGTCAACGACGGGAGTCTGCCCAGTTCAATAATGAAGGCACTGAAGAGAGTGATGGCAGGAGAGTACAGTCGAGAGCTTGGCGTCAAGGTTATTGCAGGTCAGAAACGGTTAGCTCAACTTGGGTTCAAACAAGGCGGCATACCTGGATATGGACTCCGGCGTCTGTTGGTTTCCGAAAACCGCACGCCGAAGCAACTCTTGGCGCCTGGCGAGATGAAGAGTATCAGCACAGATCGCGTAATCCTCGTTCCGGGGCCTGCTTTCGAGGTTGAGGAAGTGCGAGAGATGTTTCGGAAATTCACAGTAGAGGGAATGAGCTTCAAGGCCATAGCCCGCGACCTCAATCAGCGGGGAGTGCCAAGCATCAAGAACAGGCGGTGGACTCACTCGGTCGTCGCAAGCCTAATCTCGCATCCGAAGTATGTTGGCTGCACTGTGTTTAATCGCACGACGATGAGGCTCGGGACTGCCCCTGTGGCAGTACCAAGATCAGAATGGGTCATCTGTCCGAGGGCGCATGAGGAGATTGTAGATACCAAGACATTTGCAGTCGCTCAGGAGATTTGCGGGCGAAGAGCCCACAAGACCAACGAGCAGCTCTTAGAAGGTCTGCGTTCACTGTTGACGGTGAACGGCAAACTGAGCAACCAGATCATAGACGAGAGCGTCGTGATGCCGAGTTCCCGCACTTTCGGCTACCGATTCGGAGGCTTGCGTCGTGCATGCGAGCTGATCGGCTATGACTGGAGGCAGAACGGGCGAACCACGGATGAGCAAATGTTGCAGCATCTGCGTTCGTTGTTAGCCTCACATGGCCGACTCAGTATTCCAATCATTAACGCCGCACCTAGGTTAATTTCTTCGCACAAATTCAGGTGGCGGTTCGGGAGGCTCGACCGAGCCTATGAGTTGATCGGCTATGACTGGAGAAAGTATTTGTCAAGAACGAGACGGAAGACGTAAAGGTGCGCGCGTTTGGCGCGCGGCTCGCATGTCGAATACTCCAGTCGGCGCGGCGAAAAGGGTGCGGCCTAAAGGAACCAGAACCAAGCTGGAGCGGTAGATGCCTGCCCCCTGGTTACATTCTTATCTCTTTGGTTCTGCACACTCATGTACATCGAACTTACGCCTCAGATACTCCTCGGCCCCACTCGCCTCGCGCATGAGCGCGGTGGGCGTGAAGAACTTGCGCTGGCACCTGGCGCATGAAGCTAATGCTGCAACCCTAACCTCGTACCGGAGGACCACGAAGCGGCCATCAGTCTACCAGACGGGTCTGCGGATCGGGATAACGCACGCATGAGCGTCAAACTGCTTCGCGAGATCACCAAACCTTATCCCGTCTGGGAAGGTGAAGCTTAATTGGCAGGTACTGCATTGTAAGAAGCGTCCCACCGGCGACATTAGGATGCCGATGTGATGAAGAGGAGACAGCGGAGAACTGCTTGCTGGCATTGCATGTTCCAACTCTCGACGTACACAAGAGGATCATAAGCCAGAATCACACCGCTAAGTTCCTTATAGCCTTGTGTTACGAAACACGAACAGGCCGCGACGGAGCGGTTGCATCGGGCATACTATGGTTTAGAAAATCCGGTTGAGTCCGCCCGAGCGGGGGTAGCACAACGGGCAATGCGCCGGGCACCATCCCGGAGATGGCGGTTCGATTCCGCTCCCCCCGCCCCAGAAACTTTGTCGGGAGATAACAGTCTTGACCCTTGATGAGGTACTGGCTGCCGGGTAGGATTTTCTACACTTGGGGCCGGTGGTGTAATGCAGCACAGCGGCGAGGGTGTTTCGTTTCTCTCGGTTGCAGGCGCGAGTTCGAATCTTGCCCGGTCCATCGTCCATGACATCTTCCCTCCGCCGCCGTGAATGCACCTACCCTGGAGAGTCTCGTTTGGTCGTGGCTCTCAGCCTTATAAACTCTCGACTGCCATGGAACACATGTACTGGGTAATAGCCTGCAAAACCGTTGGCGGTCCTACGCTAATTCCTTTGCGGCATCCGGGAGCATAACGTTCGGAGCCGTCCACTGCGCTGGAGGTTATCCGCATCCTGCAATCCCTGAAGCTGAAGCCCCGGCGCACCGTCCGCATTGGTTTGTGGAGCGCGGAGGAGCAGGGAACACTGGGTTCTCACGCTTACGTGGCCGACCACCTCGGACGGAAGGTGAGCGCAGCAGAGGACCAGTCCGGTCATGCGCGCTATGAGTTCAAGCCGGAATATGAAAAGTTCGACGCCTATTTCAATTTCGATTACGGTACCGGCCGTATTCGTGGACTCTACTTGCAAGGCAACAAACCGGCCCTGCCGATTTTCCGCGAGTTGCTCGATCCATATAGCGATGTCGGCGCTTCTACATTGTCTATGGCTGACATCGGGGCCACGGATCATATTCCGTTTGATGAAGTGGGCCTACCCGCCTTCCAGTGGATACGAGACTACATGGAAGGCGACAACACGCGCTCTCCGCACACGAACATGGACACCTACGACCACGTCCTCGAAGACGACCTGAAGCAATCCGCCGCTATCGCAGCGTCACTCATTTACCAACTCGCTATGCGCGATGAAAGGATTCCGCGCAAGCCGCTGCCTCCTCATTGGCTGATTTCCGTGCCCGGAGGAAAACCTTGACACTCGCAGATTCCGGGCGTCGAAACTAGCAAACTACCGGAACCGCTCCCATTGCACGTGGGTTAAATCCCGGATGACGGGCAACTCGGAAGTCCGCTGTTGCTAACAGGCGTAGCGCTCAGAACCATAATCAGTTGAGTATCAGTGGTTGCCGAGGTTAACTCGATAGCAAGCCCCGTGAAATACATTATCGAGTTTAGCCTCATAGCGACCGTTACCGATGCGCCAACCTGTGCAATCCCTCGGGACTATGTCACACTTGCCGTATGACACAGCCCAGCCTCTCCATCCCCCACGAGCAGCGCAAGGTTGAACGGTTGCTCATCGCGTTGGCGAAAAAGCAGCCGGTATCCGCGAAGCCCGCGCCGATAGCCTTCGGGCACTCCGCAACGGGCACCGATAATCCGCGCGTCTTTTTCTCGACGTAGTGATTCGCCGCCTCCGTCGCCCTCGAAATCTACGCCTTAGCGGCTCAACGCTCGCGCATTGAGCATCGGGAAAATGATTTGACTGAGGGTAGAAGAGTGATATGGGGATTTTGGACCAATTGACGGACGGCGACGCACTGTGGAATATCTTGGAAACCCAGCACAGCAGTGGTGCCAAGTCCCACGGAAAGGCGGGTAAGAACATGAACCGCAAGTTCGGCGTTCGGGTGCTTGTATTTTTCGTTCTGGCACTCTGTTTTGCCTGCCGCCCAACAACAGCCCAAGAATCACACCTTCCCAAACTCCTGCTGCGAGTTATGAATCGGCATTTTACAGTTGGGAAGCGAATCCCTTCGGACTATTTGAAGGTGTTCTCTGACGGATCGGTGGAATGCCACGCGATTAAATTCGGCGAGCACGATGAAGATGACGTTAAGAAAGGGCAACTGAGCCCAGACGACTTGGCGAAGTTAACATCAGCTCTCAACGACAGCGGATTCCAAGACTTGAGCGACGAATACAAATTGCAGCGTGTTGTAGTTGATTCTTGGATGGAGTGGGACATCACCATTGAGCGATCGTGGCTACATTCGCAGAATATAACCCTCGCTTTCTCGGGCGGGAACGGTGATTCCAAACTTCCTGATGCGCTTAGGAAACTAGGGTGCCAGATTCTGGACCTCCGCCGGAGGGTTTATGGAGACGATGGGGCTTACTACAATCCGGCTTGCTCGGGTAGTTGAGAGCTGCGCAGACCTCTGAGACCGGTCGCCCAGTTGGCGTACTCTCGGCGCTCGGAAGTGTGAGCTCGAACGGCGTGTCGCGCACCATGTCCGCAGCCGGTCGAAGGAGGATTAGCCTGGTGCGGAAGGCGCGATGGGCAAAGGCGAGAGGTCATGCTCCGAGGCCGAAGCGCACGATCTCCGCTGCAGGCCGGAGGAGAATCGCGACGGCGCAGCGAGCGCGGTGGGCGAAGGTGAAGAGCGCAGCGTAAAAAGCTCCAGAAGGGAGTTCGGAGGCGGACGGTGCGTTTGCCTGCCGGGGAGGTCGATCGAGCAGACTTCTCGCGTCGCTTGCAAAGGAGAGCGTCATTGAACGGAGTTTTCACGATGGCCAAACTTGATCGTCAACTGGGAATCCCAGATGTTGCAAGAGTTTCCGAAGGCAACGGTGGGTTGGCGCGAGTACAGATCACAGGCCCTTTCGCGGAGGGGGAGATGTATCTGCATGGCGCCCACGTGACCTCGTGGAAGCCCGCGGGCCATGACGAAGTGCTTTTCCTCAGTACGAAAGCCCGCTGGGAAGAAGGCCAGGCAATCCGAGGGGGAATCCCGATTTGTTTTCCGTGGTTCCGCGGCAAGTTGGACGACCCGCACGCTCCTGCGCACGGATTCGTGCGGACAAAAATGTGGCAGCTCGAATCCATCATCGAAAATGAAAACGGAGTTGCTGTGACCATGTTCACCCAAAATGACGAGCACACTCGGAAATGGTGGCCTGGAGAATTTCACCTCGTGCACCGCGCTACATTTGGCTCGGAGCTGCGTCTGGAGCTAGGTTGCAAAAACACAGGGACAACACCCTTCCGCTTCGAAGAAGCGCTCCACACCTACAACCGGATTGCGAATATTCAGGATGCGCGGCTGCAGGGACTCGATGGTGTGAGCTATCTCGACAACACTGAATCGAACAAGGAGAAGACCCAGCGCGGTGACGCGACCGTCGCATCAACGACCGACAGGGCCTACCGCAACACTCAAAACGAGGTTGACCTGCTGGATCCGAACAAGAAGCGTCGAATCCGACTGCGGAAGGAACATTCGCTCAGTACGGTGGTGTGGAATCCTTGGAGCGGCGGGGCTGCGCGCTTGCAAGACCTGGGCGATGGCGAATGGCGGCAGTTTCTCTGCGTCGAGGCCAGCAACATCCTGGATGCTGCGATCAATCTTGCACCGGGACAGGAGCACAGAATGGCCGCGGTTCTCACGGTTGAGAGGTTCTAACCCTGAGCTCACCGGCTTTCGCGTTTTCATTTCTTTTTCCGGCAGGGGCGCTTTATTTTGCTGTACCCATAGCATCGATTGTGGTTCACTGCCGACGCCTTATTGGGAAGGTGGCGATGGCCCAGAACAGTCGCGCCTGATTCTGGACAACCTCTACAGACGGCACTGCCTTCGCCGTCATCGTTCGCCCCACTGTTAATCCGTACGCTGACGGGATAGCAGTCTGGCGCGTGAATTACGCAGCTAAGAGTGAACTAGTGAAATTGGGATTGAGGAGATGGTTCCGCAGCGACTGGTGGCAGCTGAGAACGCGGTTATGAATTAGAAAGATGCGGACAAAACCACTACAAGTGCGAGGTCTAGATAACTTCAGCTATCAGTTGTAATTAACCTACTTTACTACCTCCCTTCCAAATCAGAAGCGATAGATTCCCGCGAACTCCATCCGGCGCGGCTGGGTGAGCGTTTGGGTGTAATTTCCGAACGTCGTGGGCACATCCCACTCGTCCTGCATGGTGAAAACATCAAACTTGACGTTGTTAAACGCATTAAAAATGCTCCAACGCACTTCGAAGTTCTGCCCCTCGGTAATCTTCCATCGTTTCGAGAGATTCAGGTCCGTGGCCATGAACCCGTCGCCACGCACCGGGTTGCGAGTGCCGCTCTCTCCCGGATAGGCATAACCGAACGCTAATCGGGACCCACAAGTTGGGCCACCCGGCGCGCCGCAGGTGGGATTCTTGAAGACGTTGACCGTACCAGTGGGAATTCCGTTGGTGCCGGTGCCACGGGTAGTTCCGTTTCCGATCGGTGCACCGGTTAAGTCTGACCACCCCATTTCATCCCAGTTTGTCGGCCAGACGTAGCCCTCGAAGACGCTGGCTGGGAAGCCGGATGTCCAGCGAGTCGTTCCGCCAATCTGCCAACCGCCGATCGCGGCATCGAGTCCTTTTGAGACGTTCGCTGCGACGGCCCGGCCGCGGCCAAAGGGCAGCTGAACGATCCAGTATCCGTTGATCTGATGTCTCAGGTCTGAGTCGCTCGGGCCATACATTTCAGACGGGCTAAAGGGGTTGATCACACTATCGGTCA
>Ga0210385_10000932_pt1 | contig 18629 bp, 14 predicted proteins | sample IncBWH26OmetaG_FD_160107 | JGI IMG/M metagenome (GOLD analysis project Ga0210385, IMG submission 160107) | Forest soil microbial communities from Barre Woods Harvard Forest LTER site, Petersham, Massachusetts, United States - Inc-BW-H-26-O ...
AACGCCCAGTCGTCGCTGGAGGCCCAGTCGCCGCCGAACGGCCGGCCGTCGTCGGAAGTCGAGCCCACGCCGGACGTTGAGGCGCCTGCCGTCAAGCAGGGCCCTCGCGGCGGGACTCGGCGTGGGAGCGTGCTTGTCGGCGACTGTGGGGGCCCGGAAGAGGTGGCGGCTGCTTGCGCCGATCGCCCTGTTGTCGCGCATGACGCGAAGGCGCTTGGCTTGGTTCCACCGGGTCTCGTGCACGACACGCTGCTCGGCGCCTACCTGCTCGAGCCCGCTCGTCGCGGTTACCCATTCGACGAGCTGTGCGAAGAGCGCGGGTTGGTTGCGGATGTCGAGGACCCTGTTGCCGCCCAGGCGCTGTTGCTCGGCGCGCTGGCCACGTGGCAGCGCGAGCAGATCGCCGAGCGCGAGCTGCAGGCGGTGATGGGAGACATCGAGCTGCCGCTGGTGTCGGTGCTGCGCGAGATGGAGCTGCTCGGTGTGCGCTTGAACGTGGAGCGCTTGCGAGAGATCACGGAGCGCGTCTACGAGGAGATCGCGGCGCTCGAAGCGCGTATCTTCGCGCTGGCTGAGGAGGAGTTCACGATCGGCTCGCCCCAGCAGCTGGGCGAGATCCTGTTCGTCAAGCTCGGTCTCTCGCGCAAGCGTCGTGGCAAGACGGGCTTCTCCACCGACGCGCGCGTGTTGCAGGCAATTCGCGAAGAGCACGAGATCGTCCCCTGCATCGAGCGCTGGCGCGAGCTTTCGACCCTGATCAAGACCTATCTGGATGTGCTCCCCCAGATGGTGGACGAGCGCTCGCGCATCCACACCACCTTCCTGCAGGCCGGAGCGCAGACCGGACGCCTGGCATCCACCAACCCGAACATGCAGAACGTCCCGATTCGCACTCCACTGGGGCGTGAGATCCGCGGCTGCTTCGAGGCGGAGGACGGCTGCGTGCTGATCTCAGCCGACTACTCCCAGATCGAGCTGCGCGTGCTTGCGCATGCGGCCGAGGAGCCGGTGCTCGTGGAGATCTTTGAGCGCGGCGAAGACGTGCACACGGCCACCGCCTCCGAGGTGTTTGGCGTCACCGCCGAGCAGATCGACCCGGGGATGCGCTCGAAGGCCAAGATGATCAACTATGGGATCGTCTATGGGCTCTCGGATTTTGGTCTGGCCGACCGTTTGAACATCCCGCGCGAGGAGGCCAAAGCCTTCATCGACGCATACCTCGTGCGCTTCTCGCGTGTGGCGAAGTTCATCGAGGAGACGATCGAGCAGGCCAAGCAGGAGGGCCACGTCAAGACGCTGTGGGGCCGGCGCCGCCAGATCCCGGAGCTGCAGGCCCGTAATTATCAGGTGCGTTCGCTCGGCGAGCGCTTGGCTGTCAACACGGTCATTCAGGGAACCGCGGCCGACATCATCAAGCTCGCGATGGTGCGCTGCCACAACGCACTGCGGGACACGGGTCTCGCCACCAAGCAGATCCTCACGATCCACGACGAGCTGCTGTTCGAAGGTCCGCCGCAGGAGCGGGAGACGGCGTCTCTGCTGATCGAGGAGGAGATGTGCGGCGTGTGGGAGCACTCACCGCCGATGGCGGTCGATATCGGCGTGGGGCAGAACTGGCTGGAGGCGAAGTGAGTCGCGCCGACATCCGACACGCGCTCAAGCTTGGCCGCACGCGCGGGTCGATGCATGTGCCGCAGGATGCGCCAACGGCCAGGCGACTCTCGTGAGCCGGCCGCTGGCGATCGTGCTGGTGGCCGTCGCCGGTGTGCTCGTGGGGATGCAGCCGGCAGTCAACGCGCGCCTGGGCCAGGCGGTCGGCTCGGTGCCGGCCGCGACGGTCTCCTTCCTGGTCGGGACGGTCGTGCTGATACTGGTCACTTCGCTCACAAGCGAAGGCTTTGGCAGTCTGGGCAACGTCGGCAAAGCGCCTTGGTGGGCGTTTTTCGGGGGCATCTTGGGCGCCGTCTTCGTGACTGTGGCGATCCTCACGGTGCGTACGCTTGGCGTATCGAGTCTCACGGCGATCGTCATCTCCGGCCAGCTCGCCGCCGCGATCCTGATCGATCGCTTTGGCCTGCTGGGAATCGCCAAGCAGCCGATCGGCGCTACTCGCGTGCTCGGCTTCGTACTACTCGTGGCTGGTGTTGTGCTGGTCGTGAGGCGCTAGACGCAACGCTCCGGCGCGCGCAGACGTTCATGTGCGCGAAACACTCGTGCACAGAAAGCCCCTGTTTATGAACACTCTGTGTGGAAGGTCCACGCGCGAGCGGCGCCGACTGCTTCGCGGCGATTCTCCCTATAGCACTTGCGCTTGCCTGTAAGCCTCGCCCAGCAGTCGCACACCTTGCTCGATCGCCGGCTCGGAGAGGTTGCCGTAGCCAAGCAGCAAGCCGGGAGGCCCAGCGGCCGCGAAACGGTGCAGCGCCAGCCCCTCGGCACCCACGCCACGCTCGGCGCCGGCGCGAAGCAGTAGCGACTCGTCGAGCCCGTCGGGCAACATCAGAAGCTCGAAAAGTCCGGCGTCGGCGCCACTCACGCGCGCTTTAGGCAGCCATCGCTCCACTGCTTGCAACAGCGCCTCGCGGCGTCGCTGGTAGCGCAGGCGCATGCGACGCACGTGGCGGTCGAGCTCGCCACGTGCGATGAAGTCGCGTAGGGCCAGTTGGCCGACGACCTCCGAGCCGCAGTCCTCGATCGTCTTCGCCGCGGTCAGCTCCCAGGTCAGCCAGGACGGCAACAGCATCCAACCAAGTCGCATCGCGGGTGCCAGCCGCTTGCTGGCGGAGCCGATGTACACGATCTGCTCCGGGGCCAGCCCTTGCAGCGCGCCGACGGCCACGCGGTCGTAGCGAAACTCGGAGTCGTAGTCGTCCTCGACGATCAGCCGCTCGTCCTCGGCCCACTCGACCAACGCGGCCCGTCGCTCGGGAGCAAGTACGGCACCGGTCGGGAACTGGTGGGCGGGTGTGAGCAGAACCGCCGAGGCCCCGGTCGCGGCAAGCACATCGACGCGCAAGCCGCCCTCGTCGACCGGGATCGGCACCACCTCGAGACCGGCTTGTTCGACGATCAGCCGGTGCAGATGCCAGCCAGGATCCTCGAGCGCCACCTGCTCGACGCCGTGTCCGCGCAGCGCACGGCAGAGCAGTGAGAGCCCTTGCATGAAGCCGGTGCACACGAGCATGTGCTCGGGGTCGGCGTCGGCCCCGCGCACACGCCCGAGGTAGCCGGCAAGTGCTTCGCGCAACGCTGGCACGCCCCGCGGGTCGCCATAGCCGAGCGAATCCAGCGGTGAGTCGCGCAGCGCGCTGCGCAACGAGCGCAGCCATGCCTCGCGGGGAAAATCGAGCAGATCGGGCAGTCCGGGATGGAAGTTGTAGGAGAAGCTCTGTAGCAGTGAGCGCGCCGGCGGTCGCTGGCTGGAGGCACGTACCGCCTTGGCCACGCGCACGGGCGCGCCTTGACTGGTGGTGAGATACCCCTCCACCGCGAGTTGTTCATATGCCTCGGTCACCACGCCGCGTGAGACGCCAAGCTCCTGAGCAAGGCCACGTGTGGAGGGCAAGCGCGCCTCGGCCGGCAGCACCCCGGAGCGAATCTGATCGCGCAGTGCACGCTCGATCTGCTCGTGCAGCGGCAGCTCGCCGTCGCGGTCCAGCTCGACAAGCAGTTCCGGTCCTCCAACTGGCCCTCTTTTATTTGTCACTACTGGAACTGTAATCGAGACCAGTATCGGCGTAACTTTGATCGTCGGAGCGATATCCGCTCCAACCCGATCACTCCCAATCCACAGCCCGCCGAGCCAAACCCCGATCCCCGATTTCCAGTTCCATCCTCCGTCGTCACACGGCGCCTGGAACAAGTGCGATCTTCTTTCAAGGAGGCAGTCACCATGAGCCCAAACAACGACAGCGCCGGTAAGTCACAGATCACGATCGTCGGAGGCGGAATCGCGGGACTCGTGGCGGCGATCGCCTGCGCCGAGGAGGGAGCCAAGGTACGCCTCGTCGAGGCTCACGAGCGCCTCGGTGGCAGAGGCCGCAGTACCGATGGCCCCTACAAGGCGAATCTCGGCCCGCACGCCATGTACAAAGACGGCGCGTTCTGGAGGTGGATGCGCGAGCGCGACATCCTGCCCGAGCACAACGGCGCGCGTCTGACCGGAGTTCGGTTGCGCATGGGCGGGACATTGCGACGCACGCCGCCACTTGGATCCTTGCCCGCGATCCTGCGCTTGCGCGGCCGCGAAGCGCCGGTGGCGACCGATTTCAGGACGTGGATGGCCACACATGTCGATGACGACACCGCGGCGATGCTCTCCTCGGGCGCGGGTGTCTTCACTTTCCACCACGACCCGGGCGAGCTCTCGGCGGCGTTCGTGTGGCCGCGCATGGTGCGCCTGCTGTTGACGGCTCCATCGATCGTGCGCTATCCGGTGGCCGGCTGGAGCACGCTGGTGGAAACGCTTGAGAAGCGCGTACGCGAGCTGGGAGTAATGGTCGAGACCGGCACACGTATGGAGGAGTTGCCGGCCACGCCGACGATCGTGGCGACCGAGCTCGAGCAGGCCCGTGAGCTGCTCGGCGACGACAGCTTGCGCTGGCAGAGCGGCCGCACGCTCTGCTTGGACGTCGGCGTGCGCCACCGCCGCGGAGACCCGACGATCGTCGCCGACCTGGACGAGTCGGGCTGGATCGGCCGCTACTCCGGCGCTAACCCGACGATCGCCCCAGACGGCGAGGAGTTGATCCAGGCGCAGATGCCGATCCGCCCGGGAGAGACCGCGGACCTGGCGGCAGCACGCCTGGAGCGTTTCCTCGACCTCAGCATTCAAGACTGGCGCGAGCGCGAGACATGGCGGCGGCGTCAGGTGATGGACGCGCGCTCGGGCGCCCTCGACATGCCCGGCTCCAGCTGGCGCGACCGCCCGGCTGTCGATCGTGGCGACGGCGTATTTCTGGCGGGCGACATGGTCGCCGCCGAGGGAATGCTTGCCGAGGTCTCGTGGGCAAGTGCGATCGAGGCGAGTCGCCTGGCGCTTCAAGCGCTCAGCACGACCCGCCCGCAGCTGCGCAAGGTCGCTTAGGTTCTTGCAAATTCGGCGATGCCCCCCCGCGCGCGCGGGGGGGCATGCTCAGTTTCGTAAGGTCGGACCTCAGGCTGTGGTCGTGGCTACACGCGCTCGGGGCGAGCGGACGTCACGACCAGGACCGCCCGCCACGAAGGACGGTGGGGCGATCTCCAGGTAATGGTTGAAGGACCACGCGCAAACACGCTCTGAGGCGAGTGTGCGGGCCAGCAACGTGATCGCGCGAGTAGGAGTGAGGCGCCCGACAGCACGCTGGGTGTTCAGCAGCCAGCGGTACTTGCGCTCGTGCGCATCCGAGAATGCGCCGTAGCGGCTCAGCGCCTGCTCGCGTGTGGCGTGGCCGGCGAGCACGGGCGCCAGCTCGCGAGCGCAGGCAAGACCGAAGTAGAGGGCAGTGCGAATCCCCTCGGCCGTGAGCGGCAGGCAGTGCCCGGCCGAGTCGCCGACGAAGAAGACGCCGTCCTCGATCGCGGGCCGCAGTTGGTGGGGAATCCAATTGCCCTGATATCCCTCGGGTGGCAGCCCAAGATCGCCGGCAAGACGCACGGTCGGCTCCTTGACGTGGTGAGCAGGCCAGAACGAGCCGACGCCCACACGCAGCTCGTCGCTCGCGGGAAAGCTCCAGGCATAGCCGGCCCGGATGTACTTCTGGTCGATCCACAGCTCGAGCTCCTCGCCGGCGCCATGCGGGTGGACCTCCAGGCCGCGCGAAAGGCGCGCGTTCGGGGGTTGGATGGGTGTGTTGTTGGAAAGCACGCGACGCCAGCCAAGCGCGTCGACGATCAGCGGCGCCGTCAAATCTCCGCGGTCGGTGTGAACGGTGTTGCCATCGCGGCCGCTGACCGTGGCCGTCTCAAACTCGGCGTCGCCGGGATGGGCTTGCCCCCAAAGCAGCGCGCACAGCTCGCGGTAGTCGAAGGTGGAGAACGTCCAGGGCAGCTGCCAGCGCGCCGTGGTCCATGGCGTGTGTACGACAAGTTCGTCGAAGGTCTGGCGCAGCGAGCCTTCCAAGGACATCGCCTCCAGCCACACGGTGGGGATCCCGCAGGCAGAGGTCTGGCGCTCGCCGATCTCGTAGCGGTCGATCACGAGCACACGCGCCCCCGTGTCGGCCAGCTCGCGCGCGATGGCCAGCCCGGCGAAGGAAGCACCGCAGACGAGCACGTCGCAATCGCGCTGCAGCGGCGTGCGCTCGACCCCGCGCTTGGTCGCTCTCACAGGCATAGGGCAGCCAATGATATGTACCCAACCAATTCCCATGGACCCTACGCCGTGGGCGCGGGGGTCTCTGCCTCGGGCTCACACACCAATTCCAATGACCCCGCGCCGTCAGGCGCGGGGTCTCAGCCTGGGCCGCGTCCCTGCGCTAGGCTTCGACCGGTGCAAACACTTATAGAGAATCCCCAGGCCCACGTGGTCGAGGGGTCCAATGGACTCCTGCTTGAAATCGACGGGCAGATAGTCCCCAACTACGACGCCACGATGCAGCCCTTCGAGGAGGGCGAGGTCGTGACGGGCAATGTCGTACGCATCGACAAGGACGAGGTGCTGGTCGACATCGGCTACAAGTCCGAGGGCGTCATCCCGGCCAACGAGCTGTCGATCCGCAAGTCGGTCGATCCACGTGAGGAGGTGTCGCTCGGCGAGGAGGTCGACGCGATGGTCCTCACCAAGGAGGACCAGGACGGTCGCCTGATCATGTCCAAGAAGCGCGCCCGCTTCGAGAAGGCATGGCGCCGCATCGAGGCCGCCGCCGAGTCGGGCGAGCCGGTCATGGGCTCCGTCATCGAGGTCGTCAAGGGCGGCTTGATCATCGACCTGGGCGTGCGCGGCTTCCTTCCTGCCTCGCTTGTCGACATCCGTCGTGTGCCCAACCTGGACGAGTACCTCGGTACGCAGATCGAGACGAAGGTGATCGAGCTGAACCGCTCGCGCAACAACGTCGTGCTCTCGCGTCGTGCGGTGCTCGAGGAGGAGCGCAAGGAGGTGCGCCAGCAGATTCTCGACCGCCTGCAGCCGGGCTTGGTCGTAGAGGGTCAGATCTCCAACATCGTCGACTTCGGCGCGTTCGTCGATCTCGACGGGATCGACGGCCTGATCCACATCTCAGAGCTTTCCTGGTCGCACGTCAACCATCCGAGTGAGATCCTCAACATCGGTGACACCGTGCAGGTCAAGGTGCTCGACATCGACCGCGACCGTCAGCGAATCTCCCTGGGCCTCAAGCAGACCCAGGAAGACCCGTGGCAGCGGATCGTGGACACCTACAACGTCAACGACGAGCTGGCCGGCAAGGTCACGAAGGTCGTCACGTTCGGCGCGTTCGTCGAGGTGCTCGATGGCGTTGAGGGCTTGGTGCACATCTCAGAGCTCGCCGGCCACCATGTCGAGAGTCCGCGCGAGATCGTGCATCCGGGCGACGAGATTCGTGTGAAGATCCTCGAGATCGACTCCGAGCGCAGGCGCCTGTCGCTGTCAGCAAAGCGGGTGGAGGATCAGATCCTGCCGCTGCCGCGACCGGACGGACCGGCGGCCTCGCCGGCCGAGCCCGAGGCCGTGGCCGACGAACAGGTCGTGCTCGAGGACTCGCTCGACGTGGCCGTCGGGGAGGACGCCGGTGAGCTGGCAGCCGATCAGGCCGCGGCCGAACAGGCGCCCGTCGAAGCTTCGGCGTCGGCGGCTACTGTCGCCGAGCCCGCAGCTGAGGCCGTCGTTGACGAGCCGGCTGAGGAGGCCCCCGTCGCGGAGGAGCCCGTTACCGAGGCGCTCGTGGAGGAGCCGGCGGTCCAGGATCAGGCGGTAGAGCCTGTTGCCGAGGAGCCAGTCGCCGAGCAGCCTGCCGGCGAGCCAGCCCAAGACTGACGAGTTCGAGCCGTGCAGCCGGTGGTGCCGTTCGTCGGGCTCACCGGCGGCATGGGTGCCGGTAAGTCGACCGCGCTGAAGGCGCTCGAAGAGCTCGGCGCGCAGGTGCTCTCGACCGACGCCGTCGTGCACGAGCTCTATGGCGAGAGTCAAGTCAAGGACGCGGTCGTCGAGCGCTGGGGCGCCGAGGTGGCACCTGGGGGAGTCGTCGACCGGGCCGCCATCGCCGCCAAGGCGTTCGCCGGCGGGGAACAAGAGCGTAAGTGGCTGGAGGGCCTGTTGTGGCCGCTCGTTGGAGCTCGCATGGGCACGTGGCTCGAGCATGCACGCGCGTTGCGACCGGCACCCAGGGCGGCCGTGGCCGAGGTGCCATTGCTGTTCGAGGCCGGCATGGAGGCCGGCTTCGACGCGACGATCGCGGTTATCGCCCAGGAGGACACACGTCGCGCGCGTGCCGCCACGCGCGGGCACGCGCTCGCCGAGGAGCGCGCCAGCAGGCAGCTTTCCCAAGAGGAAAAGGCCGCACGTGCCAGCTTCGCCATCCACAACGACGGCAGTGAAGCCGACCTGCGGCGCGAACTGGCCGACGTACTTGCCAAGCTGTCTCGATGAGTTACACCCAAACGGGGCATGCCCCCCGTGCGCGCGCGGGGCATCGGTCTCCGCGGCCATTGCACCCGGTTCGCGTCTTTGTGCGGATGCTGCTGGCATTCGCGGTCCTCGCGGCGCTCGGGATCGTGATTGTCTCGCGTATCGAGCACATGTCAGACAACGCGGGGCTGCCGCTGAGCAATGCGACCGTGATTCGCGAACAGGCAGCCGAAAAGCACCTCGACCCGGCGCTGATCGCCGGCGTGATCTACGCGGAGACGAAGTTCGATCCGCGCCCATCCTCCGCCGGCGCGCTCGGCTTGATGCAGATTCTGCCCTCCACCGCCCAGTACATCGCCCATCTCTCAGGAGGCACCGCCTTCACGACCGGCGATCTGGCAACGCCGAAGATCAACGTGGCCTATGGCAGTTGGTATCTGCGCTACCTGCTCGATCACTACGAAGGCAACGAGATGCTTGCCGTTGCCGCATACAACGGCGGGCTTGCCAACGTCGATGCCTGGGTGGCGAAGGCGCGCGAAGCGGGCAGGACGCTCAGCGTCTCCGAAATACCCTTTCCCGAGACGCAGGCATACGTACAGAAGGTGATGCGCGCCCAGGCGGAATATCGCGCGGTCTACCCGCGCCAGCTCGGGCTTTGAGCTTGCTCGCGGACATCAGACGTCTCGCACCGCCTGGCTTGATGCAGGCTCTAACGTAGAGGCCTGTGCCTGAGTTCAAGCTCGACCCCGTGTTCACGCCGACGGCCGACCAGCCGAAGGCGATCGAGTCGCTGTCCGAAGGCGTGCGCGAGGGCGAGCGCTTCCAGACGCTGCTCGGGGCGACCGGCACCGGCAAGACGATGACCATGGCCGGTGTGATCCAAGAGGTGCAGAAGCCTGCGCTTGTGATCGCTCACAACAAGACGCTGGCGGCGCAGCTGTGCAACGAGTTCCGCACCTTCTTCCCCGAGAACGCCGTCGAGTACTTCGTCTCCTACTACGACTACTACCAGCCCGAGGCCTACGTACCCAGCCGGGACCTGTACATCGAGAAGGACTCGGCGATCAACCAGGAGGTGGATCGTCTCAGGCACGCCGCCACCGCGGCGGTATTCGCACGGCGCGACGTGATCGTGGTGGCTTCCGTGTCCTGCATCTACGGTCTCGGCTCACCGGAGACCTATGAGATGAACATGCAGATCCTACGTCGTGGCGAGGAGATCGACCGCGACAAGCTGCTGCGCAAGCTCGTCTCGATTCAGTACACGCGCAACGATGCGGTGCTCTCGCGCGGCACCTTCAGGGTCAAGGGAGAGACGCTGGAGGTTTTCCCCGCCTACGCCGAGACGGCCTTTAGAGCGACCCTGTTCGGCGACGAAGTGGAGCGCCTGCAGCACTTCGACCCGCTGACAGGCGAGATGATCGCCGACGATCTCGAGCACGTGGCGATCTGGCCCGCCACGCACTACAACGTCAAGGAGGGCACGATCGAGGACGGCGTGGCGGCGATCGGCAGGGAACTGAACGAGCGCTGCGAGCAGCTCGAGGCCGATGGCAAGCAGCTCGAGTCACACCGATTGCGCCAGCGCACCCAGTACGACATGGAGATGCTGCGCGAGATGGGCTTCTGCTCGGGGATCGAGAATTATTCGCGGATCCTCGACGGACGCAAGCCGGGCGAGCGTCCGTACTGCCTGATCGACTATTTCCCCGAGGACTTCGTCTGCTTCATCGACGCTTCCCATCCGACCGTGCCGCAGATCGGGGGCATGTTCGAGGGCGACCGCTCGCGCAAGAGCACGTTGGTGGACTACGGCTTCAGGTTGCCGAGCGCCATGGACAATCGTCCGCAGACGTTCGACGAGTTCCTCTCGATCACACCGCAGCTCGTGTTCCTGTCAGCCACGCCAGGCGAATACGAGCGGACTCGCTCACAGCGGATCGTGGAGCAGATCGTGAGGCCCACCGGGGTCGTGGATCCGGAGATAGACGTGCGCGAGACCCGTAATCAGATCGACGATCTGATGAACGAAATCCGCAAGCGGGTGGATGTGGACGAGCGCGTGCTCGTGACCACGCTCACGAAGAAGATGAGCGAGGACCTCTCTCAATACCTGATCGAGATGGGCTTCAAGGTGCGCTACCTGCATTCGGAGATCGACACGCTCGAGCGCATCCAGATCATTCGCGACCTGCGTCTCGGCGAGTACGACGTGCTTGTCGGCGTGAACCTGCTGCGCGAGGGACTCGACCTGCCCGAGGTCTCGCTGGTGGCGATCCTCGACGCCGACAAGGAGGGCTTCCTGCGCGGGGAGACCTCGCTGATCCAGACGATCGGCCGGGCGGCACGTAACGTCAAGGGCAAGGTGTTGATGTACGCCGACAAGGAGACCAAGGCGATGAAGGCGGCGATCGAGGAGACCGACCGCAGACGCGAGATCCAGGTTGCCTACAACGAGGAGCACGGGATCACCGCTTCGAGCATCGTCAAGGGCATCTCCGACATCGCTGAGTTCCTGCAGGCCGAGTCGAAGGTGCCGAAGGGGCGCCGGCGTACCCGAAGGGCACAGGCAAGCGCGACCAGGGCCAAGGCAAAAGAGATGCCACAGCACGAGCTCGAGCGCATGGTCGTCGAGATCGAGGAGGAGATGATCGCCGCCGCCGACGACCTACGCTTCGAGTACGCGGCGCAGTTGCGCGACGAGATCAGGGAGCTGCGCCGCGAGTTGAGGGAGGTGCAGGTCAGCGAGGCGCCGGTAGGGCAGAGCGCTGGAGGCGAGCCTGCCACTGAGCAAGACGAGGCAAGCGAGACTCCCGCGGGCGAGGTGGCATAGGATGAGCGCTGTGGAACTGGACCGTCAGGGGATCGAGCGGCGCGACTTTCCGATCGTGCGTCGTGGCTATGACCCGGCTAGCGTGGACGCTCACCTACGAGCGCTTGCCGCCGAGATAGATGAGCTACAGCGCGAAGCGTCGAGTCGCGGCGGAGAGTCGCTCGCCGCGACCGCCGCTACACAGGTTCAGGGCATCCTCGAGGCCACCCAGGCGACGGCCGAGGCGATCGAGCACCAGGCTGCAGAGCAAGCGCACCAGGTGCGCGAGGCCGCCGACGCGGATGCGCGGCGTACACGCGAGGAGGCGGTTGCGCGGGCGCGCGAGCACGTTGCGGCGGTTTCGCACGCCACCGAGGCCTTGCTCGGGCACGTCGGCTCGCTCGACGGCGAGACACGCGCCTTGGTCGACAGCTTGCGCAGCGGTGCCGGGCGCTTGGCGGGCGACCTGTCGGCTGTCGAGGGCGAGATGGAGGCGCTCTACGACGCGGCTTCGGGGCGTGTGAGCACACAGTCGTTGGGGGAGCCGGCAGCTGCCGCCACCGTCGGATACAGCGACGCGGATCGGCCAATCCCCGCTCCGGCGCCCGAGACCCATAGCGAGCCTTTCGTGGAGACACTCGCGGAGTCGCACGCGGGTATGCAAGGCGATCCCTACACCGAAGCCCCCGACGCCAGGGCCTACACCGAAGCCCCCGACACCAGGGCCTATGCCGAGGAGCACTTCGAGGCGCCCACGGCGTCTGCGGGACCTTCGAGCGAGTCCGAGTTTGACGAGCGGCCGCTGTTCTCGCAGCCGGCGGCCGTGAGCGATGCCATGCCGGTCAACGGCGACCTCGACGGGGCCCGCCTGGTCGCGCTCAACATGGCGCTCAACGGCGACTCGCGCGAGGACACAGCACGCTACTTGCAAGAGAACTTCGCGGTCCCCGACAGCGAGCGCCTGCTCGACGAGGTTTACGCGGCTATCGAAGGGTGAGTTGGACGTCGCTGGGTCCAGCCTTTAGGCTGAAGCTGTCATGCAACCAATCGGTTGCATAACACCCGTTTACTAGGCACGTCTCAACCGGACTACATCAACCTGTACTTGTACTTCTTCACACGTCTCGACCGCTTGGTCGAGCGGGGCGCGATTCCGCTCAGTACTTGCCGGAGATGAGGTTCCAGGCGCGGTGCAGCTTGTCGGAGAAGCCTGGGGCGCCCTCGGTCGGGTCGTCCTTCATGACCCCGGGATTCTCGGTCGGCGCGGGTAGCGCGCGGCAGGCGTTGGCGTCGAGCTTGAGCGTCACTCCGCGCTCGTGGATCGAGTCGACGTCGTCGGCGTCGGCGAAGCGGTGGTCTCCGTGGCCCTCGTGCTCGTCGATCACGATCCCGTCGAAGACGTCCTCCTCGGGGACGCTGAGCACATGCGTGACCTCGCCGATCTTCTCACCGTCGCTGCTGTAGACAGGCGTGCCGGGATCCAGCACCTCATAGGAGATCGGTAGCCCGTGGTCGTCCATATGGGCCAGCATACCGGTCCAATAGGGCAGGCCCATTCGTCGTCAGACCGACTCGCCAAGGCGAACATCTGTTCGCGTCAATACAATGACAGGCGAATGGCCCAAAGCAACAAGATCGTCGTCAGCGGCGCGCGCGAGCACAACCTGAAGGACGTCTCGCTAGAGCTACCCAGGGACGCCCTGGTTGTCATCACCGGCCTGTCCGGCTCGGGCAAGTCGAGCCTTGCGTTCGACACTATCTACGCCGAGGGTCAGCGTCGCTACGTGGAGTCGCTGTCCGCGTACGCGCGTCAGTTCCTCGGCCAGATGGACAAGCCGGACGTCGACTCGATCGAGGGACTCTCGCCGGCGATCTCGATCGACCAGAAGACGACCTCGCGCAACCCGCGCTCGACGGTCGGGACGGTGACCGAGATCTACGACTACCTGCGCCTGCTGTGGGCGCGCGTGGGCAAGCCGCACTGTCCGATCTGCGGACGGCCGATCGTCGGCCAGTCGGCCGAGCAGATCATCGAACAGGCGATGGGCTTGGCCGAGGGCACGCGCTTCATGGTGCTCGCCCCGGTAGTCAGGGGCCGCAAGGGCGAGTACGGCAAGCTACTGGAGGAGCTGCGCGCCGACGGCTTCGCGCGCGTGAAGATCGACGGGCGCATCCGCATGCTCGAGGAATCGATCGTATTGGACAAGCGCTACAAGCACGACGTCTCCGTCGTCGTCGATCGCCTCGCGATGCGCCACGACATCCGCAAGCGCCTGGCCGACTCGATCGAGACAGCGGTCGGGCTCGCGGACGGCCTGGTCGAGGTCGAGATCGTCGGGTCTTCGCGAAGCAATGATGGGGATGGGGATGGCGTGCCCGCAGCGGGAGACGGCCAGTCCCATTCATCCGGCGCCCTTGGTGTAAAAGCGGCGAATGCCCAGATCGTTCCGGGCGCGAAGCCCACGCCCGGAACCGTGTTTACGTTCTCCGAGAAGTTCGCCTGCCCCGAGCACGGACCGTCGCTGGTCGAGCTCGAGCCGCGCATCTTCTCCTTCAACTCCCCTCATGGCGCCTGCGAGCGCTGCACGGGGCTCGGCTCGCAAATGGTGATCGACCCAGACCTGGTCGTGCCCGATCCAACCCTGTCGGTCGGGGAAGGTGCGATCGCGCCTTGGGCGAACAGCGCCTCCAACTACTACGAGCAGGTGACCGAGGCGATCGCCAAGCGCTACAAGGTCGACCTGGGTACGCCGTGGGAGGATCTGCCGCAGGAGCATCGCGACCTGTTTCTGTCGGGAACGAACGGCGAGCCGCTACAGATCACCTACCGCAACCGCTTCGGGCGCACGCGCTCCTATGGCACGCGCTTCGAGGGGGTGCTCGCAAATCTGCAGCGGCGCTATCGCGAGACCGACTCGGAGTGGACGCGCGAGAAGATCGAGGAGTTCATGTCCCTACGCGCCTGCCCGGAGTGCGGTGGCGCTCGCTTGCGACCTGAGTCGCGCGCCGTGCTCGTAGCGGGCACACGTATCGAGGACTTCTGCGCGCTCTCGGCGCGGCGCGCACTGGCCTGGCTCGAGGAGGTTGAGCTCTCGGAGACCGACAAGCACGTGGCTCGCCTGATCCTGCGCGAGATCTCAGAGCGCCTCCAGTTCCTCGAGAACGTGGGCATCGGCTACCTGTCGATGGATCGCGCCGCCTCGACGCTGTCGGGCGGCGAGGCGCAGCGCATCCGCCTGGCCACGCAGATCGGCTCGTCTCTGGTGGGGGTGCTCTACATCCTCGACGAGCCCTCGATCGGGTTGCATCAGCGCGACAACGAGAAGCTGATCGCGACGCTCGAGCGCCTGCGCGACCTCGGCAACACGGTGATCGTGGTCGAGCACGACGAGCAGACGATGCGCAGTGCCGACCATCTCGTCGATCTGGGGCCCGGCGCCGGCGAACATGGCGGCTGGATCGTGGCGCAGGGGACCGCCGCGCAGGTACAGAAGGTCAAGCAGTCGTTGACCGGCCAGTTCCTGGCGGGCACCCGCACGATCGAGTTGCCGGAGAAACGGCGCACTCCGATCGGCTATGTCGAGATTCTCGGCGCAAGCCAGCACAACCTGCGCGACGTCGACGTACATATCCCCCTGGGAACGCTCACGTGTGTCACCGGCGTCTCCGGTTCGGGCAAGTCGACACTCGTCAACGAAGTGCTCTACAAGGCGGTGGCCAACCGTCTGCACCGTGCCAGACAGCGTCCGGGCGCGCACCGCACGATCAACGGTCTCGACCAGCTCGACAAGATCATCGCGGTCGACCAGTCGCCGATCGGGCGCACACCGCGCTCGAACCCCGCCACGTATACGGGCCTGTTCGACGTGATCCGCGACCTCTTCTCAAAGACGCAGGAGGCGCGAGCGCGCGGATACAAGCCGGGACGCTTCTCCTTCAACGTCAAGGGTGGGCGCTGCGAGGTGTGCCGCGGCGATGGCCAGATCAAGATCGAGATGCACTTCCTCCCCGACGTGTACGTGCCCTGCGAGCAGTGCGACGGGCGCCGCTACAACCGCGAGACGCTGGAGGTCAAGTTCAAGGGCAAGAGCATCGCCGAGGTCTTGGCTATGCCCGTGGAGGAGGCGCTTCACTTCTTCGAGCACATTCCCAAGATCCGCCGGCGCCTGGAGACATTGGACGCGGTGGGCCTCGGCTACATCCGCCTCGGTCAGCCGGCGACGACGCTCTCAGGTGGCGAGGCACAGCGTGTGAAGCTCGCAACCGAGCTCTCCAAGGTAGCCACGGGGCGCACTTTGTACATCCTCGACGAGCCGACGACGGGCCTGCACTTCGCCGATGTGCAGCGATTGCTCGAGGTGCTGCAGAGGCTCGTAGACGCAGGCAACAGCGTGGTTGTGATCGAGCACAACCTCGACGTGATCAAGTGCGCCGACCGTCTGATCGACATGGGCCCGGAGGGGGGAGAGGAGGGCGGCCTGGTGATCGCGGCCGGCACCCCAGAGGAGGTAGCGGGCGAGCGTGGGTCGCATACGGGCGAGTTTCTGCGCGACTTGCTCGTGCCCAAGCCCAAGGCCAAGCCGCGCGCGCGTGTCGTCAAGGCCGAGAAGGCGAGCACAAACAGCGCTTCGTCCAATGGCGCATCCACAGCGAAGCGCAAGGCGAAGTCGGCGGCGCGCGCGTGAGCGATTTGGGCCGCAAGGCCCGGCTCTGGGCCGTCAGATGGCACTGGTATGAGCGCAACTCGTTGCCCTGGAATCGTCTGGCGATCCACCGTGAGTTCATGCGCCGGGAAGCCTTCGCGCGCTGGCCGCTGCATGGCGATGTTCTAGCGGCGCTGCGCGAGGGACGCCTGGAGATCGGCGCGCACACGCTGTTTGAGCCCGGCGTGTGGATCACGATGCCCGGCAGTGCGCGTGTGCGCATCGGCAGTGGCACGTTCCTGAACATGGGTGTGATGGTCGCCGCCGAGCGGCTCGTGGAGATTGGCGATCACTGCATGCTTGCCAACGGCTGCTTCGTCAGCGATGCAAGTCACCGCTACGACGATCCCGAGAGGCCTATTACCTGGCAGGGCTTTGAGAGCAGGGGTCCGACGAGAATCGGCGACAACTGCTGGTTCGGCGCCAACGTGGTGGTCACGAGCGGCGTGACGATCGGCGAGCGCTGCGTGATTGGCGCCAACAGCGTCGTCACCAAAGACGTCGAGCCGTTTTCGATCGTGGCTGGGGCGCCGGCCAAGCCGATCCGCAAGATCGACTACGTAAGTAGCTCACGTAGCTCGGAGAGTGCCGCAGGGTCGATCGAGTAGGTGTACTCGCTGCTTGGAAACTCGCCTGCCCGCACCTCTGTCGAGTAGCGCTGCAACGCGTCAAGGATCTGCGGGCGCAGCTCCGCGTAGCGCTTGACGAAGCGCGGACTGCCCCACTCGTAAAGGCCGAGCAGGTCGTGCCACACGAGCACCTGACCGTCAGTGGCGCTTCCCGCGCCAATGCCGATCACCGGGATCTCGATCCGCTCCATCGCCACCTCTGCAACGGCAGCCGGGATCGCCTCGAAGACGACACAGCAGCAGCCAGCATCCTGCAACGCAAGCGCGTCCTGGACAACTTGGAGTGCGCGGTCTGAAGTGCGCCCTTGCGCCTTGAAGCCCCCGACTGCTGTCGCTGTCTGCGGAGTCAAGCCGACGTGCCCCACCACCGGGATGCCTGTTGACGCGATTGCTCGCGCACGTTGAGCCATCACGCCGCCGCCCTCCAGCTTCACGGCGTCGCAACGTGCCTCCTTGACGAAGCGCTGGGCGGTGGTCACCGCCTGTTCGTCAGACACCTCGTAGGATCCGAACGGCAGGTCGCCGACGAGCAGCGGGGTGTGCAAGCCGCGGCGGACCGCCTTGACGAGTACAAGCAGTTCATCGACGGTCACCGAGACGGTGGAGTCGTAGCCGAGCACTGTCATCGCCGCCGTGTCGCCCACCAGGACGAGGTCGACGCCGGCCTCCTCGACGATCCGTGCGCTGGGGTAGTCATAACAAGTGACCATGACAAGCGGCTGGCCCCGGCGCTTGTGCTCCATCAAGCTAGGGATCGTCATCGGCAGGCGCTCGGGGCCGGAGGACATGTTGAGAGTGGGATCGCTGGACATAACGGACTGCTCCTATCTGACGCTTGGTTGACGCCCGGTCTAGTCCCTTGCGCCGGTCTCGAAGGAGGCCGGCGGGGAGCTCAGCAGGGTCGCCACCGCGTCGTCGACGGTGATGATGCGATTGGTTTGAGCTTCGACGTGCACGACGCGAGGCTCATAGTGCTCCATCTCCGCACGGTCGTACTGACCGTAGGAGATGACGATGATCGTGTCGCCGCGGTGCACGAGGCGCGCGGCGGCACCGTTGACCTTGATGTCGCCCGAGCCGCGCTGTCCGGCGATCGTGTACGTCTCGAAACGGGCTCCGTTGTCGACGTCGACAACGTGAACCTGCTCGTGCTCGAGGATGTCGGCGGCCTCGAGCAGGTCGGGGTCGATCGTGATCGAGCCGACGTAATGGAGGTCGCAGTCGGTCACGGTGGCCCGATGGATCTTTGACTTGAGCATCACGCGCTGCATGTAGCTTGAGCCTCTCTTGGTTTGGCTTGCCGGGGATCTATTGGTTTCTCGGATTGCTGGGTTGAGAACGTGGAGTGCAAAGCGGGTTGTGAGGTCGGGTTGAGCTCGGTAGGCGCACCGGGAGACAGGATCGCGTTGTCGATCAGCCGGGTTTCACCGACGCGGGCCGCGATAGCGAGCAGCGCCGGCTGCTCCAGGCGCGCGACCGGATCGAGCGTGTCCGGCTGCACGAGGGCGACGTACTCGGGCTCGACGTCGAGGGCGCTCATCGCCTCGCGTGCCGCTGCTGTCAGAGCATCGGCTGAGCGCTCGCCGTCCTTGACGGCCGTGGCGGCGGCCGCAAGCGCGCGGGAGATGGCAAGCGCTTGGGCCCGCTCCTCGTTGCTCAAGTGCGCATTACGGCTGGACATCGCCAGTCCGTCGGCTTCGCGCACAGTGGGACAAGCCTCGATACGCACGTTCATGTTCAGGTCCTTGACCATGCGGCGGATCACGATCGCCTGTTGAGCGTCCTTCTGGCCGAAGTAGGCGACGTCGGGCGAGACGATGTTCAAAAGCTTCGTAACGACGGTAGTTACGCCGCGGAAGTGACCTGCTCCACGCACGGCCCCCTCCAAGCGATCGGTCAGGCCATGCACCTCGACAGAGGTGGAGAAGCCGGCCGGGTAG
>Ga0210385_10000933_pt1 | contig 18615 bp, 14 predicted proteins | sample IncBWH26OmetaG_FD_160107 | JGI IMG/M metagenome (GOLD analysis project Ga0210385, IMG submission 160107) | Forest soil microbial communities from Barre Woods Harvard Forest LTER site, Petersham, Massachusetts, United States - Inc-BW-H-26-O ...
AAACCACGTGGCGCTTTGACTTCGCTCGCGCAAATTCTGAAGAAAGCCGGCAGGTGCTCGCCGATTCGACGTTTCTGGTCGATATCGGTGGCGAAGAATTCAAGATCGTAATGTACATGGCTCACCAGGACATCATGCAGGTGCTCCGTGACCGCGGCATCCTCCAGACCTGATGATTCGGAATCTAGTGTGCCCGCTCTTTTGGCGCGTGCAGATACCGGCTGGCGAACTCCAGAAAATAAGGCCAGTTCGGCGCGGGCGTGTGTCCGCCATCATGCTGCCGGAAGGCCAGATCGCCATTCATCAATGCCGTGCCTACAGGCGGAAACTGCGTCGTGCCCAGGTCCTTCGCGCCCAGCAATCGGTAGACCGGCCCAGCGGCCGCCTCGGCCAGAAACATCCCGCGCGGATCAGCCCAGGCGTCGCCGTGGGGATTTGCATAGCCGTCCCCTGTATCGGCGCCCCCGCCAATCAACAACGGCCGCGGCGCACATAGCGCAATCAACTCGTGATTATCCACGGGCAGATCGCCCGCATTCAGCGGCCCGGCATAGCGCAGGAAGTTTCCGTCAAACCAGTGATACAGCGAAGCGCCGGCAACGTTTGGAATCTGCTCGCCGTAGATATGCCGGTAGAGCTTCGCGCCGCCTTCGCCCGACGAACTGATGTAGCCGATCGCGAAGTTAGGGTTGTAAGCCATCGTGACCAGCACCGCCTTGCCGAATCGCGAATGCCCTGCGAGTCCCACCTGCTTCGCATCGACCGCCTTATCCGTCTCTAAATACTTGAATGCCTCACCTGCGCCCCACGCCCACGCCTTCAGCACGCCCCAGTCGTCGAGCTTCCGCGGCTCACCATGGTTGTCCCAGCCGATGATCCCTTCTGTCAGCCCAGTTCCGTCGTCTTTCTGATAGCTCACTGGATTCAGAATTGCGAATCCCCAGCCGCGCTGTACTGCGAGCCTGCCATCCACACCCCACGGAGTCGCAACGTAGCGATCCAGCGGACCGCTCGTGGCCAGCTCAAAATCCTTGGCGAATGCCAGTTCCATGATTACCGGCACCGGTCCAGCTGCGTGCGCGGGAACTGTCAGCAACAGATCAATGCTGAACCCCTTCTGCGTCGCTAAGCCCGGCGCAGTCTTCCCGGCGAGGCGCTTCGTAATCACATCGATGCCGCCGTATTTCTCGTGGACCGTGCTGACGACATACCACTGCACACCTGGCATCGAGGTTGGCGTCCTCCCGAGCACCTCGCGATCGAAATCTTCACTGATCTCGCGTCTCCGCTTTAACCAGTCACTCGGAGTCTTGACCGGCTGCCCATTCTTGAACACAAGCGGGTCTGGCAGCTCGGGATAGACGTTCGCCTTTGCTTCGTCGTAATTCGTGGCGCGCGGCGACTTCGCATCTGGAACCGGAGCCGGGCGCATATCCGATTCCTTCAAGCCCAGCAATCCAAGCAGGCGCAGCCGATCCTGCTCGGCTGTCAATTGCATCGGGACATGCGATGCCGTCGATGGGGATTTAGTTGAATTCTGCAGTGAGCTCTGCGCCTGCATGCCCGACGTCGTCAACGCCAGCGCCAGCGCGGCTGACAGCGTGGAAACAGCGAATCGCGAAACCATCTTCGGAAGCCCGGGCCCTCTTGTGAAATTACTCATACGGGATCGGCCCCAGCATACTCATTGCAAGCTTTGCAGGCAAGCACCTCCGCAACCTCGGTCTTCAAGTTTCTCCAGTTTGCGCCGATGACCAACTTGGCTGATTCGTGTCCACAGCCACCTACGCAGTGCAGTTTCCGGCGCGGCGATATCGGTTTCAACGGGAAAGGAAACTTCTCTCATGTCTGCGATTCGCAATATCCCTCTCAGACGCAAATTTGTTATCGCATTCGGGATTGTGTGCGTCCTCTGCCTGGCGTCGGGGGTCTATTCCCTTCTCACGTTCCGCGCCATTGCCCAAAGGAGCGGCGACGTGAGTCAGAATCGTTTTCCGTCGGTGATCGCTTTGGCGCAGATTCGCAATGCCGCTAACAACGTGCGGCGCGAGGATCTCGATCTTTTGCTATGCAAAACGCGGGAATGCGTAGCAACGCACACCGCGAAGCGGGAAGCCGCCTGGTCTGACTACGATTCCGGAATCAAACTCTATGAGCCTTTGATGAGCTACCCCGGAGAGCGTGAACTCTACGAAAAGTTCACAACTGCCTTCTCTCAGTATCGCGAAATGAGTGACGGCGTGTTTGCACTCTTAACCAAGGGCCAGGCTTCGGGCGCGCTCGATGCCGCAACAATGGCCTCCACTGCCGACACGTATCACGTCACATTCGCAGCATTGAACGCGGATCTCAATCTGAACGCCGGCGTGGGTATGCAGGAAGCCGCCGCGGCATTTAGCGCAAGCCAGCGCGCCAGTTGGATCAACCTCATTGCAACCCTCATCATCATCGCCCTATGCATCGTTGTGGGTGCTCTGCTGACGCGCGTCATTGCGCCTCGCATCGCGAGGGGAACCGAAATGCTCGAGCGCCTTGCCGCCAAAGACCTGACAGCACACGTGCAAGTGACCGGCACGGACGAGGTCGGCCGCCTCGGCGGCGCCATGAACCAATGTGCCGAAACCCTGCGCACCGTGCTGCAAGAAGTGGGACGAGGCGCCGACACCCTCTCCGCCGCGACCACTGAGATCACGGCGCGCGCCGTGCAAAGTGCGGGAAATGCTCAGGCACAGTCGAATAGAACCAACCAGATCGCCGTGGCTTCGCAGGAAATGACGGCGACCATCGCCGAAATCAGCCACAACGCCGAAAGCGCCGCTGCAGCCAGCCGCATCTCGGCAGAAACCGCGGATCAGGGCGGCGCCGTGATGGAAGCCGCAGCAATCACCATGGACAAGATTGCCGCAGCCACAGGCACCGTCGCCGAAAAAATGAACTCCCTCGCGCTTCGCTCCGAGGAAATCGGCAAGGTCGTCAGCGTAATCCAGGAGATCAGCGAACAGACCAACCTGTTGGCGCTTAACGCCGCCATAGAAGCCGCTCGGGCTGGCGAGCATGGACGTGGATTCGCAGTGGTAGCAGGTGAGGTCCGTCGCCTGGCCGAGCGCACCAAAGGTGCGACCGAGGAAATCGCCGCCACCATTCGCAGTATCCAGGACGAAACGCGGGACACCCTCGAGGTCATGCAAGACAGCCGCGCTGCCGTCGAGAACGGCAGGAACGAAACTGGCCGCGCCCGCAAGAGTCTCGAAGCCACCATTGAAGCCTCCCGCCAGGTGGAGCACCAAATTCAATTGATCGCCTCCGCCGCAACTCAGCAGACCTCGGCCTCAAGCGAAATCGCTGAGTCGGCCGGCCAAATCTCTCAGCTCGCAACCGAAAGCGCGCAGGGCTCCGAAGAAGCCGTTGAAGCTCTCAAGAGTCTCGCCTCGCTGGCCAGCGAACTCGACGGCATGATTCGCGAGTTCAATTTTGAGCAAACCCAAGACCCGCACGAATCGCCGGCCGGAAGACGGCAGCAGGCCCTTCTACACCAACCTCGGGCAGCACACGCCTGAGCCTTTTCCTAGTGCAGCCATTTGGCCCCAGTGGATAAGTACGCGCCATTGGGGCCTCTTTTTCGAAGCCCCCTTACACCGCACGCTGCTCCGCGACATCGCCCCACCAAACGGTTCTGCTATTCTCGGCAAGGTTGACCCTGACCGCGAGTGTTACAGCACGAACAAACTCCTCGGGAACTCTCCTCAACCGGATTGATGAAACCTCTTGCTTGTTGAGACAATCACTATCGGAGTGGAGTCCTTCGTTCACGACGTCTAATCGCGCCGAGTCAGGTCAGCGGAAGGCGTATCCTGTGCCTGGAGTGGCTCTAGCCGCTGCCATATTGAGCACCACGTTTCGACCCTCTGTTTGCACCCTGGAGACACGCGCATGAGTGCCGCCAAATACGACCTCGTCGTTATCGGTTCCGGTCCCTCGGGGCAGCGCGCCGCTGTGGCCGCTTCAAAGATGAAAAAGCGCGTGGCCGTGGTTGAATCGCGATCAGTCGTAGGCGGCGTCTGCGTCAACACCGGCACCATTCCGTCCAAGACAATGCGTGAAGCGGTCCTGCATCTGTCCGGGTACAACTACCGCTCCGTCTACGGCATGAACTACCGGGTCAAGGAGAAAATCTCCATGGCCGACCTTGCCTTCCGCGTGCAGGCCGTCATCAAAACCGAAGTGGACGTGACCGAGGCCCAGCTCTCCCGCAACGGCATCGACATCATCCACGGCATCGCCCACTTCGTCGATCCGCACCAGGTCCGCATCGAAGGACTCACCGGCAATACCAACATCGAAGCCGATCGCATCATCATCGCAGTCGGCACCAAGCCCGCCTCGACTCCCAAGGTTCCGATCAACGGCCGCACCATCATCAACAGCGACCAGGTCCTCGATCTGCCTTCGCTTCCGAAGTCACTCATCGTCGTAGGCGGCGGTGTCATCGGTGTTGAATACACCTGCATGTTCTCCACTCTCGGCGTGCGCGTCACCTTGATTGAGAAGCGAGCCAAACTTCTCGAATTTGCCGACCAGGAGATTGTCGAGTCGCTTAGTTATCACCTCCGCGACAGTCGCGTCACCATGCGCCTCGGCGAAGAAGTTGAAAGCGTTGAAGAACTCGCCGACGGCACCGTCGTCGCCAACCTGCAGAGCAAGAAAAAAGTCTCTGGTGACGCGCTCCTTTACGCCGTCGGACGCCAGGGCGCCATCGATGATCTCAACCTCGCGGCCGCCGGAATCGATGCCGATAACCGCGGCCGCATTCCGGTCGATGAGCACTACCAGACCAAGGTCGAGCACATCTACGCGGCCGGCGATGTCGTCGGATTCCCTTCCCTTGCCTCCGTCTCCATGGAACAGGGCCGCATCGCCGCCGCACGCGCATTCAACGACAATGCAACCTCGTCCAACCCCAGCTTCTATCCCTACGGCATCTACACTATCCCCGAAATCAGCTTCATCGGCAAAACCGAAGAGCAACTCACCGATGAAGACGTCCCCTATGAAGTCGGCATGGCCTTCTATCGCGAGACGGCGCGCGGCCAGATTCGCGGCGACACCACCGGCCGCCTCAAGCTTATCTTCCACCGCGACACCCGCAAGGTTCTCGGCGTACACATCATCGGCGAAGGCGCCAGCGAACTGGTGCACATCGGCCAGGCTGTCATGATCATGGGCGGTACCGTCGACTACTTCGTCGACACAGTTTTCAACTATCCAACTCTCGCCGAGTGCTACAAGGCCGCGGCCTTCAACGGACTCGGCCGCCTGCACCGCTACCAGGTGGAATGAAGTGATCAACCTCGAAGACTCCGGCGCGCAATCAACTTTCACCACCGGAGCATTCCTATCCCCGCAAGCTTTCCCCCCACGGAGGGCGAAATGACCACTGCAATCGGCGTTGTCGTAACTGAACACATTGTTGCCGGCAGGCTCGAAGATATGCGCCTCGTAGGAGAAACGGTGCGCTATCCCCAGAACGCCGATGAGGTCGACGCGCTGAACGGACTCCCTGTCGGCGAGTTCGTCGAAATCCTTGCCGGCGAAATCGTCTCCGTAATCGGCAAAGGCGACGTGGATGCCATCGGTGTAGCTGTCCCCGGCATTACGCGTCACGGCGTCGTCGAGGATTCGCCGAATCTCACCCAGATCAAGGGAATGCGCCTCGCCGAGGAACTTACCCGCGTCCTCGGAGCGAAAGGCGTCAATGCCCCCGTACACATCGCCAACGATGCCGATGCAATTGCAGCTGGTGTCGCTGCCACCCGCGGGCAGCTCAACAAGCTCACCCGCGTATGGACCATCGGCAACGGCATCGGCTACGGCCGCTGGCCCTACGTCGAGGGCGTGTGGGAAGGCGGACATATCACCGTCACCCTCGATCCAAAGGAGCGCTTCTGCGGTTGCGGCGGCGTCGGCCACCTCGAAGGGATCATGGGCTATCGCGCCATGCGCATGCGCTTCCTTGACCTCGAACCCGAGGAAGTTTTTGCGCAAGCCAAGAAAGGTGACTCCCGCTGCCGCGAATTTGTCGACCTCTGGCACAGCGCGTTGGCAGCAGCTACAGCTTCATTTATTCATCTCGCCGGCCCTGGCCGCTTCTACTTCACTGGGCACAACGTCCACTTTCTCGACGTCCCCATGCTGCGCCGCCATCTCGAGACAATGGTCAAGATGAGCCCGCTTCTAAGCTATTCGCTAGAGATTCTGCCCAACGACGATGCCACCGCGCTTCTCGGCGCCGGCGTAAGCGCCATCCGCGCCCTGGCATCGTAGCTTACGACAGCTCGTAGCAGGCAGGGACTTCCTCAGAATTCCTGGCCGCCAAGCTACCTTGACTCCTTAGCCCAGTCTGCAACTAAGTTGTTGCTCAATAGCAACTTAGAGACAGCAAATTTTTCCGGAAAAGAAGGATTCTTTCTGCAGGATTGGGGAAGTGCGCGGTGAAGCGGACGTGAACCATACTGGGTGCTTCGCCAGGATTAGAAGCTAAGAGCTTGACGCTCGTCGCAGCTATCAACTCAGCCGCAGGTAAGTCTTCGAGAGCCGGTCATGCCAGCTCATCTGGTCCTCGTCGAAGATCGACCACACCATGCCCAGACCCACCGGAATAACGGAGATGAGCATCGCCTTGAGCCGGCTATTCACCTGCGCGGTAGTGGGAACTTCCTCTTCAAATGTGCAAAGGGAGAGTTGGGCGTAGCGCATTCCCGGCGTCACTTTCGCAAATGTAAGGAAGAACCATTCGTAAAGCGCGGCAAGCCCAAGGGTGGCTATGACGCCGCACACCTCGGAGACCCGAATACCAGGCAAGTGGTCGAACCGGGAAGCAACAACATAAGCCATTCCCCAAACCAGGCTCAGGATCAGCGCGGCGTCCACCATCGTCGCCATCATTCGCCGGCTGAAAGGGGCCTGGTAAAGCTTGGGCTCATCGGGCGCGAGCGCATAGTAGTCAGGCAAAGCCTGCGGCTGCTCATCGAGATGAATCGCCTGCCAGCTCGATCCGATCCAGGTAGGTTCCGTCGCCTGCGCGGCCGCTGAGGACATCGGCGACGTCGAAACAGTGTTCGGATCTACTTCGAAGATGCTGAGCTGCTGAGGTTCAGATGAGTCTTCAAACGCTTCCGTGATGCGCGGACGCATCCGGCGCGTGGCAATGATCTCGCGCGGAAACTCGATGAGGTTGGCAGGAATCGGCTGCGCAGCCTCGACCGCCTCATACACCAAGCCGCCGTCGTATGTATCCAGCTCATCGCCGGGCGAGTCCGTTGCATGGCTGATTGCCGGCCGAATCTCCTGATGTGCGGGGCGCACCGGCATATCTGGATCCCAGCGGATCTCCAGACCACCCGATGGCACCGGGGAGTTTTGCAGTGTCGTTGAGGATCTCTGCGGCTGCCACTCCTGGGTCGTTACTTCGACCTGATGCGCAGCGGGTTCCTGGGCGGCAGCATGATCGCCGTTGTTTTGGATGTGATCGAGAACTGCTTGTGCGGCGGCTTGAGCTGTGAGCGCGGCGCGTGTGGCTGCTTCAGCAGCACGCAAGGCATTGCGTGCCTCCAAGGCTTGCATCTCGCTAAAACTCGGTGTCTGGGCGTACCGGGCGGCAACGCGAGCTGCAGCCGCAGCGGCCCGGCTGTTTGACAATACCTGTCCGTCGTCCTGCGTCTCTTCGTCGACAACCGCAATCCCTTTGCGATTCTTGTGCTCTGCAAGGCGACGATTAACTTCCTGCTTCCACGAGGGGAGTGGGGTTGGCGAACTAGCCAATGTGCTCAAAACTCTAAATTCCCTTCTACCCGTTTCCTGGGTCGGTGCATTGACCCCGTCGAATCGTTCCAGTCCGAATGTTTCAACAAATTCAAGTGGTTGATGTTTTTATAGCGTCGCAAGTCCGAAGGTGCCGTCTAAACCAAGGATCCAGTACTCGCATTTGCTATGCTGGCTTTGGCCCTCGATGCACCCTCGTATTTTCGTGTTTATCACGGTGATGACTCTCTGTCACCTACAACTTGCCGGGCAGATGTTAACCAATGCGTTACCTCTTGGGCAAGGTCCTGCCACGGTCGTAAGCGGCGGTCAGCAATCAACCGTGTCGCGACTCCCGGACGACCCGGGACAGGAAGCCATTCCCATCGCCAAACCCGAGCCTGTTCCGGCGAGTGGCGTTCCTGTTCAACTGCAAGCCGATCGCCAGACCTGGGTGGCCGATACGTGGACAGGAACCGGCGGAGTAGTTGTTCACTATCGCGACTACGTTATCCAAGCAGACAAGGCGGTCTATCACCGGGACACCTACCAACTGGAAGCAGAGGGGCACCTGCAGGTGACCGGTGGCCCGAGCGACGTATTCATTAGCGCTTCGCACGGCGACATGCGCCTCGACATGCACACTGCTCGCTTCTTCGACGTCACCGGCTCGATGGGAGTCAAGCATGCGGGCCGCACCGTGGTTTACTCCACAACCAACCCGTTTTTGTTCTCGGGCCGAGTTCTGCTTCAAACTGGCGAAGGAAGCTACAAGGTCGTCGATGGCACGATGACGAACTGCCGCCTGCCCAAGCCGGATTGGCAGTTGATTGCGCGCTCCATCAACATCAGGAACAACCAGGCAACGACCACAAACGCACTGTTCAAATTCCTCGGAATACCCGTGTTCTATCTTCCTTATCTGCGCCATCCGGTAGATGACACAGGACGTGACAGCGGGCTCCTGATCCCGGTCGTCAGCAATTACTCGTCGATCCGCGGCTGGACTTTCGGAGACCAGATTTATATCGTGCTCAACCGCAGCATGGATTTGGTGGTGGGCACCGAGTACTACAGCAAGCGGGGCTGGGCCCCGAACGGCGACTTTCGTTACAAGGGGCCGGGCTTGGACCACTTTACAGCGCGTTGGAATGCGCTGCTGGATCGCGGTTTCGAACAGTTGCAGACTTCGGGACCGCAGGCAGGCCAGACCATTCTGGTCAACCAGGGTGGCACTGACATCGTAGCCGAAGGGCGTGACGACCTGACCCCGGAGACCCGTCTAGCGATGAACGCCGAATATCTTTCAAGTTATACATACAAGCTGGTGTTTAACGACAACTACCTGCAGGCTGTGAATTCCGAGGTCCACAGTACTCTGTCACTCACGCACGCGTACAACGGGTTCGTACCTTCGGCCTACCTGGAACGGCTGCAGAACTTCGCCAGTTCCACTGAGGGCGACGAAGTACGGATTCTTCATCTGCCAAGCTTGCGCTTCGACGTTCTGGACGAACCGCTCCACGGATCCCCGTTGTACTGGAGAATGGGTTCGTCGTTGAGCTATTTAGGACGCTCCGAATACGGCTTCCACGTCCGCAACCTAGGCAGGTTTGATCTCTATCCCCGCCTGTCGTTGCCGTTGGTGGCCGGCGGCTGGAGCGTGGTTCCCGAAGTCGCGCTTCGCGAAACCTTTTATACAGGAAGTCAGAATCCAAACCTCACGGGCACGAATGGTGGCACACCTACCGTGAGCCATGACGCCCTGAGCCGCAGCGACTTCGAAGCGTCGGTCGATGTGAGGCCGCCAGCCTTGGAGCGTGACTTCACTATAGGCAACCGCGAAATACGGCATGTGATCGAGCCGGAGATCATGTACAGCTTTGTAGGTGGGATCGGCGTTAAGGCGCGCAATGTTCCGTTGTTTGACCCCACGGACATCGCCACTGATACGAACGAGGTGGGTTACACTTTGACACAACGTTTTTACACCAGATTGAAGAATGCTCAACCTTGCACGGTCGAGGACACGATGACAACGTGTTCGCCTCAGCCCCGTGAATGGGCAAGCTGGGTAATTACGCAGAAATACTTTTTGAATCCGACTTTCGGCGGAGCGCTTGAACCGGGCCGCAGAAATGTTTTCGACACAACGCTCGATTTGACCGGAATTGCCTTCCTTACTGATCCGCGCAATCTCTCTCCGCTCGTATCCCGCCTGCGCTTTGAAGCTGTCAAGAATCTGCGCATCGAGTGGGACATGGACTATGACCCAAAGAGCGGACGACTCGACGCGAATAACGTCTTTGCGGGCTACAGCTGGGGACCAACAACCGTGGGACTTGGCCACTCACTTCTCAATGCAGTCGACGAGAAAGGAAGCACCGCTTCCATCCTTCAGAGTCAGCAATTGCAGCCGTTTGTTGAGATCGGAAAGCCCAATGGCGCAGGGTTCAATCTGGCGGCAAACGGAGGATACGATTTTGTCAATGGCGCGTTGCAATATGCCGGTGTTCAAGCAGTTTACAACTGGAACTGCTGCGGTTTGACGGTGGGGTACCGACGTTTTTCACTCGGAGCGATTCGGGACGAAACCCAATATCTGTATAGCTTTACGCTCGCCAACTTCGGATCCGTCGGCGACATTCGGCGGTCCAATACGGTCTTCCATGATCCAACCTTACCGCCCGCTTACTGAAGTCGACGGCTCGTCGCCAGAATCTGGATGACCGATTTGGAAGCGGCCGGCTGATTGCCTTTCGCCGGACTTAACGTCCACTAGTCAATGACATGGCCGTGATCCATTGCTGCGTTCGGCAAGGGCTTGGCTGGGATATCCTTGCAAGAGAGGGAAATCAATTGTCGCGTATACATTTTTTGGCTGGTTTGCTTGCGTTGAGCCTGGCCGTAGGTTGCAAAGCCCAGTCCGCGAGTTCCGTGGCCCAGGATGCAGCACTGAACCGGCGCATCGAAGTGATGGTACGTTCGCAATTCAGTATTCCCCCCGAGGTCTCCGTTGCCCTCGGCCAGCGTACCTCCAGTCAAATCTCGGGTTACGATACTCTGCCAGTCACCCTGTCGCACGGCTCAACGAAGAAGGTGATTGATTTTCTGATTTCCACCGACAACTCCAAATTGGCGCGACTGGAAACCTTCGATCTTGCAAAGGATCCCGTGTTCAACATTGACATCGCAGGGAGACCGATTCGCGGGAATCCGGATGCCAAGGTAACCGTGATCAATTTTGACGATCTGGAATGCCCTTATTGCGCACGCATGCATTCGTCTCTTTTCCCTTCCACGATCGATCGGTACAAGGAGAAGGTGCGGTTTGTCTACAAAGATGATCCGTTGACCGATCTGCACCCGTGGGCAATGCACGCTGCTGTGGACGCAAACTGCCTCGCTGCGCAAAACGGTCAAGTTTACTGGAATTTCGTGGATTACGTGCACGCGCACGGACAGGAAATCAATGGCGAAGACCGTAACCTGACGAAGAGCTTCGCCGCTCTGGATCGCATTGCTCGCGACGAGGCCACGCTGGCAAAACTGGATACGACGAAGCTCGACGCCTGTCTTGGGAAGCAGGATGAGACGCAGGTGCGCGCATCGGCAAAGGAAGCGGAAGCGCTGGGGGTAGATGGAACGCCGGCTCTCTTTATCGACGGAGAGCGCATCAATGGCGCTCTTCCTGCGGAGCAGGTGTGGATGGTGATCGACCGGGCTCTGCGTGCAGACGGAATTGAACCTCCGCCACCCGCAACCGCCGTACAGCCTGCTGGCAAAGGTCAGTAATAACTGGGGAGTCTCGTGCCGTCAGGTCTACTCTTCGGAGTTGGCTGCGGACCGAGAGCCCTGCATGTGAGTCGTTTGTTCCGATGCCTCGGTCTTGGGATTTATCCTGTAGTACCGGGGTCACCGCGGACTCCCGAGGAGACACAGGTTGCAAGTCCAAACTTTATCCTTCAAGCGTCGTAAGCCCTCAGCCCTGGCCCTTTCAAGTATCCTTTTGCTGGTTGCATTGGCAGCATGCAGCCACGCTCCCTCACCTGACGTAATGGCGACGGTCAACGGCAAGGACATTCTTCGTTCCGATCTGGACAGAGCCTACGTCAACTACAAGGCCACGCAAGGGGATGCGCCGCAGGACCCCGACCCAGAGCAAGCTGACATCGTTCGCCTCAATCTCTTGCGCCAGTTGATTGACAACGAGATTCTCGATCAGCGAGCCGCAAAGTTGAATCTTGCCGCTTCTGACGAAGATGTGAACGCCCAGTTGATTGAACTCAAGGCCCCCTATACCGCTGAAGAGTTCGACAAGAAGCTGAAGCAGCAGAATATGACCCTGGACGATCTGAAGTTGCAAATTCGGCGCAAGCTCACTTCGGACAAGCTGATCAACAAGGAAATCGAATCCAAAATCAACATCACAGACGCCGATATCAACAGCTACTATGCATCGCATAAATCTGGTTTCAACGTGATCGAGCCGCAATATCACCTGGCTTGGATCGTCGTGACAACTGGTCCTTCGCAGCAGGCTGGCAATCTGCAGAACAACAAGGCAACAAGCGATGCCGATGCGCGCAAGAAGATTCTGACGATTCACAACCGCTTGACAACCGGTGAGGACTTCGGCTCGCTTGCGATGAACTACTCTGAAGACCCCAACACAAATTCAAGTGCCGGTGATATGGGCATTTTCCCCGAGTCTGCGCTGCAGCAGCGAGATCCGGCCACGTTCGCTGCAATCAACAAGCTGAAGCCCGGACAGATAACCGATGTGCTGCCTGTATATGGCGGCGCCGGACCGACGCAACGGGCGGCTGGTTATGCCATCTACAAGCTGCTGGAACGCGAGCCTGCCGGACAACGCGAACTGAACAATCCAAGCGTACAGCAGCATATCCGCCAGGGATTGCGTGAGAGTCGCGCGCAGCTACTGAAACTCGCCTACTACGAAACCCTGCGCGATGACGCGAAAGTGCGGAACTACTTTGCAGAGCAGGTTCTGAAGCAGGGCGCGAAATAGATCATCCAAGCCGGATTGGCCAGGAACGCTTCCTAGCTGCGAACTTCGCGATGAACCGATCTTCCTCAACAGCCTGACTGCCATCGGAATGAGCAAACCAAACGCCGAGCGCACATATTGAGGATTCAGGAAGATTTGCGCGCCCTGTAATGAATCCCAATCGAAACCAAAATCAAACGGCCTCCGCACTGAGCGAAGGCCGTTCTGATTTTCAATTGAATCGAGAGCTACTTGAGGTTGCCGCTCGAATCCATGGTGATTCCACCCGGACCCTTGTCCTTCTTTTCCTCGTTGGCTTTGCGGGTACCCATGGCCTTCGAACTCCATTCCTTTGCTGCGGCGACATCTGCCTTTACTGCGGCGGGATCGGCGTAATCTACATCCGCCTTGCGACGATAGGTGAGGTTCAGATACGACATGGCGTCGTCATAGTTGGCGCGATTCGCAAGTGCCTGATTCAGATACTGCAACCCTTCTGTGACCAAGGACGTGTTCTGCTCCTTGATCTCTTGCAGCACCTTCTTCGGAGCCTTCACGTTGCCTTCGCCATCGTCATTCATGTTGGCGCTTGCGAGTGCTTTCAAGGTATTTTCGTGGGCCAGCGTCCAGTCAATCACGCCGATGGTGTAAGCGGCCTCAGGATCCTTGGGATCGACCGCCAGAACCTTCTTCTGAAAGTCTTTCGCCTCGTCGAATTTCTTGATGCTGAAGTAAATGGCCGCAATTTGCTTGAGGCTGTTGACGTCGTTCGGTTCCTTGGCCAGAACCTCCTGGAAAATGCTGATTGCCTGCTGGGCATTCTTCAGGTTATCGGGTGTAGAGAGCCCGGGGACAACGTTTTGCGCAAGTGCCGTAGCCAGGTAGCTCTTGGCCATCGGCAAACTGGGGTCCAGTTCAGTGGCCTTCTGGAAGTGTCCGATCGCCTCTTCGTAGCGGGCAGACTTGTACGCCTCCACTCCCTTGTTCAATTGATCACGGGCTTGCAGGCGGTTGCACCCGCCCATGGAAAGCACCATGCCGGCCAAGGCAACCGTGAGCGCCGTAATTCGTGCGGGTCCATTCATGTTCTTATTCTTCTCCTTCAGGTCGTGCGCTGCGATCACGCACCTTGTAAATCATGCGCCTGAATCCGGGCGGGAGATTCCGAAACCAGGTTGGCCAAATTGTACTCCTGTTCCCCCTGAGCAAACTGTGTTCTTCAAACGTGAAAGATTCTATTGCCCAGCTAAAACCTTGGGTGTCATCAATCCGATCTGGTCAACTCCGGCAGCGTGGCCAAGGTCGATGACTTCGGCGATCTGTGCGAAGCTCAACCGGTCATCACCCTTGATGAACAAGACGCGTTGCACGCGGTTAGCATAAGTAGCAGCGAGGCGCGACTGTAACTCCCCCTGCGCGACTTGCTGTTGGTTTATTCGGAGCTCGATTGCATCGTCAGCGGCCTTCGTCACTTCAAGGACCACGGCGTCATTGACCGCCGGGGTGCCTCTCGGCGGCGCAGGATGTGTAGCCAACGCAGGCTCTCCTCTCGGAACGGCGGGAACGATGACCATGAAGATGATCAGGAGCACAAGAAGCACATCGATCATCGGCGCGACGTTAATATCGGATGCCAATTTCCTGGTGTCTCCGTTCGTCGCGGTCATCGCAGTTATCCCCTTCCTTCCCGTGCGGGGAGAGATCGAGTCAGAGTTCGCTGTTATTGCCCGGCCATAATCTTCGGCGTCATCAGTCCGATATGATCTACGTTCGCGGCATGCGCGATGTCGATCACTTCGGCAATATAGGCAAAGTTCAGATCATCGTCGCCCTTTACGAACATGACCCGCTCGGCGCGATTTGCGTAGATCTCGGTGAGTCTCGCCAGCAAGTCTGTCTTGGCAACTTCTGTTTCATTGATCTTATACGTCGGCGCCGCTCCCGGACGATAGACCACCTGAACGACGATCGTGCGGTCATTCTGCGGCGGCTGTTGTTGGGGGTTCTTTGGCGGTTGCGGGACCAGGGCATCCAAGCCCTTCGGCGTAACCGGCACGATGACCATGAAGATGATGAGTAGCACAAGCAGAATGTCGATCATCGGGGTGACATTGATGTCGCCCATTGCGCCACCACCGCCACCTCCAGCTGTCATTGCCATGGCTTCAAACTCCTCGTGTAAAGCAATCGGTTAATGTATAACGTTCCAGGTCAATGATTACTGGCCGCCCATACCGCCGGGGCCTTCGCGCTTGTTCGTGAGCAAGCCCACCTCATCGACGCCCGCAGTGCGCACGGCATCAATCGCATCTTCAACGCCGCGGAACTGCGCGCGCGCATCAGCGCGAATAAAAATCTCCTTGCCCGGCGTATCGGCCAGCTTGTCTCGGACCAGACTTCCCAGCTCAGAGGTAGCGACCTTGTTCTGGCCCAGGAACACACCGCCGTCGCGGGTGATAGCCACCACGATGGCGTCTTCCTTATCGGCGTCCGGCATTGGGGTGGGATTCTCCACCTTGGCCATATCGACGGCGACCTTGTTCTGCAGCATGGGCGTGATGACCATGAAGATGATCAGCAAAACCAGCATCACGTCGACCATGGGGGTCACGTTAATGTTGGAGTTGACCTTACTGCCTTCGTTACGAACTGCGATTCCCATGTTTGAGCTCCGTGCCTATTGAATTCATATACCGGAGGGCATCCGGCTCTCACTCGAAGAGGCTGCCGCGCTTCGCTTGAAATCGGAGGCAGGATCGCGTTGCCGCTTTCCTGCCCACCTAAGAGTTTCTCGCTCGGGCTGCACCCGGATTGCTTACCGCTTGCTCTGCTTGATGAAGTAGTCGATGAGTTCGCTCGAGGAGTTGTCCATCTCGACGTCGAAGGCTTCGACACGGCCAGTAAAGTAGTTGAACGCCATAACGGCGGGGATGGCCACCAGCAGACCAAATGCTGTGGTTACCAGCGCCTCAGAGATACCGCCGGCGACTGCGCCGATGCCGGAGGTCTTCTGGGTTGCGATCTGTTGGAAGGCGTTCAGAATGCCGACGACGGTTCCGAACAGTCCGACGAATGGTGCCGTTGAACCGATCGTGGCCAAAACACTGAGGCCTCTCTTCAGCTTCGCGTGAACGATAGCTTCGGCGCGTTCCAATGCGCGGCCCGAACTCTCGATCGTTGCCTCACTGGCGACGCCGCCAGAAGCGCGGAACTCCTGCAGGCCGGCGGTAACAACTTCGGCGAGGTGCGATTTCTTGTTGCGATCGGCGATCTTGATCGCCTCTTCCAGCTTGCTGTCCTTGAGCGCGCCTGCAACCTTGGGCGCGAACTCACGAGACTGCTTGCGGGCTGCTGAGAAGTACAGGTAGCGGTCAATCATCACGGCCAGGGACCAGATCGACTCGATGAAGAGAAGGATGGCAACCCCGCGTGCCAACCATCCCATGTGCTGCCACAGCCCGAGAGGGCTGAAGCTGACCGTCTGCTCTTCCTGAAAGAATGCCAGGCTGTTGACCGTATGCGAAGCGAAATGTGCGAGCTGAGCGAGAATCACTTGAATCGTTCCTCCTAAGGAGTTTGTGTACTGTGACTATCCGTTTTCGCGGATCGATAACAACAAAGCCGGGGAAACTGACTCCTGACGAGCTTCAATCTTAGCCGCCGCTCACCGCTTGATCTCACGAATTGCTCTCCATGAGGTAAAGCTCTGTTCGCGCCGGAAGGAGTGTTGTTGCCTTGGGATTCATCGTCCCCGGTTTGGCGATTTGGAATGCGGCTCTTTCGAAATTCGCATTCGGGTCAAAAACAAGGCTCCTTCCCATTCGAGAAAGAGCCAAAGATAAAACTTATCCGCCTAGAGTGAAGATCACATTAACCGTTGTCTCCACCTCGACGGGCTCATTATTGAGCAGGTAAGGCCGGTAACGCCAGCTTCTCACGGCGTCCAGGGCCGCCTGTTGCAGCATGGCGGGGCCACTGATTACGCGAAGATTCTCAATTGTTCCAGACTTCGAAATCGTCGCCTGAATCACGACCGTACCGGAAACCCGGGCTGCTTTAGCAATTGGCGGATAGGTCGGCGTCGTCTTTTGGATCAACATACCGGTAGCGACACCGGCAGAGATATTCACTTTCTTGGGCGGAGCGGCCTGCACCTTGGGCGCGGAGCCCGTGCCGAACACACTGCCCATCACACCACCTGCACTGCCGCCCAGGCCTTCTGCGCCGGCCACACCAAACGAACTCGGCGGCGCTTCCTTCTCGGCAACCTGCTTGATGTCTTTGGGAATCTTGGTTGGAGCAATGAGCTGGTTGTTCATCATCTCAGACTGAACGTGCACCACTTTTATGATCTCAGCCGGTGGTGGTGGCGGCGGCGGCGGCGGTGGCGGTGGCGGCGCGACCAACAAAGTCTGCATCATCGCCTTGGGCAACGCCTCTGGATAAATGAGCGGGTAGAGAATCATGGCAACCAGAATTGCGCCGTTGGTGATGAAGGTGACCATCATCCAGCGACCGCTCTTGCTTTTGATCTTTCCGCCTGATTCAAATGTGGAATCTTCAAACATGGCCAGCCTCGAATCGGGGTGTCGGTTACCTCTATTTAGACACCGCGGGAACCTCAAATGTTCCCGCGCGCTAAAACGCTTACAAAAAGCGTGCTTCACCTATATCAGAACTGCCCATCACATGCAAAGGTTGCTGCAAAACACGAGCATCTTACTGCTTTAGACCCGGGACCGCTTGGCCGCTGGGAGTGCGACCGCCCTACCGCTTCCGGCGCGCCATTGCTGCCAGGCAACCAGCATGGGCGCAGCAATGGCGATGGAGGAGTACGTTCCGATCAGGATACCGACCACCAGGGCGAAGGAAAATCCTCTCAAAACCGGCCCTCCGAAAACAAAGAGCGACAGCACTGTCAAAAATGTCAGTCCTGAGGTCAGGACTGTCCGACTCAAAGTCTGGTTGATGCTGCGGTTGACCACGTCAGGCAGAGACTCGCGTCGGCTCAGGCGCAGGTTTTCACGGATGCGGTCGAACACGACAATCGTGTCGTTCATGGAGTAGCCAACCAGCGTCAAAATGGCTGCAATTACGGTGAGGCTGATCTCCATTCCTTTGAAACCGAACGAATCAAGTAAAGCGAAAGCCCCCACCGTAATCAGCGTGTCGTGGAAGCACGCAACAACGGCCGCGATGCCATAGATGAGTTGAAAGCGAAACCAAAGATACACCAGCATACCCGCCAGAGAAAGGAGCGTAGCTTCAATAGCCTTCACTTCCAACTGTCGGCCCACTGTGGGTCCAACCACGTCCACCTTCACGTCGGAATCTGCAAATGGATTTGCATAATGTTCGCGGAGAGAGTTAACAACCATTTGCCTTCCTGTATCGAGCGAACTTTCATTGCTCTGTTCAGGCAAGCTAATAAGCACCTCATTGGATGCCGAACCGTTGTAATTCTGGATCTTTGCGTCACGGATTCCCTCTGCCTCGATAGCGGAACGAATCTTTGAGATGTCCGGCGGCTGCGCGAATTTCACCTGGACTTCGGTGCCCCCACGGAAGTCAACGCCGAGCGGGACAGGACTGTGAACACCGCCCACCGGATGTGACCAGTGCGCAGCCATCGAGACAATGCCGGAGACGCTGAATATGAGTGAAAAGGCCAGGAAGTACCACTTCTTTCCCAACCAATCGACATTAACGCTACGAAAGAATTCCACTGATTCTCTGCCTTCCTCGGTTCCGGAGCCACAAGGTTCCGGTGTGCAATGCTTACTTCCCCGTCCTTCGATTCCAGTCCC
>Ga0210385_10000934_pt1 | contig 18610 bp, 18 predicted proteins | sample IncBWH26OmetaG_FD_160107 | JGI IMG/M metagenome (GOLD analysis project Ga0210385, IMG submission 160107) | Forest soil microbial communities from Barre Woods Harvard Forest LTER site, Petersham, Massachusetts, United States - Inc-BW-H-26-O ...
CGCAAGCACGATGTGATTTTCTACCTGGAAGTGAAGTATGACGCGTCCTGGGGCATGCATCATTCATTGATCGCCGCGCTGCAGGCAGCGGACTATGCGGGACGTACAATTGTGATCTCCTTCGATCAAGCTACGCTCGCGGCGCTGCGCAGAGTGGACCCTTCAGCCATGTTGGGATTTCTGGTTGACGAAGCCGGAACCGATTCGGTGAAAGAAGCGATTGAGCTGGGCGCGCGGCAATTGTGTCCCAAAGCTCGACTGGTTACGCGCGAGCTGGTCGACCAAGCTCATGGAGCCGATTTGCAGGTTGCCACATGGACCGTGGACGATCCCGAAGAAATGCGGCGAGTGATCGCGGCCGGCGTGGATGGAGTTATGACCAATTTCCCCGACCGCCTTCGCGCGGTGATCGAAGATTTGCAGGAAGCTGAAAACACGAAACTAGGAAAGGCTCGCGAATAAAGCCGCAAATTGGGCCAGCGTTAATTGTTCAGCACGCGCATCGGGACGCAAGCCGCAATCTTCGAGCGCTTGATGGATCTTCCGGTCTGACGCGACCTCCCTCAGATTATTTCGTAGCGTTTTGCGCTTCTGCCCAAAACATCCCTGAATAAATTCCAGGAAGCCTTTTTCGTCGCCAACGTTCAATTCCGCGCGTTCACCGGGCAGAGTCATACGCACAAGCGCGGACCGTACCCGCGGCGGTGGCCGAAATGCGCCGGGCGGAATGCGCAGCACAATTTCGGGATTCGCATAAAACTGGCAGAGAGTGGACAAATACCCGTAGTCACGCCTGCCAGGCTTGGCGGCGATTCGTTCGGCAACTTCAAGTTGTATCACGATGTGTATGGAAAGAATCTGCCCGGCGTACTCGAATAGATGATGAAGGATTGGCGAAGTAATGTAATACGGCAAGTTGCCATAGGCGCGGAAGCTGCCGTTAACTAGCTCGCGAAGGTCAACCGTCAGGACGTCGCGGGAAACAATCTCGACGTTTGGCCAGTCGCGCGGATGCGAGCTAACTTTTTCCCGCAAGTCTTCGGCGAGACGCGAGTCCGCTTCAATGGCTACCACTCGCCGCCCCTCAGCGGCCAGCATCTGCGTCATTTCTCCGTGACCTGCCCCGATCTCGACCCAGGTTTCGTTCGCCCCGGGAGCAAGAATCTTTAAAATGCGCTGGCGCCAAGCGGCGTCGCCAAGAAAGTGTTGCCCCATGCGCTGTCGAGCCATGCGGATGCAAAGTGTAGCAACGCTGCGCGGGGCGAGGCGAAGAAATGTCGTAGAAATTATTTATCAGGGATTGAAAACTAACCCGCCGACTCGCTTGACGAAGCCGAACCGTTCCGTTACCGTTTTTATTGCGTTCGAGGGCCAATGAAAATTTTATTCGTGGCGTCGGAAGGTTTACCCTACTCGAAGACCGGCGGGTTAGCCGATGTAGTGCAAGCTCTGCCCAAGGCCCTGGTGGAAATGGGCCACCAGGTATCGGTCCTGCTTCCGCGCTACCGCGGCAACAAAATTACTTCCACGCTGGTGTCTAGCGTCACTGTCTCGGTCGGCGATCAAATTAGATTTCCATCCATCGCGGAAGGCGTTTCCGTTGCTGGCGTCCGCTATTTTTTCGTTGACGACCCCGGCTATTTTGAGCGCGATCATCCTTACGGAGATAAATCCGGCGATTACCCCGATAATGCCGAGCGTTTCACCGAGTTCTCACGCGTGGCAATTGAATTTGCGAAGCGGGTGCTACTGCCCGACGTGATCCATTGCCACGACTGGCAAACCGCCTTGGTCCCCGTCCTGTTGCGTACCCAGCACGCCAACGACCCGGCAGTGCGCTCTCTTCCGGTAGTTCTTACCATTCACAATCTTGCGTACCAGGGAATTTACGCGCAGGCCGCTCTTCGCAAATCCGGCCTGCCCGCCAACCTCTTTTCCTTTGATGCTCTGGAGTTTTACAACCGCATCAATTTCCTGAAAGGGGGCTTGCTCTTCGCCGATTACCTTTCGACGGTGAGCCGCCGCTATGCACAGGAAATCCAAACGCCTGAGTACGGCGCCGGGCTCGAGGGCGTTATCCTCCAGCGCGCCGACCGCCTGGTGGGGATTCTGAATGGCGTGGACTATTCCGTCTGGAATCCCGAGACCGATAAATTTATAGCGAAGAATTATTCGGCGCAAAACCTTGAAGGCAAAAAAGCCTGCAAGAAGGATTTGTTGAAGACTTTTCGGCTCCCGGCGGATACCGACGAAGATTTAGAGCGCCCTCTGGTAGGAATCGTTTCGCGATTCGCGGATCAAAAAGGATTCGATCTGATCGCGCAAGTTGCCGCCGAGATGATGAACGAGCACCTCTCGCTAGTGGTGTTGGGTACCGGGCAGCCCGAATACGAAAACCTTTTCAAACTGTTGGCGCAAACCTATCCCGCTTCAGCAGGAGTCAAGATCGGTTACGACGACGCCCTCGCCCACAAAATCCAAGCCGGCGCAGACATTTTTCTGATGCCCTCACGTTACGAGCCTTGCGGCTTGAATCAAATGTACAGTTTGCGGTACGGTACGGTTCCGGTTGTGCGCGCAACGGGCGGTTTGGACGATACCATTCAGAATTTCGACCCGCAAACGCAGCAGGGAACAGGGTTCAAGTTCGATGCGTACGATGGGAACGCTTTGCTCGATTGCTTGCGCTGGGCTCTAACAACCTATCGTTCGCACGAATCGTGGCTTGCGCTTCAAAAAAATGGCATGGCTCGCGATTTTTCGTGGAAGACTTCGGCGGCATCCTATGTCACGCTGTACGAAGCGGCTAAAAGGTCTAGAATCCCACGGGTGGCTGGAACATCTAAAAACTAAGCACAGACAAGGTACGGCTCCTGGGCTGGCCAAACTGCGCAACAAGGACAAAGGCGAAAATGTCAGAAAATATTCAAGCGGTCAGTGATGCAAGCTTTGACAAGGATGTGATTGAAGCGAGCAAGACGCAGCCCGTGCTCGTGGATTTCTGGGCCGATTGGTGCCGCCCATGCCACATGCTTACTCCTACGGTGGAGGAAATTGCCAAGGATCACCTGGGCAAGCTCAAGGTAGTTAAGTTGAACGTCGATGAGAACGTCAACGCTGCCGGGAAATTCAATATTCGCGGCATTCCAACCCTGCTGATATTTAAGGGCGGGCAGGTCGCGGATCAACTCGTCGGAGCAGTGCCCAAGGAACAGATCGAAAAAGTTGTCCAGCGCCATATTTCCTAGCGCTCGCTCCTCCAGGCAAAGAGACGGTGGCACATGAGCGCCGGTTTTACTGGCCCGCAACCCGTGGGGAATTCGCCGACGCAGAAAATCTGCGAAGCTTGCGGGGAGAAGTTTTCCTGCAGTTCGTCCGCCGGAGGCTGCTGGTGCGAAGGCGCGAAGCTCGACACAAAAACTCTCAGTGAGCTTCGCGCGCGCTACGGCGATTGTCTTTGCCCCGCTTGTCTTTCTGCCGCGCAAACTAATACCTCGTTCGACAAATCGTCGTGAACTTCACTGATTTACTTCTCTGAAGGACCACAGTGGCCAAGAAAACAAAAAAAGAGCTCCGCCGGTGCCATTGGGCTACCAAGCCGCTCATGATCGAGTATCACGACAAGGAATGGGGCAGGCCGGTGCACGATGATCGCATTCTGTTTGAATTTCTAATCCTTGAAGGTGCGCAAGCCGGCTTAAGTTGGGAAACGATCCTCAACAAGCGCGAGAATTACCGCCGAGCCTTCGACCAATTCAATGCCGCGAAAATTGCCCGCTATGACAAGAGAAAAATCCGCGCGCTTCTCGCCGACTCCGGCATCGTGCGCAATCGTTTGAAAATTGCTTCCACAATTTCCAACGCACAAGCATTCATGGCCGTGCAGAAAGAGTTTGGTACATTCGACAAGTACATCTGGCGATTCGTCGGCGGGAAGCCGAAGAAAAACAAATGGACAACTTCTCGTCGATTGCCCGCACGCACACCCGAATCGGACGAAATGAGCAAAGACCTCAAACGCCGCGGCTTCCGATTCGTCGGGTCCACCATCTGCTACGCCTTCATGCAAGCCACCGGCATGGTCAACGACCACGCCCGCGACTGCTTTCACTATTAACGTCACTAGCGTTTAGCGAATGATGCGGATGTCCGACTCTCGACAGCCCAGCTCAGCACCGGGCTTGCGTTTGGACTTCAGCGCAGCGTAGGATTGTAGGTCGTTGTCTCTCGCAAGGCCCACCTGTACGTCTTAAGATTTTGAACTGGCGCGGCAAGGTGCGGCCTGGCGAACGAATAGGAGCGATAGTGGCGGAGAAGTCTCGAACGAAAGCGATCGTGGTGGTTGGGGCGCAGTGGGGCGATGAAGGTAAAGGCAAGGTTGTAGATTATTTGGCGTCGTCGTTTGATTACACCGCGCGCTACGCAGGCGGCCACAACGCCGGCCACACCGTCATCTTCGACGGCCATAAATACGTCCTTCAGCTGATTCCCAGCGGCATTCTTCGACCCGACAAAAAAGCTGTGATCGGCGCCGGCACGGTGGTGGATCCGGCTGCGTTGGTCGCAGAACTTGAAAATCTCAAGAAATCCGGCGTCGAAGTTCGCGGCCGTCTTTTTCTAAGCAATCGCGCGCACGTGATTTTTCCTTACCACCGCGAAATGGACAAGGCGGCTGAATCAGCGCGTGGGGAAGCGAAGATCGGCACCACTTCGCGCGGCATCGGTCCAGCCTACGAAGACAAAATGGCGCGGCGCGGCATACGAGTTTGCGACATGCTCGAGCCCGAGCGTTTTGCAGAAAAGCTCGAGCGCGTGATCGCCGAGAAAAACGCCATAAGTCAGGCGACTTACGGGCATCCGCTGGAAACCGCCGGATTGCTTGAACAATATCTGGAACTGGCCGCACATATTCGCGGTCTAGTTGCAGACACCGGAGTGCTTCTGAATCGCGCTCTCGACAATGGCGAAAGCGTTTTGTTCGAAGGCGCGCAGGGCACCATGCTCGATATCGATCATGGCACATACCCCTTCGTCACTTCGTCAAACGCCACTTCCGGCGGCGTGGCCACCGGGCTCGGCGTTGCGCCCACGCGCCTGACCGGTGTGGCTGGCGTTACAAAGGCCTACACCACTCGTGTCGGCAGCGGCCCATTTCCCACCGAGATGCCCGACCTCGACGCGCAAGCAGTCCGCGAGCGCGGCAAAGAATTTGGTGCCGTAACAGGACGCCCGCGCCGTTGCGGCTGGTTGGACCTGGAGGTCTTGCGCTTCGCCAAAATGCTCAACGGGATCGATTCTCTGGTGGTGACGAAACTCGACGTGTTCGATGCGCAAAAAGAAATAAAAATTTGTACCGGCTATCGTCACAAAGGGAAGCGCCTGACGGAAATGCCGCCTGATTCCGAAACGCTAGCGGAAATCGAGCCCGAATATCACACCATGCCCGGTTGGCTCGCGCCCACTCCCGGAATTCGCGACGTGAAAGAATTGCCTCTCGCGGCCCGCGATTACCTGAATTTTATTTCTAGCCAGCTCGACGTTGAGATCGGGATGATATCCACCGGCCCGGAACGCGATGCTACAATTGTTCCGCGAGGAACCAAGCTGTCGTCTTGGATGTAACACACGCCATGCTTTCCCACCAAGCGGCTCGCGCAAAAGTGATCGAAATTGTCAGCGCGCGTACGTCCGCAGCGCCTGAGACCGAAACAATCGAGTTTGCCGCCGATCCTTCGCGAGCCCTCGGCCGAATCCTGGCGGAAAACGTAATCGCGGACCGCAACTATCCTCCCTTTGACCGCTCGACGCGTGATGGATTTGCAGTGCGCGCGGCCGACGCCGCAAATCCCGGCGGTCGGCTTCGCTTGATCGGAGAAAGCCGCGCCGGTCGTGCATTCGATGGACAAGTGGAAGCGGGCGCAACCGTACAAATTATGACTGGCGCGCCGTTACCGCGCGGTGCAAATGCAGTCGTAATGCTGGAAGACGCCGAGCTAGCAGGAGATTATGTACTTGTTCATCGCGCCGTACGGCCGGGCCAACATTACGTTGTGGAAGGGCAAGAAACGCGAGCGGGAGAAAGCGTACTCAAGCGAGGAAAACGCCTCGGGTATGCCGAACTTGCGATGGCCGCGCAAGTAGGCCGCTGCAAAGTGGAAGTAGCGAAGAAGCCGCGTGTGGCAATTCTATCCACCGGCGACGAAATAATTTTCGCCGGTGACTCTCCGCAGCGATTTCAAATCCGCAATAGCAACAGCATTTCGCTTGCTGCGCAGGTTTCACTAGCGGGCGGCGAGCCATTGGTAGTGGGCATTGCGCCCGACAATGTGACGGAACTCCGCGCTCGGATCGAACAGGCGTTGAAAGCCGACATCGTGATTTTGACCGGCGGTGTGTCAGTAGGGAAATACGATCTCGTTGAACAAGTTTTGAAAGAAATGCACGTTGAATTTTTCTTCGACGCCCTCGCCATTCGTCCCGGCCGTCCCGCCGTGTTTGGCGCGTGTAACAACACCCCGGTATTCGGACTGCCCGGCAACCCGGTCTCCACCATGGTGACGTTCGAACTCCTCGTTGTCCCGGCGATCGAGGCGATGAGCGGTCATCCGCCAGGCTCGCTCCATTTATTCAAGGCCAAGCTTGCGCACCCAGTGGACGAGAAACCGCCCCTCGCACATTTTCTTCCCGCCCGTGTGCAATGGCCCGATGGGCAAGCAACCGTGGAAGCGTTGCACTGGGAAGGATCAGGCGATATTGGAGCAGTAGTTCGCGGAAATTGTTTTTTGCTGGTGCATGAATCAAAGCAGAGGCTCGAAGCCGGCGAAATAGTCGATATCCTGCCGCGTCGCGGCCTTTTTTAGCAACCGCGTAGTAGCATCGCGGGGTCTACAGTCGAGCGCATTGAGAATCCAAGTATGATCCGGTGATATGATAATCCCTGTGGAGGAAATCCATGGCTAGAAGGCGCGGAGAGGCGCAGGCTTACTCTAATAGAATTACTCGCGATCCCAAGATCTGCGCAGGAGAACCGGTGTTCAACGGAACACGCGTGACCCTGCGCACGGTTCTGGCCAGCTTAGCGGACGGAGATCGTCCTGAAGAAATTCTCGCCGATTTCCCCAGCCTGAAACTGGAGGACGTCCAGGCCGCCATCGCCTTTGCTGCTGCATCCGCCGAAGAGGATTTGCCCTTGCCAGCAGTTCCAGATATTCAATGAGGATCAAGCTGGACGAGAATCTCCCCGTTCGGCTTGCAATCCTGCTGAATAACATCGGTCACGATGCACACACCGTCCACCAAGAGTCTCTCGCCGGGCATACGGACTCAGATATTTGGGAAGCGGCCCAGCAGGAATCAAGATTCTTAATCACTCAAGATATGGACTTCTCAGATTCTCGGCGCTTTGCTCCCGGCACTCACCATGGCATGTTACTAGTCCGCCTGCATCCGCCAAACCGGAGAAGTTTAATTGAGCGCGTCGTGGGATTGTTCGAAAGTGAAGACACCGCCTCATGGATTGGATCTTTTGTCGTAGTAACAGAGCGTAAAATCCGAATCTTAAGAGCAAAAGGTCAACAAGGTTCCTAACAAGGTGCGGAATTCGATCTGCAAAATAGGCGGGCTCCAATGAAGAAGCTGTCGCACTACGACCGCCGAGGCCGCGTGAAGATGGTAGACGTCACCGCCAAGCCGGCCACATCGCGCACAGCGGTTGCTCACGCCTTCGTTCGCATGCAGCGTGCGACGATTGCCAGCGTTCGCCGCCTGAAGTCGCCCAAGGGCAATCCGCTTGAAATCGCGCGAATCGCGGGAATTACTGCCGCCAAGCGCACAGCCGAGCTGATTCCACTTTGTCATCCCCTCGCATTAACGCACGTAGATGTCACCGCAAAGCTATGCCAGAATGGAATTGAGGTAACCTCCGCGGCGAGCACCATTGGACCAACCGGGGTTGAGATGGAAGCGCTGGTGGCTGCCGCGGTCGCGTCGCTAACGATTTACGATATGTGTAAAGCTCTGGAACGCGGCATGGAAATCACTGAACTGTATCTGGTGAAGAAGTCGGGCGGACGCAGCGGAGATTACACCCGCGCAGGAAAACGTGTGAAGCGATGATGCACGGGAAAGATGTAAAAGTCCTGGTGGTCGATGATAACGCCCTGATCCTCGACCTCTTGATGAAGGGGCTTGCTCCGCACTGCGACGCTCGCGCAGCCGGGGATGGCGCCGACGCGCTTTTGAAAATCGTAGATGACCCGCCGGACCTGGTTGTTTGCGACTACCGCATGCCGGGGCTCGATGGCCGCCAGCTTTACGAAAAACTTCGCACGCGCCAACAGACCAAGCTGATTCCATTTATTTTTCTGGCCAGCCGCGGAGACATCGAGGAAAAACTGCGTCCTATCGTCGAAGGCGTCGAAGAATTTATTTCCAAGCCGTTCTTCGTTAAAGATCTGGTGCGCCGGACGAAAAAAGTGGTGGATCGCCTGCAACTTGAAAAATTGCAGAAGCGCCAGGTCCGTCCGGGAGTGATTCAAGGCCGGCTCGAAGAAATGAGCATCATGGACCTGATGCAGTCGCTCGAAATGGGCCAGAAAACGTGCCAGCTATTTATCCATCGCGGCGGCGAAACCTGCGAGCTATTCTTTTCCGCTGGGCAATGCAAAGACGCGCGATTTGGTTCCAGCGAAGGCGAAGCTGCCGTGTTTCAAGCTGTTCGCTGGACCGACGGCGAGTTTGAAATTGATTTCAACGCCGGCCCAACCCGCTCCACCATCACTCGCACCACCACAGGTTTGCTGATGGAAGCCCTTCGGCTGATCGATGAAGAACAGAATCAGTCCACCACGGAAGATCAAGAAGTAACCGAAGGATAGTTCATCGCAAACCCCGCCATGCGCGTCGCCGTCGTCACAATTAGCGATTCCGTAAGCGGTGGAAAATTTGAAGACCGCTCGGGCCCTGCCGTCGTAACCCGCTGCAAGGAACTTGGCTGGCAGGTTGTTTCGTCCCATGTTTTGCCCGACGACCATGCCGCAATCGAAATGCTCCTGAAGAAAACAGCTGACGCCAACGAAGCTGACGTTATTCTCACCACCGGCGGAACAGGTGTAGGCCCTCGCGACGTAACTCCCGAAGCCACGCTCGCAGTCGTTGAAAGGCTAATCCCTGGTTTTGGCGAGCATATGCGATTAGAAGGATCGAAGAAGACTCCTCGTGCGATCTTGTCCCGTGCGGTTGCCGGTATTCGCGCCACTACAATCATTATTAATCTTCCGGGCAGCCCGCGCGGCGCGGTTGAATCGCTTGACGCCATCGCCGAATTCCTGCCTCACGCGGTTTCCATTCTTCACGGTGCGCGTCACGATTAATATCAGCACAAATCAAATCTGAACGTTGGCCGTTCCCGCTCGCCTCACGTATAATCCCGCGCGTAATGCCGCTAACCGCCGGAACCCGCTTAGGCCCTTACGAGATCATCGCCCCCATCGGTGCGGGCGGCATGGGCGAAGTTTATAGTGCGAAAGACACACGGCTCAACCGCACCGTCGCGCTGAAAATTCTGCCGCAACATTTGGCGGATGCGCCGGAAGTGCGCCAGCGCTTCGAACGCGAAGCCCGCGCCGTATCCAGTCTCAATCATCCCAACATTTGCGCTCTCTATGACATCGGCCGCCAGGACGGCACGGATTACCTGGTGATGGAGTACATCGAAGGCGAATCGCTAGCCAAGCGCCTTGAGCGCGGCCCGCTTGCGCCCGCGGAACTGTCGCGCATCGCGATTCAAATTTGCGAAGCGCTCGAAAAAGCGCATCGCCAGGGAATAATTCATCGCGACTTGAAGCCCGGCAACGTGATGCTGACGAAGTCTGGAGCCAAGCTGCTCGATTTCGGTTTGGCGAAAGCGACCGCACCGGTCACATCGGACCCTGCGCTCTCACCTACCATGAGCCAGCCGCTGTTGGGAGGAGGCTCTCAAAATCCGGCGCTTACCACGCAAGGAACCATTGTCGGCACGCTGCAATACATGTCCCCGGAACAACTCGATGGCGGAGAAGCCGACGCCCGCAGCGATATTTTTTCCTTCGGCGCCACGCTTTACGAAATGGCCACCGGCAAGAAGGCCTTTGAAGCCAAGACGCAAGCGAGCCTGATCGCGGCGATCCTAAGAGAGGAGCCGCGGCCAATCAGCGACCTGCAGCCATTGTCGCAACCAGCGCTCCAACGCATCGCAACCACCTGCCTCTCCAAGGATCCGGACGATCGTTGGCAAAGCGCCGGAGACTTGAAACGCGAGTTGCAATGGATTGCAGCCGCAGGTTCTTCGGCGGGAATTTCCACGCCGGGAATTCCGGCGCCGGTGGTCGCGCAACGCAAGAGCGGCCCGGCGTGGTCCCAAATTTTGCTGATCGCGTTAGGGCTTCTTGCAGCGCTTGCGATCGCGGCTGCAATCTTTTACCAACGCAAAGCTTCGCAGCCCATGCCGATGATTCACGCCGAGATGGTTCCGCCTGAGGGCTACGCGTTTGGAACCGTAGGCAAGGACAACCAGTTTGCGATTTCGCCGGACGGCTCTGCGATCGCATTCGTCGCGGACGGCCAGGGCAAACAGATTATTTTCGTCCGCATGCTGAACTCGACGACAGCTCAGCCGTTGCAGGGCACCGAAGGCGCCTCCTATCCTTTTTGGTCGGGCGACAGCCGAAATCTCGGCTTCTTCGCCGACGCAAAGCTGAAACGCGTGCCCGCAGCTGGCGGAGTGGTGCAAATACTTTGCGACGCCACGGCGGGCCGTGGTGGCACTTGGAATAACGAGGGCACCATTGTCTTCACGCCGGGACTCAGGGAGCCGTTATTTAAAGTCTCGGAAAGCGGCGGAACTCCGGTAGCAGTAACCGCGACGAAACAAGCAGCCGTCTTGCCAAGCCACCGCTGGCCGTCTTTCTTGCCGGATGGAAAACATTTTTTATTTACCACCGATGAAGGCATCGCGGCCGGTTCTTTAGATTCCACAGAGAGCCGCGTAATCCTGCAAGTGAAGTCCAACGCGGCATATTCCAGCGGATATCTTCTCTATATGACCGACGGGAACTTGGTGGCCCAACCGTTTGATTTGAGCCATCTATCTGTCAGTGGAGTGCCGGTTCCCGTTGCCGCGCATGTGGAATACGCTACCGGAAAGTCGCTGGGAAATTTCTCGGTTTCGCCGGGTGGTGCGCTGATTTATCAGCGCGATTTTTCTCCCAAGCAACAAATCGTCTGGCTCGACCGCAACGGCGGGGAAGTGGGAAAGTCCGGAGAACCGGACTACTACTTTGGCGCTGCACTTTCGCCGGACGGCCATCAAATTCTGTTGACCCGCGGGCCGTCATCCACGAAACGTGATCTCTGGGTCATGGACTCGCAACGAGGAACGCTTTCCCGAGCCACCTTTGATCCCGCCGGATTAATCTTGGGCGCTTGGTCTCCGGACGGGAAGGATTTTGCAGTTTCGGTGGCTAACGGTTTTGAGATCCGCAGGACCGGGCTGCAGGGAAGCGCGACGGAACAGTTGTTGCCGCCGGATCAAATTTCCAAATATCCCACAGATTGGACACCGGATGGCCAGACCATCCTCATGACGGTTCAAAACCCGAAGACGAATCAGGATGTCGAGATGCTGTCAGTCACTGGCGAACATAAACTCACGCCCCTGGTCCAGACGACTTCTAACGAATATGCCGGAAATCTTTCTCCCGATGGGCATTTCGCAACCTACGCTTCGAACGAGACTGGGCGTCTGGAGCTCTACGTCACACAGTTTCCTGAGGGTCGCTTGAGATGGCAAGTCTCCAGCCAGGGGCTAAGCGGCGGAGAACCGATACGCTTCTCGGCCTGGAATCATGACGGCAAGACGTTGTATTACATCGATGGAAGCGGCGCTGTGATGGCCGTGCCGGTAGAAAACTTAAACCCGTTTAAAGTCGGTCCGCCGAGAAAGATTTTCTCGGCTAGCGCCGGAGTCAGCGAAATCGTCGCGTCTCCGGATGGACGGCTGCTGGCCCTGACGCCCGTCGGAGTGCAAACCGCTATACCCGCTTCGCTGGTCCTCAACTGGCCCGCGGCCCTGAGCAAATAAAGGAAGCCGCATCGTTAAAATTACTCTCGATGGCACTGGCTGGCGCTCGACCGCTGTGCTAGGATGGCGCTCTCGATTCGGAGATGCCGAGCCAATACATCCCGATCCTGATTTACGCGCTCCTCGCCGCGGCTTTTCCCGCAGTTACACTCATTGTTTTCAAATATATTCGGCCGGAAATGCGCGCCACGGGCGCAAAGCTCGAGCCCTATGAGTGCGGCGTGCCGCCGGAAGGCAGTTCTCGCGGCCGTTATTCCGTGCGATTTTACATAGTGGCTATTTTGTTCGTCATATTTGACGTAGAGACGATCTTTCTATTTCCTTGGGCGATAAAGTACAGCCAGTTGGGCGCTTACGGGTTGGTATCCATGCTTGTCTTCTTGGGCATCCTGCTGGTCGGTTACGTTTGGCTGTATCGCAAGGGCGCGCTCGATTGGGTCTAGCCGGCGAACTTCGCATGCCTGGGTGCATGCGCGGCCGCAACGCATTTAGTTCTCAACTGGATTGACGCTGTTTTTTGGGGTGTGTTAAAAAGGCAGGCTGCTCGCAGCTCTTTTGAAATCGGGTAGCAAGCGTAGAAATCGAATCGATGGCCAACGACCCTTCGGAAAAAGATCCAATCTCGAAACCGCCCGCATCCGGAGCGGAGGAAAAACCCGTTGCGCAGAAGCCCGCGGAGCCTTCGCAGGCCGCGCATCCTGCTGTCAACGCGCCCAAATCGCCGGATGCCGCTGCACCAAAGCCCGTTGCGCCTTCCGCCGCTTCTCCCGCAGCCCCGGCTGCTCCGGGAACTCCTGCCGCAAAGCCCCCCGCCGCGCCCGCTGCTGCTGCGCCAAAAGCCGCCGCGCCTCCAGCAAAAGAGGCCCCGCCAAAGCCTTTGCCGCTCGACAATGAGCTTGTTCAAAAATTAAAAGCGCGTTTTGGCGACGCCATCCGCGAAGCCACGCTCGATCGCAAGCAAGCCATCGTCACTATCGGCGCAGACCAACTCCGCAAAATCTCGCGCTATTGTCGCGACGAGGAAAAGTTCGACATGCTCGTCGATTTAACCGCCGTGGACTGGCCCAAGCGCGAAAAAAGATTCGACGTCATTCTAATTTTGTATTCGTTCGCGAAGAACGAGCGCGTCCGCCTGAAAGCCCATGCTGCCGAAAACGAACCGGTCCCCAGCGTCTGCGAAATTTGGCCCGCTGCAAATTGGCTGGAACGCGAATGCTACGACATGTTTGGAATCGTCTTCGAAGGCCATCCGAACCTGACCCGTATTTTGATGCCCGACGAATGGCAAGGCTATCCGCTGCGCAAGGATTACGACATTTTGAAACAGGATACCGATTGGGTTCGCGAGAACCTAGGCATCGAGAGCGGTCAATGAATGAGCAGTCAATGACGAGCGGCCAATAGAGATGAGCGACCCGCGCACCACAGAGCTTTCCAACGTCAGCACCACCGTCCTCGGTGCCGACGAAATTATCTTGAACATGGGGCCGCAGCACCCTTCTACCCACGGAGTGCTGCGAGTGAAGCTGAAGCTCGATGGCGAACGCGTGGTCGATTCCGAATGCATCATTGGCTACCTGCATCGCGGCGTGGAAAAAATCGCGGAGCATCGCAGTTACCAGCAGTTCGCGCCCTATGTGGACCGCATGGATTACGTCGCGGCCGTTTCCAACGGCCTGGGCTATTGCGAAGCCGTGGAAAAATTATTGGGAACGGAAGCTCCCATCCGCGCGCGAGTAGCTCGCACAATTCTCACTGAATTACAAAGAATCGCCAGCCACTTGCTCTGGCTTGGAACGCACGCTTTGGATATCGGCGCGCTCACTCCAGTCTTTTATTGTTTCCGCGAGCGCGAAGAAATTCTGAAGATTTTCGAAAAGTATTGCGGCGCGCGGCTTACCACCCATGCCTTCCGCATCGGCGGATTGCAATACGAAACCTACGACGGCTTCGAGCAGGACGTGAAGCGCTTCTGCGATGACTTCACCCACAGAATTGACGAATACGAAACGCTCCTCACCGAGAATCGCATATGGGTCGGACGCACCAAGGGCGTGGGAATTCTTTCCGCCGCCGACGCCATCGCGCTCGGTGTCACCGGCCCGGTATTGCGCGCGAGCGGTGTGAAGTGGGACTTGCGCAAAGCCATGCCCTACGCCGCTTACGATCTATATCAATTTGAAATTCCAACGCGCGAAACCGGCGACACCTACGATCGGTACGTTGTCCGCATGGAAGAGATGCGCCAATCGCGCCTCATCTGTCTGCAAGCTATCGAAAATATTCCTACAGGCCCGATCATGGCGCGCATTGGAAAAGTTTTGAAGCCGCCTCCGGGCGAGGTGTATCACTCTATCGAAGCGCCCAAGGGCGAGCTCGGTTATTACATTGTCAGCGACGGCACCACCCAGCCTTATCGCGTGCGCGTGCGCCCTCCGTCATTTATTAATTTGCAGGCGTTCGACAAAATGGCGCGCGGCTCGCTGGTCGCGGACGTCGTCGCCATTATCGGAACCATCGACATTGTGCTCGGGGAAGTGGACCGCTAATGGGCAACTGGCTCTCACCATCCGTCATGCGCCTGGTTTTGCCTTTGCTCTACGCCGTCGTAATCGTCGCGGTATTGCCGCTGCTCGCAGGCTACATCGTTTTGTTGGAACGAAAAGTAATGGCCGACATGCAAGCGCGCTTGGGTCCCATGCGAGTCGGTCCTCATGGATTGCTTCAGCCAATTGCCGATGCTGTAAAACTCCTTCTGAAAGAAGACATCGTTCCCGACAAAGCCGACCGCCTCCTGTTTTGGCTCGCGCCGCTCGTAAGCGTCACCATGGCTTTGCTCGCGTATGCCGCGCTTCCCATCGGCCCCGCATTTCTAATAGCAGATTTAAACATCGGCTTGCTTTTCATACTTGCGGTCAGCTCGCTGGGAATCTACGGCATCGTTCTCGGAGGATGGGCTTCCAATAGCCATTACTCGTTGCTTGGAGCTCTTCGCAGCGCCGCCCAGCTTGTCAGCTACGAAACAGCTGCCGGCCTTGGATTAATTTCTGCTTTGCTGCTGGCCGGCTCGCTTTCGATGAAAGATATCGTAATGGCGCAATACGACCAGGGGATCTGGTTCATTTTTTACGTCCCCATCGGATTTTTTATTTATATGGTCGGCTCGATTGCGGAAACGAATCGCGCCCCCTTCGATTTGCCGGAAGCTGAATCGGAATTGGTCGCCGGCTATATGACGGAATACAGCGGCTTTCGCTGGTCGCTTTATTTCCTGGCCGAATACGCGAACATGATCATCGTCGCCGGAATCGCCACCACGCTGTTTCTCGGCGGCTGGCTGCGGCCCTTTGCGAGTTCCCACACCGCTCTCCCCGGGACTTCCATTGAATTGCTGGACGCCTTGCCGTCGCTACTTGTCCTCGGTGTCGCCTTGTACTGTTTCTATCTCGCGCCCAAGCAACCGGTGAAAATCCAAAAGCTGGTAATGGCGATGGCCGGCGGTCTGTGTCTCATTATCGCCGGAGCTTTGGCCGGCGCCCTTTTTGCTTCCCCCGCTGTTTTGCAAGGCATTCACGGCGCGTTCTGGTTCCTGGCCAAAGTTTTTGCCTACATTTATTTCTTTTTGTGGTTCCGGTTTACTTTTCCCCGTTATCGTTTCGACCAATTGATGCGCCTCGGATGGAGATTTCTGATTCCACTGGCGCTTGTGAATTTGATTGCTACCGCAACAGCTCTGCTGGCGACTCGCGAATGGGGCGGAAGTTTATTCTTCTATACGATTCTGGCGGATGTCGTCACTCTCGCGGTGGCCATGTTCCTGGCGAAAAATGACGAAGTGGATAGCGCAATCCCTGTGGCGGACGGCGAATAAATGGGCCTGAACTCAATTCTCTTTTATTTTTTTGCCGCGCTCGCGGTCGTTTCGGCGATCTTGATGGTCACGCGCCGAAACGTCGTGCATGGCGCGGTTTATTTAATTACCACGCTGCTCGCCACGGCCGGTGTCTTCCTGCTATTGCAAGCCGAATTTCTTTTCATCACGCAAGTGATCCTTTATGTCGGCGGCATCATGGTTCTCTTCGTGTTTGTGATCATGCTCGTAAATCTTGACGTCTCATTGCTCCAGTATCAATTCAACCGCCAGCGCTTTGTCGCAGGTGCGCTGGCTCTCGCGCTGGCTGCGCAACTCTTCGTCGTCATAAAAATGGGGAAAACGTCGCTCTTTCCCCAGGCGCGAATTCCGGAAGTTCTGCCGAAAAATACCGAAGCAGTTGCCGACGCGCTGTTCGGCCGCTTCATGCTGCCTTTTGAAATTGCATCAATTTTACTTCTCGTTGCCATGATCGGTGCCGTAGTGATGGCGAAGCGGAGGGTGTAATGGTTCCCGTAGATCATTATCTTTGGCTCAGTCTCGCGCTGTTCACCATCGGCGTGATCGGCGTGCTCACGCGTCGCAACGTCATCATCATTCTGATGTCCATCGAATTGATTTTGAACGCGGTGAACATCAACCTGGTCGCCTTCTCCCACATGTTCGGCAGCGTGGACGGGCAGGTATTCGCAATTTTCATTATCACGGACGCAGCCGCCGAAGCCGCTGTCGGCCTCGGAATCATCCTGGCGTTTTTCCGCAATCGCGAAACGTTGCTAGCCGACGAAATGGACATGTTGAAATGGTGAAAAATCCAGCATGAGCCAGCAGCCATATTTTCTCGATCACATTTGGCTGATCCCGATGTTCCCGCTGGTCACCGCGGCGGTGATGCTTTTCTACGGTCGGCGGCTCAGCAACCAAATCGTGAGCTGGCTCTGTTCCGGCAGCGTTCTTATTTCCTTCATTTTTTCCGTCGGCGCGTTCTTCCAGATTGTCGCCAAGCCTTCCGGCGAGCGTATCGCTACCAAAATCTTATTCGAGTGGATACCCGCCGGCACGTACCACCTGCTCGACGGTAGAATCGCAAAATTTGTCGCCGACTGGGGATTTCAGATCGATCCGCTTTCGTGCGTGATGGTCCTCGTCGTCACCGGCGTCGGGTTCCTGATTCACGTTTATTCCACCGGCTATATGGCGCACGAAGGCGGCTATTACCGCTTCTTCGGATATTTGAATCTCTTCATGTTTTCGATGTTGATGTTGGTGTTGGCCAACAATCTTTTGCTTCTCTTCGTCGGTTGGGAAGGCGTCGGCACCTGCAGCTACCTGTTGATCGGATTCTATTTCCACAAAAAGTCCGCTTCGGATGCGGGAAAGAAAGCTTTCATCGTCAACCGCATTGGCGACGCCGGCTTCCTTCTGGGAATTTTTCTCACCTCCGCCCTTCTCGGCACGATTCGATTCGTTGAGATCGGACCAGCACTCGCCGCAGGCGGGTTCGCGATGGGCGATCCCAGAATCACCGCGATCGCGTTGCTCTTTTTCGTAGGCGCCACCGGAAAATCGGCGCAGATTCCTCTTTACGTTTGGCTACCCGACGCGATGGAAGGCCCCACGCCCGTCAGCGCGCTGATTCACGCCGCCACCATGGTCACCGCAGGCGTTTACATGGTGACGCGCACCAACGCAATTTATCAGCTTTCGCCAAAGGCCATGGGAGTAGTCGCGTTAATTGGCGCAATCACCGCGCTTTTCGCCGCGTCAATGGGCGTTGTGCAGAACGACATCAAGAAAGTCCTCGCCTACTCCACCGTTTCGCAACTCGGCTACATGTTCCTGGCCTGCGGCGTCGGCGCATTCACTGCCGGAATTTTCCATTTGATGACACACGCCTTTTTCAAAGGCCTCCTCTTCCTCGCAGCCGGCAGCGTAATTCACGCAGTTTCCGGCGAGCAGGACATGCGCAAAATGGGCGCGCTATCGAAAAAGATTCCCGTCACGTATTGGACCATGCTCATCGCCGCGCTCGCCATCGCCGGCATTTTCCCTTTCGCCGGATTCATCAGCAAAGATCTAATCCTCGGCAAGGCTTACGAAAAAGACGCCCTGCTCTGGGCCATCGGATATTTCACCGCCGGCATGACCGCGTTTTACATGTTCCGCCTGATCTTTATGACTTTTCACGGCACCTCGCGCGTGGATCATGAAGTCGAGCACCACATTCACGAATCCCCGAAATCCATGCTGGCCCCGCTGGTGATTTTGGCGGCGCTCTCATTTGTCGGCGGATGGATAAGCTGGCCCGAAATTTTCGGCGGCAACAGCCATTTCATCCATTTCCTCTCCTCTGTAGTCGCCGTGCCCCACGAAGCTCGCATCGAGCCGGTGAAAGGTCCGGGCTCCGAACACGGCGAGATTTTCTTGATGATCCTGTCCGAAGGCCTGGTGATTTTGGGAATCTTGTTTGCGTGGTTCTTGTACGTGAAGCGCACCGACCTGCCGCAGAAAATCGCAAATAGTTTCGGCGGTTTCTACAAGCTCGTTTACAACAAATATTACGTGGACCAACTTTACGACGCCCTTTTTGTAAATCGAGCAAAAGATTTAGGCCTTGCTCT
>Ga0210385_10000935_pt1 | contig 18596 bp, 12 predicted proteins | sample IncBWH26OmetaG_FD_160107 | JGI IMG/M metagenome (GOLD analysis project Ga0210385, IMG submission 160107) | Forest soil microbial communities from Barre Woods Harvard Forest LTER site, Petersham, Massachusetts, United States - Inc-BW-H-26-O ...
CAGCACGGAGGTGCTGACCGACAACAGTGGGAGTACGTTGGCGCTATACACCTACGAGCCTTTCGGCAAGACGACGACCAGTGGCAGCTCAGCGAGTAGCTATCAATTCACCGGACGAGAAAACGATAGCACCGGCGTCTACTTCTACAGGAACCGCTATTACTCGCCAACACTTCAGCGCTTCATCTCCGAAGACCCGATTGGGTTTGACGATGGCGGTTCAAACCTTTATGCCTATGGATACGACAATCCAGTTAACTATCGAGATCCATATGGCTTATCAGGGTGTGATCAAACCTGCCAAAATCAAATTAATGCACTGCTCAATCTATTTCCAGGCTCGACCTACAACGACGCGACTGGGACGATGACCATCCCTCAGAGTACAGACGCAGTTGACGGAACTCTCGCGTCCCAGGGCTACCATGATCCGGGACAGTGGTGGAACCCATTTCTTTATTGGGATCCTCTCGCCCATCCCGGCGGAGACGAATATCGAGCCCCGGTGGGGCCCGGTAGCTTTCATTTTAGAAGACCCTATCCTCCGTGCCCCATCGGGCCCGTTTTCAATCCTGCGTCATGTTTCATCCTGCAGCGTCAGTTGGTCGGAAGAAAGACGACATTAGATCAGTTTCATATGGACGACCATGATCCAGCTCGTGATCCCTGGGGCCACATACGTTATGATGTTTTCTAGCGATAACAATTTGATCAGCTAACCTGTACTCCGCTGACGGTCGTGTCGAAGCACAATCTCGGACTAGGAAAGCGAGGGATCAGAGTTTGAAGACAAAAGGCAGAAATACATGGCTCACAACAACGTTACTAGCCTCCATATGCCTCTTGGTCGCGTGTGAGCGACAGACGCATGTAACATTTGAAGGTGACGTGACACCGATCTTTGTTTTGTCGGGAAGTGGAAAGTTGGCCAGTCTTACCGTGTATAGTCCGGATTTTCCAGCGATGGCTGAATCTCCGTGGGATGAGAATTTCGCGCTTTGGAAGATTAGACCAATCCGCGGTAACTCCACTGGTTCCCCGCTTCGGAAGATAAGACGGATTACTTATGGAGTGTTGCCAGACGGGTACGAACAGGTCAAGCCAACGGTTGGTTCTGCCCCTCATCTCGCCGAAGGACAAAAATACTTCTATGAAGTGGAAACAACTAACGCGCCCGGAATAGCGGGCTATGTGGAGATCAGGAATTCAAGGACGGTGACGACTCAGGGGATTGGTCCATGCTTCCAGGCGGACGGCAAGAAGTGGATTCGCGTGGCATGCCCAAATTAGACGACCTCCTATCGGGCCAGATACTACAGCCCGCAGACTGGCCACTTTATCTCCGAAGATCCAATGGGCTTCCGGGACGTATGAGAGCACGATCAACTATACCTACGACGCTGGCAATCGGCTGACCCAGGCTATCGACACCAGCGCAGGAACAATTACACGAATCTACGACGGCCTCAATCGGCTGAAGCAAGAGACGACCCCGCAAGGCTTAGTTGCCTACAACTACGACGCTGCCGAAAGGCGAACGAGCATGACGGCCGGTAATCAAACGCAGGTGAGCTATACATACGATAATGCAAACCGGCTGACCCAGGTCGCGCAAGGTACATCGACGGTATCCTTCTCCTATGATTCAGCGAACCGGCGAACAGCACTGATCTTGCCGAATGGCGTGACCATGAGCTACGGCTACGATGTAGGATCGCAGCTGACAGGAATTACCTATGCGACGAGTTCAACGACGCTGGGCAACCTGACTTATTCTTACGACATGGCCGGACGGCGAACCAATGTGGGCGGCAGTTATGCAGCGACTGGTTTGCCCAGTGCAGTCTCAACGACAGGCTATGATGCGGCGAATGAATTGACCGCTTGGGGTACGGCGACGCCATCGTATGATTCGAACGGAAACTTGGTGAATGATGGAACCAATACTTACGTGTGGAACGCACGCAATCAGCTGGCTTCGATGAACATGAGCGCTGAAAGTTTTCAGTACGATCCATTTGGTAGACGTGTCGGAAAAACGATCCTTGCATCAACCATGAATTATCTGTACGACGCGGTCAATCCCGTGCAAGAACTTTCGGGTAGCACAGTGACCGCAAATCTGCTGACCGGTGGTGTAGACGAATATTTCACGCGTAGCGATTCGACAGGGACCGCAAATTTCTTGTCGGATGCTCTTGGCAGCACGGAGGTGCTGACCGACAACAGTGGGAGTACGTTGGCGCTATACACCTACGAGCCTTTCGGCAAGACGACGACCAGTGGCAGCTCAGCGAGTAGCTATCAATTCACCGGACGAGAAAACGATGGTACGGGTGTGTATCACTACAGGGCGCGCTACTACAACCCGACCTTACAGAGGTTCGTAAGCGAGGATCCGGCCGGCTTGGCTGGAGGAAATAATTTCTATGCCTACGTTGGTGACGAACCGTCGGTCTTCACGGACCCTACGGGACTCTCTCCGCTTGCGGGGCGAGGCTGCAAATTGCGCGTCACTAGAGACTGCTTCGATCCAAATAATGGTGTACGGCATATCGATTATAAGTTAGTTACGGACTCTGGAGGGGACCCGTTGGGGACATATTATGTTACCGAACAACTCACGAACCTACAGCTGGCTGGCCCCTGGGGACAGAGTTCTGGTTCCAATCCCAATTCATTTAACGATGTAATTGGCCAACCTTCTGTGCTGCCCATAACGGTAACCAATTCGACCCAACAATACTTTCTCATTTCTCCGGATGCGAATTCGCTTAATCAAGCTTTCTGGGTGCCGATCGAAGTTCCCGGGGTGGGCGATTTTATGGCGCAAGGCATCTGGTGGCGGCGAAACGGCAATCCCGAAACAACCAACATCCTCGTTAACGGGCGACGATCTCCGTCGATGTGCCCTAACGCCCCACTATTTCAATGACTCCGATTGTGAACAGTGTGAATCATAAAGTGTCGATAGCATTGTCGGGGCTTCTGTTGGTAGCTTTGTTGACCTTGGGAGCAGTTTGCTGGACAACCTTTTCAACTCGAAGCGCAGCCAACGCTTTGTTGCTAGAAATTCGTGCTCTTCGGGTCGGCGAAGCGACATTTTCGGACGCGGAGAAGCTCTCGACTATATATGCGAGCTACCGGACTTCAGGTTCGGAACCGTGCAGTTCAAAAGAATGCAATTTTTCATTCGGGTTTGATAATAGGTGGCTGCACAGGCTTGGTTTGGCGCCCTACACTGTGTTGACGTATCAATTGTATGTGACTGATGGCAGAGTAGCCTGGATTGAACTGATGATGGCAACGGACCCCATCGCAAAAGCTGTCGTCGAAGAATCCCTGGCTGGCAGAGATGTTTCTCCATATGATGTGAATGGAAAGCTGGTCACCCTAGGTTCCGTTTCTCATGCGATCTTAATAGATGTGAAGTTCACTCCACAGGCAAATCCTTCACAGAAAGAACGCTCACTCGCATTTAATCTCTCTTGCCTGACGAGCATCGGCGGATGTAAATATAGCGAAGAAATGCTTCCCCAGATCCGCCTAGACGCCAAGCCCGCAAACCGATGATTCCACAAGCCGAGAAAACGATGGCACCGGGGTGTACCGTTACCGGGCCAGATACTACAACCCATCTCTCCAACGATTCATCTCCGAAGACCCAATCGGATTTAATGGCGGAATAAACTTCTATCGGTACGCAGACAAAAATCCGATCAGCTTCACAGACCCCTTCTTAACGTCGCTGTGACAATATACCCTGGAGTGGACGGCAACCCGTTTGGCCATGCCGGTGTCTCCCCTTATACTCATTACGATCGGAGTCGGAGATGGTTCGACTGCGGGCGTAGTTCTTTCGATTGACCCCCGCCGAGTTCACTCTGGTTCTGTCACGCTACACACCACGCCAGACCAAGACCGGAAAATATTGGACTACATTCATCAGCGAACGACGAACCCAGGAGCCTACAATTTATTCGGGAGAAATTGTTCGCAGTTCGTCCATAGAGCACTTGAAGCGGGGGGCATTCCTTCGTCTGGGGATCCTTTGTCGGAGTGACTTGCCTGACACGCTCATTCCTCATCCTGACCGACCGAAGCCGCTTACGTGGTGAAAATATCGAGGGTGATGGCATGAGAAAAATTGATCGGTTATTCGTATTAATCGGGCTAGCGGTCGCTGGATTTCTGACGTGGTATGCCTACTATTCTAACTCCCACAGAGAGGCAACAAAGATAAACGAATTGGTCTATCTTCTTTTGTTTCCACCGTCGATTGGCTTGATGGTCACCGAAAACGCCACTGTAATAGGACAGGTGATCATTGTTTCGATAGTCGTTGCGGCTAACGGAGCCTTGTATGGGTTGGTTTCTGTGATTGTTCGCAAAATGCTTAAATGACCGTTGACGCTGAGAAACGCGAGAGCGGTGCTTCGCACGGGGGGCCTATGACACGTCACCCCTAAAAGGGTGCTGCATAGCAACCTTGGTTACTGTATAGGAACCACTAAGAATCAGAACCTGCGTTATGGAGCTTGATACAAACCCTCATACAGCGACGTCGCCGCAGCGCCGCCGGAATAGGTCTTTCCGACACATTGTTTCCCCTCAACAACTCCGAGCCAGAGTTCGTTTGCCGCCCGGCAAAGCTGTCTTCCAGGATCGACTTCCACTGAATTCTGGTATAGACCCGTGGCGGAGGAAAGCCAATTCGTGCGGTGCTTGTCTGCCTGATACAGCGTCTCATAGTCGCTCTGACGAAGCGCTTCGACGGACCACAACTGATTCGAAGCTCCAGTGCAGGCCTGCTCTAGAATCTTCGCCCCGTCGGCCCGGCTCTGATCCTTGAGCCCTAGGCACCGGCCGAAGTAACCGATCAACTGGAATGTATTGCCGAATCGTTCCGGATGCCATTTCTGATTCGAATTCCCGGGGTCACACGGCGCTTCTACAACTCTACCATCATCGTAATCGGGGGCATCCAACGAGGTCAGGCACCGGCCGGTCAAGCTATTTTCGATTCGCTCATATTTCTCCGAGTCCGATCGGAAATACCACTTTTGGTCCGCGCCATTCGCACAGACCCGCTGCACTGCTGGAGAAGGCTTCCAAAAGCCGCCAGTTAGGCACCTGCCGTCGTAATATGAAGCCACTTCCGTCGGATCGTGCTTCTCGTCAGGAGGAGTCTCTACCAATTGGCACGAGCCCTCTTTCAGAAAACCGAGTTTGTGTTTAAACCTGCTGCGGCAAATCGGAAAGCCCTGCGATGCTTCAACCATTCTCGTCCCGTCGAAAGCCTGAGGGAAGTTGAAGGTCTCAAACGGATGCTGCGGAGCCCAGATTAAGTGAGGCCGACTCCAGGGCTCGTTACGATTTCGCTCGCCGGCCCAAAGATTGACAACGCCGCGCGCGGAGCGATAGATGGGTTTCATCTCATCTTCTGTCACGTGCAGCAGCTGAACATCGTGCAGAAAGTCCGGCAACATACCGACGTGAGCGGTGCCAACCTGATTGAAGTCCCATTTCTTTCCTTGCGGAAACTCAAAATACTCCATTTCTGAGACCGGTCCGATAGCCGCCGGTCTCAATCCCGCTGGCAATCGATAAGGGTAAGTAACCCTTGTCTCAGTAGCCGGGGCACATTTGTTCCGCGGTCCAGGCCATCCTGCGAAGCCATTCCAATCCGAACCGAGGGCGAGCTGACTTCCCATGCTTCCCGCGGCATTCCCGTCCGCGACATCCTTTACGAACAAGTAAGCGTTCACCCATTGATCAACGCTTCCGCCGTCGACGGGCTTACAATAAATCGGGATCCGTTTTACGCCACCCTGTAAATAGACGCCCGCTCCAGTACCCAGCAGCGGCGCGACAATCCCTCCTACACCAAAGATTCTCCGTAATTGGGCTTTCGTCTTCGCGCGTTCGGTTCGATCATTCTTGTTAACCGCGAGGTCAAACGGAACCACGTGGCTGGCGAGAACCGGGTAATGGCGGCGCTCCACGATGTTCATAGTGTCGCTGAACGTTCTAATCGACATATGTTCCGTGTCGATCAGCATTCCCCGCGCGGATAGTTCTTCAACCAGGAAGCGTCCGAGCTCAGTCAGGCCGACACTGGAGCAAACATGCTCGTACCGGGGCTCATAGTCGGGACAGTTCTCTGACGGGCCGTTGTTTACACGTGAGAACTTCGCGGGTCCTGCAAATTGATTCAGCTTGTGGTGAACTGGGAAAACGTAGTTGACACCCATTGCCTCCAGACGATTGAGGCCCTCGATTACCGTGTCCTGAGTACAAGACGGGCGGTCGCTATCGCAATTGAACAAATGCTGGAGTTCTGTCCCGAGGATTACCGCCAGCTTACCTTCGGATATGACTTTCGACGCTTCCTCCGGATCGCGGACGATGCGGTACCAACCCTTTCCGGGTCCACCATTTTCATTGTCAATCTCAATCTGTAGCAGGTAGGCCGCGCGGATTTGCCAGTCGAGCGACTCCATATCGTTGCTCGATCTTCCCTCGGCCTTAACCCGCTGCACCGCTCGAGAACGAACAAACCATGGGAGTTCGTCCTCGCCCCGTCCAAACATGTCCTCGCTGTTGACCGCGAGCATCACTATCAGGCGAAGCCCCCCCTGATAGGCGTGAAACAGCCAGTCTTTATAAACCTGTTGATGGGTCCACAGGTTAACAGACGGCCATGAGTTGAAACTGGGGAAGCCCTCTTCGTTGTGCTGAAACCAGTCCCCGAAGAAAGCGTTCGTCACGGTTCGAAGCACGATCGGTATGGGGTGTCCGTGCGTCGCACCTTCCACGCCATCATGTCCTCGCCGCATGGAAGGCGATATGGGGCCCAGCGCCTTCGCGGGATCACTACCTGCGGCCCCACCGATGATGGATCCCGCGAATCCGAGATCCGCCATCTGGTGCACGTGGATGTCAGCAAACCCGTCGAGTACTTCGGGAGCTGGCTGCACCTGCGACTGAGCCTGTTGAGCGTGAATAGCAGAGACCGCAATCAGGCCGAGCCCGATCAGCGCCGCGCCGACTGAAATGTGAAGAGTGTTGGGCCTTCGCATAGCGAATCCTCCGCAGAGTAACAGGGCAAACGCCCGCTGACCAGCAAATCTGTCAATTCCGAACCATATTTATACTGATGATATAAGTCATTACCCTTGCAAAGATGAAATGACAAATGGTATTTCAGAGTCTCCGTTTTGTGACAGTGTGGAGAGGACGAGGTGCGTCGTGGACTATTTGCTTTCCCCGTCTCGTAGGAAGGTACTGAAACTAGCTGCGTTGTCGACTGCGAGTTCTGTGCTTTCTGGTTGCCGGGCGTTGCTTACCAAACGGCCTACAGTAATATGTCGGAACTTTCCCGAAAATCCTGAGCCCAAGTATCCATTGCTGACCATCGACACTCATTGTCATGTCTTCAATGGTTCCGACATTCACGTAAAGGCGTTCTTCGAACGAGTTGTCAAGCCTGAAAAGGGATTATCTGCCGACGTTGTCGATGTGTTCTCCGACGTCCTACAGGATCTTGAATGGTCAGGTGCTCCGGATGGAAACGAAGAACTTGTTATCTTAAGCGAATTGAAAAAGTGCACCAATGGCGGAATCATTGTCGCTGTGGCCGATCTTAAGCAGAACAAGTATGGAAACGCTAACAAGGCGATTAGAAGCACGAAAGCATTTACCCAATATTCGCGGCAACTTTCCTCGTCTCAAACTCCAACCGAGCCGCGTTCCGCGAGGAATGGCAGGATACTCTCAGAAGTTAACCAACGGCTTCAACCCAAATACGAGGACTATGTCAGCGCGCGCAAGAAGGCAAATGAAAGGATAGGGCAGAAAAAGTTAACTCCCAATGCCACCACGCCTACTGAAGACCGCACATTAGGAGGCATGTTGGACTACTTTGTGCAAAACTATCAGTACAGGTATGTTTCTGTTCAAGAATATCTGGAAACCTTCCATCCGCAGTCCGGCCGAATTATCGATTTAATCCTAGCTCACATGGTGGATTACGACTGGTGGCTGTCCAATGGAAAGAACACGAAAACGCATTTGCACAAGCAAGTTGATGTTATGGAGGGAATCAGCATTTTAACGAGAGGGAGAGTACATGGCTTCGTTCCGTTTGACCCGCTTAGAGAGGTAGCGTTTCTTGCCCATAAACATCCCACGACTTATTCTTCGTTGGATTTCGTACAGAAGGCGGTGCGGAATCGTGGATGTATCGGTGTGAAACTATATCCGCCCATGGGTTTTGCGCCCTTCGGCAATTCCCAGATCGCCGTGAACAATCCTCACTTCTGGAAGCGTGATGGGCTGCCGGGTTGGATGAGGCATTGATCAAATATCCGGGCAACAACACATCCCTTGGCATTGGTCAGCGCACGGTACCGGACAACACGCGTACGCGGACACAGGCTACTATCCCGAGGTCCTTGATCAAACACAAGAGTTGGCCGCGCGAATTGAATTCTTTTACGACGTTAGCGGCACAGTCTTGCCTTCTCGATTTATGTATGGCACGGATTGGAGTTTGCTGACGAATCAAGGAGATGTTACATCTTATCTGAATAATTTTATCAGAGTGTTCGAAGGGGTGGATAAGCAGTTTCCCTCTGTCGCTGGACTGGAAATGTCACAGATGTTTTTCGGATATAACGCTGTGGAATGGATTGGGCTGAGGCAAGGCGAACCTGCGCGACAACGATTGGAATTGTTTTACACGGCGAATGGGATTAATTGGGAACAAGATCCGCCTTATTGGATGGCGAAAATAGATAAATTTCCCCAAGGACGGACTGAGTCATTCCAGGTCCGCAGCGTGCGCAAACAATAGCAAGCAGTTGCGTTCTGTGGGTGTTTGAGAACCGCAGCTGGCCTTAACAGCTAGCCGGTCATAGCTTTCACGGAGCACGCCCAGATTACGAAGCGCTTTAGCGAAGAAGGCCTCCGAATCGCCGACGGCGTACACGTCCGACGTGTCGAATAAACTCGGTCTATAGTGAAGTTGCTATAGCCACCGAAAAAACATCTAACCCTTCGCGGCGTGTTTGTCCTCAAGGATGATACCGCCAGCATTTACAGCCCTGGCTGCTCTTACATCGTATTTTTCCGCTACAGAGGTGGTAATCTTGTGGCGTTCGTACAATTTCGCGACAGACGTTCGCAGCGACTGTGTGCTCGAAGTGTCCACCTCGAACAACGAATTGATGCTCTCAACCGAGGAGTTTTCCAAAAAAGACTCCTGAAGCTCTTTGTCTACAAATATCGCAGACGCAGCCGCCACCGGTTCGCGTCCGCTGGGAGGCTCCATTCCGGTCAAAGCCACCATTCCCCTCAAGTTGCCGACTACCGCCGAGCGGATTTCTTCGCGTTCGTTCGGCGGAAACAGCGAAACCAGTTTCTCAATCGCTTCGCCGGGACTTCGCGAACTGACCCGTCCGACGACTAGCGAGTGCTCCGCAGCAGCTAGCGCCGTCGCGACCGCCTCACGATCGGTAAAGTCACTGACTGTCAGCACGTCCGCTGTATCTTGAACGGCTTGCTCCACACCCGAAGCAAAATCCGGAACGTCCACCGCGATTTGCCGTTGTTCCACTATGGACTGATGTCTCCGATGCAGGTAAAGAATGGGTTCTTCCAGCGTAATGATCCGGTCGGGACGCGTTCGATTGACTTGATTCACGAATGCGGCCATCGTTCGGCTCCGACCGCTGCGACTACTACCCGTAATCAACACCAGTCCCGTTCTCTGCTCAGCCATGTCTCCCACAAGAGGAGGTAGATATAGGTCCTCGATAGTAGGCACCGTGGACGGCATTCGTTTCAATTCCACCGCGGGACGCCTCCCGACGCGCTTCACGCGCATACCCCACACAGCATTCTCAAACGTTACGGGGGCTCCTGCCGTCCAACCGCGGGACTCGAGCAGCTCGGCCTGCCGCGGACTGAGGGCGCTCTGCACTGCCTCTTCCACCCTCGTCGGGCTCCACACTTCTCCGCCGCGCAGCGGTTTTAGATCTTTCTCTGAACGCAACATGGCCGGTTGTCCCGCTTCAATGAGCACGTCGCCAACACCGATCTTCACTGCCTCGCTGAGATCATTGGCGAAAACCGCGAACCAGTCCGGCCACCCCGGCGCGGGTTGCCACCGCGGCGGCCGTTCGCGCTTCTCTTCAAAAACGGGTGCAGATACCGGTTCTGCCGCCGTAACCTTGTATGCATTCAGTTCTGCCGCGATCGGAGCGATTTCCTTTGCAAGCTCCCGCACCCCCCGAACTCCCAAGCTATACAGAACCATCGGACGACCCGCCCGACCTGACGGGAGATTCTTTTTTGTGAGTACGTCGGAGCCTGTTTTTTCAAGTTGATTCACAAACTTCTGTGCCAGCGCCAAACTGCACCTCGCCGCTGCCGCAAGGTCCGCCGAAGTAAACTGACGCAGCTGCACTGCTTGATTGCGAAGCCTATACTGTCGGAGCATCTCTTCCATGGCGAGACTACTCTCTCATATTTATTGATTTATGTCAATCAATTAATTGACATAGCCCTAGGACAGAGACAAGTAATCGTATAACGCTTGTATATTGACATAGTTAGCGGAGAGAATCAGTTCGACAGCATCCGGCCCAATGCTCGCAAAATGACTCATAATCTTCTGGAACATCGCTTCCACATCCTTGTCCGCAGGAACGGTCAACAGTTCTTCCGTGAATCGCCAGTATGCCGTCGGAGCAGCGCCGATCAGATCCGTGGCCACCGCCTCGAGTCCGAAAATTCCCAGCGTCCGTACCGGTTCAAGCATCGAGTTCCTGGCGGTCTCCATGCCCACGACGTGTTTCTCGAGGTCCTGTCGAAGCGCCCCCCAAACCACAGCTGGCCAGTAAGGTTCCCCCGACAGATTGCGATAAAGGGTTTGTAGTAAGGCAATCAGCCACCGCTCGGTTACAGCGTGTCCCAACGAGGAGTTTTGCGGAAGTAAATGCGACAAATATTCATGGGCTAAGACGCGCTCCGCGAGAAGCATGTTCGTGAGCGCATGAGCCACGTTCTGATGCGCCCAGGCAATTTCGCCGCGTTTTGACTGCGTCCGCGCGCAGTACATCTCGTTCTTCGGATCTTCGACGATCTTCACCTTGGCGGACTGTAGCGCGGGCAGTTTCCCTGTCGTCCGGGAGGCGAGAAAATCCCTAATGAACTTGCGAGCTTTTTCGTGCGCCCCCTCCAGCCATGACAAGTTTGGCGCCTCTCCTTGAATCCTACGCTTCGTTTCTGCGGCGGCACTTTCCAGCAGACGCCGAGTTCTCTGCGGTAGTTTTCGAATCCTGCCATCACCAACGAAGTCTGCCCAGATACGATTGAGGGCATCTTCCCGATCCTTTTCAATGGGGTTCTTCTCCGCATCCTCCCCAACGTAGGGTAATCTCTGCGCCGCAAAACCCCCGAGGATTCTCGGGAGGTCGACGAGGCCCATATCTCTTTCCGCGCAGTCGACGCTTAGTTGCGGCGTATGTGATGTAAGTATCCGATCGAGTGACTCGGCGAGCAGCTCAAGGATCCAAACCCCGGCTTCCAGTGCCGGCGTCGGAGCCTCTGAGAATTCGACGCTAATTCCCATGCACGAAGTCTGGTGTCATTTGCGTTTTTTGGGTTTATGCTTCGCAGCGGGCTTACGCTTGGCTTTTGCCGTTTTCGGTTCCACCGGCGCAGGTGGTATCCGCGACGCCAGTTCGTGGTCCGGATCGGGAAATAATCGCAGGTCCTTCGGACTCCCGACGGTGACATTCCGTTTGCGCAGAGCTTCCTTCAAGAACTCGTAGAAGCTCCGGCCTCCTTCTTTGCCGATTTCCTTGACGGCCTCTTCACCCGCCTTGTAGAGCAATCCTCCGAGCGCCGGGCCCGCGACGGTGACGATCCAGGGCCATGCCGCCGCAAGAGCGAATAGCCCGCCTTGCGCTTCGCCGGAAACCTTCACCGACACTTTATGCGCCGCTTCGAATTCCTCCGCGGCCTCCTTGAGCGCCGCGTCCATGTCTGCACGTAGCTTCGCTTTCGGACGGCGGCTTGAAGACGTGATGTCAATTTCGAAACTCTGTTCGACCGGCTCCGTATCATTGGCGGACACTGTCGATTCTCTCCTTGCTTCACTTGGTTCCGAGCTACGAAGGGTGGCAGGCGCACCCGACGGGGGCAGCGTCATTTGGCTCAAGACACGCGAAGGGAGAAACGTCTTGTCCCGATAAAGCTTCATGAGCTCAGTCTCATCGGCCGTTGGCACATCGGCCGGCAGGGCGGCCGCTCCTGGGGCCGAACGACCCTCATTCCACGCCGACTGCCAATACCCCGCAAGGCCGAGCGCTCCGCCGACAATGCATGTAATTGTCCGGTCCTTTAGTTCGGACCACATCTTCTGAAGTCGTGGCCGTCCCGGGTTATCGACAAACACCTGAATAATGTCTTCGGGCGGAAGGGTCTCCAATGTCTTTCGCATTGTGGTCACGACATGGTCTGCCGCCCCAGCTCCCCCTCTAAATTCGTGCAACGCTGGCTTTTTCTGAAGTTTAAGATTCACTCCCTCAACGAGCTCATTCACAAAACGATCGAGCATCTTCGTCTCATAGGTGCTGTGCACCGGCGATTCTTCCGGTTTGTCCGGGTGTCCATGATGCAGGTAAGAGACGTGCAACGGCTGGCACGCGTCTCCGAGGTAGTGCGCCAGGCATCCAGCTGCACAAATAAACTCCGTCAGTTTCGCGTCACGCGCATACTCGACCAACGCGAGGTAACCCTCCCAGGCGCGAAACGGTAGCGCGCCTCGATGTTTGGTATCGGTGCCGTCGAGCCCATAATAGCGGTTCCAGTAAGCCGTGGTTCTAGTCTCCTCCTTCTCCCAGGCCTTGAGCAGCGTTATCTTTTCTGTAGGATCATCCGGATCTTTGGCTTTCGGATTGTCCATGTCCGCGAAATGATTGGCCGCGTCATTCGGACGTGCGGAGCGCCAATACAAGTCCGCGACGTCCGCAAGAGCGATAAACGTTTTATCGTTGTTCTCAGGCATCTGGCCAGACTGGAGATCGGCGTCGGAAACGCTGATTCGATCCCGGTTCGCCTGCATAAGTTTTCCCAGATAGGATTCCGTCACGAGATCGCAGGCGCTCCAGGCCACCTTGTAGTGGCCCGTTTTCCCCCAATACTGGCCACGCTCGTATCCGAGATCGCTGATGAACTCGACCCCCAGAATCCGGCACGCGAGCGACAAGCTGGTTCCCAGCGCAAACTGGCGCTGCAGGTGAGATCCCGCCCCGCCACCTGCCTCGTAGCCACCCCATTGCACTGCCAGTGCACGGGGTTCCAGAATCGCCTGTTTGACCGAATCATTAGTTTGATCGGCGGCAGCGTCAGCCGCCGCATCCCACACCCAGATAGCGCCAGAGTCGCCGGGACGGGTTCCGACGCTTTGATCCTCGTCGCGCGGACCGATCATAATGTCGGCGACATAGTCGTTTCCGCCGATGGAGCGATAACGGTAAAACAAAGCTAAGATGCACCCTTTCATTTCGCCCGACGCGGCTCCATAACCAACAACCGGACAACCGATTAGATCCAAATTGAGGGTATCGATGCTCAAGTTCACAACTCCGCCCAGACGCTTCCCATTCACCAGGCGGGCACTCCACTCAGAGATGTCACACACCTTCGCAATACCGACATCGGCAGTCAGCTCCGTTCGAATACCAGGCCATTCCGGATAGGCGTCGGAGAAGGGGATGTTCCGCCTTACCGATGTCGTGGAGATTGCCACCAACTTCCGGTGACCCACATCGTCAAACCCGAACAGCTCCTCGTCATCGTCACCTTCAATCACATGGCCGCTCGTCATGGCATATACGTTCGCCCCGTCTGTGACCATGCACGAGACCGTTCCGATACGCTCCTGCTCTTGCGCATCGCGAAGCACGGCATTTCCAACGGATATTTGGCCCGTCGCAAAATCGGGCTGCTCAATCGTGCGTTCTGCTCGCGGGAGCGACGGCGCCGCAACCACGCAGGTTGGAACTGCCCGCCCATCTGGCATGTAGACGCGGGGCGGAATGTAGTTCTGCGGGTCGTTCTGAAAGGCGCCGGTGGGCTGCCATTTCTCAACAAATACAAGGATCGCCGGCCAGGACCAATTCGCAATCGTCACACTATCGATCGTACGTGGAGGTTTTTCCTTTGGTTCGGCAGCATTGGGGTCCTTCAACTTGGGATCGCTACAGCGTATAAGATACCGTCCCACAGCGGTGCCGATGACATTCGGTAGGTTCGCCAACTGCGGATGGAACAGGTCTCGAGCCTGAACGAGATCGAGAAGACCCAGTGATGCAAAATCCACTTTGCGGGTAAAGCGCGCCATGGGACCTCCAGTAGAGAGACCCTATCTCCGAGAGCTCTTGCGTTAGAGAGTTCTAGCGATTTCAGAAACGACAAGCTCGAGTTAACCGTCACAAATAACGCACATCTTCCGTTATGATTGTCGATGGGTCAAGTCAATATCCCGTTAAGCCAACACCGCGCCCGTTCGTCATCAATTCGGCAATTGACAATGAAAACACGCCGACGCATAATCCCGCTCTCTTCATTCTCGGCCGTTTTTTCGCTTCTGTGCAGCACAAGGTGAAACGCCATGACAACGCCGCAACCTTTGTATTCCTCGCCGTCCACTTACACCGGGCCGATCTCCTACGCGAACAGTCTCTCTTTCCTCGACATCTCTGGCGGCGGAAACTGGGCATTGCTCATTTTTGACAGGCCGTTTACCGGGACCTTCAATTTTCAGCTCGCCCAGCAAACCGCAAACTCCATGAGACAACACTATGCCCAGGGCGCTCAGGCCACTCTCTGGGGGATTTTAATTGATCACATTATTAACGGCCAAAACACCCGGGTGCTGCACCTTATCTAGAGCTCGATGCGAACTATACTTCTTTCGTCGTTACTGCTTCTGTTCGTGACCACGATAGCTCGCGCTCAGAATGATACGGGTTCCGCGCCGAAGCCTGTATCCAAACCAGATGCCCGGGCACCGCTTGTAGGCCAGCCCGATAAAAGTAACCCGTCAACACCTCTTAGTACTCGCGGCATTCTTGTAAGCCCGCCGAAGGTCTACGACGACTACTATCTCCAGACTTTGCTCGCAAATCTTCAGAACAGTCTGCGGTCGCTGAACGCGCTGGATCAGACCACGCTTCTCGGCCACGTCGGCAACGTACAGGGTGCCGACCTTCGGCAGTCGAGCGTCGCCATCCAGGGTTCAGGACCCTCCACACCGAGTACCTCAACCTTCACCCTCGCCCCGGGAGTTCAGCCGTACGCACCCGTCACGGGTTCCCCCTCCACCACTACACCCGGAACGACCTCGGCCAATGCATCGACCATTCCCGCCGCGCCGACACCGACTGCCCCGGCACTCACGATGCCCACCAACATCACAGTGGGGTCGCTCGACACCTTGAACGAGGAGATGCAACTGGCATCCGAAATAACGAATTTGCAACTGCTGCTGGGTGGCGCAGTCAGTGATCGTCTGCAAAAAGGCGGGGGAACGAAGACTACTTTCACATTAGGCTTTCCAATTACGATTGAGCCTCCCAGTTTCAGTGACGAAAATGACGAAAAGCACAAGAATCAAGTCGCAGAAGTTGAAGTCAGCGTCTGCGCGTCTACCGACGGCCAAGTTGATCCACCATCCATCGTGACTCTCCTGCCGCGCGAGCGAACTTACGACGTAGCAGGTCTGGTCGACAAGTCATTTCTTGGAAGCTTGAGCGGCGTCGTAGGGGGAGTATTCAGTATTGGCGGGAGCTGGTTCTGGAGCCATCAGACCTTCTACTTGGTTCAACAACAGCAGACCGTTGCCATACAGCGCGCTTCGCGATCAGGGGCCGATTTCAACGGTCGGTGCCAGCCGAATTCCTCCGCAACTACTTTTGCCTGGCAATTCAGACCCGTATTGGGTCAGCCTTACGTTCGAACGGGAACTACGGAAACCTTCGTCCAGCTTGCGATCCCCTCAATCTCCGCACTTGCACCACAGAGCAAAAAAACAATTGCCGTCGCTTGTGTCCGCATCGGCTGGCGGGAAACTCGCGACAAATTGAACCGCGTTTCCGACACGCTGCTAAACGAAAGGGTGTCCTGTTTCGATGTGCCGATTCTTTCAACCGCTCCCACAATAAGCACGGTCGCCGTTACCGACATTGGCGGCGGCGCCGTTTCGGTCATGGTATCTGGCGACTTTCTCCCGGGCGTTGCTGTTCGGATTGGGCGAACCGTTCTAAGCCCGACGATCGGCGCCAACAACAATTCGTTCGTTTTCACTGCAGCCGCCCAGGATCTTTTGGCCAGCGGTGCGTTCGCCGTAGGGAGCAATGGTGAAGAGGTACCGATCGTGAGCTCGGCGGATACGTCACCGACATCGCTTGCCATCTCTCCGCCGGTGGATATCTCGCCCTTTTCCGAATCGCAATCCCTCGTTCGGATCAAATTCACGCGTCCCGAGAGCGACTTCATTCCGCATCAGCAACCCAAGCCGGACGTACGGGGCCAAGATCCCTACATCGTGACGCTAGGTGACAAAATATTCGGCTTGCGCAACGCTCCGTTTCTGTCCCAGACCGAGCCGCCTGTGGCTCCTCCTCAGATGAACGAGATTGTTTTGCTGGTGCCAACAGAGGTTGTTCGCGCCGCTCCGCAAATTGGTCTTCAACGAATTCTGCTGGACCCGACGCACTTTGCTGATTATCAGGAGATTCCTTTTGGTACTTTTGCGAGACCAGACTTCGCTGTTTCGAAAACAAGTCTACTGTCGACGGGGACCCCACTGACTTTGTCTCTGGTCGGCAACGGACTCGATCACGCAAAATTAGTCTATCCCACACAATGTACCGCCTGTACGTTTACCGCTTATGGGCCCACCCTCGCGACAGTCACGATTCAAAAAGATCCTGCCAAGCCCGCAGATCCCGATCCTGCCAAGGACCTCAAGCAAATTATCGTGTGCAAAAACGCGGCTTCCGGAACCGGCTGCGATAAGCAGATTCCACCTGTGGTGCTTGATATTCCCAAAGCGGACGCCCAAAAGCCCACCCTCGAGAAGCACGACCCCGTACCTCTTCATACCAAACAACTCGTGGTCAACGGTCTGCTGCTTGACCAGGTGGTGTCTCTTCAACATGGCAAAGTGCCCCTTAATTTTCGACTTTCGCTCGATAAGAAGCCTGCTCTTATTATCGATCTGCCCGACTCCATTTCAACTGCAGAAGGAGTGTATTCAATCGAGGTCACGTTTTCCGACAAGACGACATCCGTTTATTCGTTGACCGTTAAGTCAAAGAAAATCGGAACGTAGAGCCACGTTGAGGATACTGCGCAAGCTGTCACAACTCGTTTTCGCGTTTGCGGTTCTCTGCGCTTCAGCCGGAGCACAAGGCGTGACGATCGAAGTTCAACCACCGTCGATCGCCCTTTCACAGTCGTATGCAGACGTTCAGGCACGCGTCATATTGAAAAACTCTGGTTTGAAGGCTGTCGAAGGTTTGAGAGTTTCGTGTTTCAGCAATGACGGTCCGACTGTCAAATTCGAACAACCCTCGTCATCGCGAGTCGAACCCGGAAGCGATTCCGAGTGGTCGATCACCGTGGAAAATCTCGCGGCTGCACGGATCCCGGCGACAATTTTGTTTGACGTAAGCTACCGCGCCTCGGCAGCGCCGGCGAACGCCGGTCCACAGCACGCCTTTGCGTCGCTGGCTATCGTTTCCCAGACCGACGGAACTGCGAAGCCGATTGAAGCTTCAATCGAAGGCAATTTCGACGCCGTGTCCGAGCAGAGGTCGGCAACGGGATACATCGTTGTGACAAACAATCTTAACGTGACCGTCAAGGTCACGACCACTGTGAGCGGAAACCCTGGCACATTCAAAATAGGTTCGGTCGACCAATTTGACGTGCCTGCGCACTCCACTGTAGCGAAGAGCGTTACGGTCGGCGTGGAAACCGCGGTAACACCCGGCGTTTATCCCATCGTTTTTGACCTATCCGCCAAATGGACTTGGGCCGGCCGAAGTGAGGAAAGGCATGTCGAACTGACCAAGCAGGCCACAGCCGGAGTGTTTTTCGAGTCCGAGGTTCTCAAAGCTCTCGGAGTTCCTTCTTTTCTGGTATTGCCCGGCTGTCTAATGGTCTTCACATTTCAATTGCTCGTCATGTTCGGTGCTTTCGGCATCAAAAACGAATCTGGCGTGCCTCAATCGGCAATCTCCGCGCTGACTGTGACCACACCGGGGTTCTGGATCGCAGCAATTACGTTTTCAGGGGTGTTTGAGCTTTTCTACAGCTGGGCGACAGATCGCAACCTCTTGCTCCGATACGGTGGTTCTGACCTTTTGCGGGTTTGGCTATGGAGCGTAGTGGCTGGGGCGACCGCCTGTATCGCATATGGATTAATTCGAAAGAAGTGGCGCGAGGAGCATGTCTTCAAGACTCAGGATGATCCCGTCACCGTACTTGAAAAACTATCCAGAAACGATCAGGCA
>Ga0210385_10000937_pt1 | contig 18559 bp, 19 predicted proteins | sample IncBWH26OmetaG_FD_160107 | JGI IMG/M metagenome (GOLD analysis project Ga0210385, IMG submission 160107) | Forest soil microbial communities from Barre Woods Harvard Forest LTER site, Petersham, Massachusetts, United States - Inc-BW-H-26-O ...
ATGATCTACCGTCGCGTCCTAGCCGATCCCGTGTATCACGCGCACGACGCGGCCGTCCCTCAGATGATGGAGTTCCTGGCGGCACTCCGGATTGAAGCAAGCGTCGATCATGGGGCCCTCGCCTTTCTTTCAACTGATGCTGCGATGCCGCCGAGGGCGCAAAACGTAGCCTTGAACGAGCCGGAAACCCCTCAGGCGCCCATGCAACCACCGATCTCCTCCACTGAGATGCCCACCGCCGTGACGAAGTGCCGCGCAGCAAAAATGCTCTCCCGCATCGCACCCGCGACAGCTCCGCGAACCACAACCACCCGAAACCGCGAACAGCGTCGTGACCCCCAACTCTGCAAGTGGTCAGGTCCGGTCGCCCCCGAGTGGGCATGGCGTCCTCTCCACTGATGACGGATAATGAACGGCTCCATGGTCTTTCTCTTGGCTCGATTCCCGTTCTTATGCGCAGCGCTGGTGACCTTCTTCAGCCTCCAGCCGATCGTCTTCTGGACGTATTTTGCCGGAACGACGATTCTCCTTTTTGGGCTGATCGTCGTCTTCCGCAGGGACGTCCCGCGTGCGCGGGGGTTCGACAAAATCGTCTGCCTCGGTCCGGTGTTTTTCGCCGCGCCAATGGCCGTGTTTGGGGCCGAACACCTGACCATCACGCGCGCCATGACCGGTATGGTCCCGCACTGGATTCCGTGGCATCTGTTCTGGGTCCTCTTCGTCGGCGTGGGGTTGATCGCGGCCGCGCTGAGCCTCGCGGTCGGGCGCGTGGCTGGGCTCGCCTCCGCGATGCTGGGCGTGATGTTCCTGGGCTTCGTGACCCTGATGGACGTGGAGGTGCTGGTGCGCAGGCCCGGCGATCGCTTCATCGAGGCGCTCACCCTGCGCGAGCTGACCTTCAGCATGTGCTCGTTCGCCTTTGCGTCCACGCTGGCGAACAAGTTCTGGCAGCCGGCTGGAGAGCGCATCGCAGCCGTCGCAAGGCTTGTAGTCGGCGCCGTGGTGATCTTCTATGGCGTGGAACACTTCCTGCACCCTCAGTTCGTGCCGGTCATCCCGCTCGAAATGCCCTTGCCGTCATGGCTTCCCTTCCACCTGCTGTGGGGCTACGGAGTGGGAACGGCAGAGGTGGCGGCGGGCATCGCGATGCTCGCGAACTGGCACGCCCGGAGGGCGACGACGCTTGTGGGCATCGTGGCGTGCGCGGTGGTGCTCCTTGTCTACCTCCCGATTCTTATCGTGAATCCCGCCGACATTGACGTCGGCATGAACTACTTTGCCGACACTCTGTTCTTCGCCGGCGCACTGCTGCTGCTCGCCGGGTCGATCCCGCCGGATCCTCGGGAACGCGCGGCCGTCGCGGAGCCGGTCGAGTCGAAATTCCACAACGAGTCGGCAGTATTATTCGACTATTCGCAAAAGAACTAAGCGTCTGAACCAGCTTGATAACTGCGGCATCACTTCAAGTAAATCTTGAAGAAGCCACGCTTCATCGTCTTAGTGCGTCAGGATCTGCTCAAAGTACGCAAGGGCGCGCGGGTCGTGCGTCTGGCCCAGCCAGAAGATCGCCTCTTTGCGGACGGCAGGATTGGGGTTCGTCTGGGCCACGTGCAGCAACTGGGGCACCGCTTCGTCTTTGGGCAATTGGCTGAGCGCAAACACGGCCTTCCGTTTCACTGCGACCTCAGGGTCGTTCTCGACTGCGTCCTTCAGCGTGCCCACCGCTTTCTTCCCGGCTTTCTGCGCAACCCAGAACAGCGCCTGCTCGCGCACCCCGGTATCTGCGTCCGATTTGGCCATGTGGATCAGATCGTCGGCGGCGGTGGGGTCGTGACTGATGGAGATATCGAAGGTCAGCTTCTTGCGGAATTCCGGATCGCCGTCGCTCATCAGCTTTTCCAGCGCCAGCAAACCATCATGGCCGCGCTCTGCGCCCAGCCAGAACGCGGCCTTCTCGCGCAGCCATAGCGGATTGGACGAAGAGGCGGAGGACACAAGAGCCGCCATGGCCCCGGGGGTCGCATGCATCGCAATCGCTGCCAGAGCCTCATCCGTGCGCCGCTTGTCATCCGCCGTTGTCAGGCTCGACAGAAACGCGACGCTGTCGTCCGGTTGCACATCCGTCAGCCACGTGAAGAGCAGCCCGCCGGCATCGAGGCGGCAGCCGGCAGGGACAAAACGAATCTTCTGCACGACTCCCTGATCGATGCGCACGAGGATAGCGATGTTGGTCTGCACCTGGTCGTCGCCGTCGGAGGTCCGAAAGCTGTTGTCGGAATCCTCTAATCGATATTCACCGCAACATCCATCGTCCATCGGTCCCTGGGAGTCGCCCGAACAGACAGAGAAATGCGATCGTGCCAGAGCAGGCACCTCATAGCCCAGCCAGAGCGGTCCATTTGCATGCTGAAATCGGTCCACCGTCGCGGACAGTCCTGCGCCGGCCGGCTCAGTGTGAAACTGCGCGTTGACGACCTTCGGCGGCTGCTGGCCCATCGCCAGCATCGACGCGCCGAGAACGACTGCGACAAAGAATTCCTGCTTCATGGGACCACTCCTCGTTGGCTGAAGATTTCCGGGCTATTTATTGAGAATTTCGAGCATGTAGGCCGTGGCCTCCTCGTTGTGCATCACGCTCAGTTGCTGCACCAGGTATTGCTTCATATCGGTGTTTTTCTCCGCGCGCGCCAGTGCCACCAGATCGTGCGCGTCGCCGGCGAGGAAGAGCGCCTGGGCGGCAGCCTTCTTCGTCTCCACGTCGGAATTTTTCTCGTAGGTGGAGACCAGCGCCGGCGCCACCGACATGCCGCCCGCGATGCCCAGGTTGCGGATCGCCTTGCGACGCAGATCCGGATCCTGCTCGGAACCCGCAATCTCGGTGAGCGGGGCCACGCCATTGCGGCCGCTGGCGATCAGCGAGTTGATGATGTCTGCTTTGGCCTGTGCGTTATTCGTCGCGTGATAGAGCGTCAGCAGGTCGGCGCCGTCGCTCATCGCGCCCAGGGTATGCACGGCGGCACGCACCAGATCGGGGTCCGTCTCCTGCCGCGCGGCGGCCAGAAGCTTCGCCGAATCTCCGGTAATGAGATAGGACTGCAGAATGGCACGCTTCACCTTCGCGTCGCTGCTGTGCTGGTAGATCTCCGCCAGCGTGTCGTCGGAGCCCTTGCCCCGTGCGGCGGCCAGCATGCGAATCGCCTTGATCTGCAGTTCGGGCCCGGACTCCCCGTGCGCGACCTGGCTGATCAGTTTCTGCGCTTCCGGCGACTGGTTCTGCGCCAGCACAAAGAGTGCCCGGCTCTTCAACTCCTCCGATTGGTTACCGGTCAGGATCTTCTGCAGAATCGGAACCGCCTGCGCCTGATCCTGCTGCATCAGTGCATTCAGCGCCAGCAGCTTCAGGTTGTCGTCGGCCTCAGCCTGGGGCGGCATAGGATCGCCGCTCTTGCCGCGAATCTCGATCTCCAGCGCGCCGCATTCCTCCAGCCACCGGCTCTTCGGATAACGAAGACGCAGCTCGCCACACGTGCCCAGGGCACTGGCCGATTGCCCTTCCTTGTTCTCCGCATAGGCCTTCCAGTAGAGCGCGCCTTCGGCATGTTCGCCCCGGATCTGCGCAACTTTATCGAATAGACCCACTGCGTCCTGCCAGCGGCTCTCGTTGATGGCGCGCGTACCATCGGCGTAGAGACTCGCGTCGTCGCTGCTGGCGCCATCGGCCGCTCCAGCTTCGAGGGCGAGCGCATGCAAAGGCCATGGCGCAACGGACAGCACAGCGGCCAGAACGGCAGTGGACAGCACTCTGATATTCATTAGATCGACGCTCCCTTGGCATGGTCGGCAACCGTCGCGCGATCCGGCGCCTTCGACAGCAGGACGCGAATCTCGAACAGGATGCCTTCGGTATTCATTTCTTTGCGCACACGGTCCAGATCGGCGGCGCTGAGACTGGGGTCGTTGGCCACCTCCGCGAGCACGCGCTCCACCCGGTCCAGCGCACCCGCCAGAGCCGGATCGCCGGCCTCACTCGCGCTCGCGCGGTACAGCCGATTCGAGGCGAGCAGTTCGCGCGCTTGGGACTGCAACTCAGAATTCTCGGCGTCATCTCCGGCGTCCGCGTGCTGCAGAGCAACCAGCAGGCGCTCGGTCCGATCCAGATGATCGGTGAGCACCACCAGCACGACGCGCTGGGTGGCCTGCGGGCCAGCATTCCCCGCAACCTTGTCTGTCTTGGTATGACGCTCCCAGACGCGCCCGCCCACGAAGGCCAGCGCAACCAGCAAGGCACACGCCGCGGCCAGCCCCACCGGCCTCCAGTGCATCCAGGTACGCCAGCCATGCTCCGGGCGGTCGTACGGAGTCAGTGCCGGCGCAAGCGCCTGCCACACCTGCTCGCCATACTCCGCACCGCGTTGCGGCACCGCCGCGGGCTGAATCCCTTCCAGATCCTGCTTCAGTTCCGCGTAAGCAGCGGGGCATGCGCGGCACAATCCCAGATGCCGGCGAGCATCGCTGTCGGTTGCGGGCTCTCCGTAATACAGCGCGATCAGATCTTCTTCGCCCAGGTGCTTCATGCGTTTCCCCGCAGCGGAGCCAATTCCCGCCGTAATTTCTGAACTGCGCGAAATACCGCCTGTTTGGCGGCGTTCGGCGCGATGCCCAGCACTGCGGCAATCTCCTCGGTCGAGCGATCCTCCGCATGCCGCAGGATGAAGGCTGTGCGCTCGGTCGGAGTCAGGCGCTGCATCGCCTGTGCCTGCGCCGCGCCGATCTCACGACTCAGCAGTTCGCGCTCCGGATCGGCGGCCGAAGCGGCGACCTGCACGATCTTCTGCTCCGGATTGTTCTCTTCTCCATACCGGTATTCCGCCTTCACACCGCTTCGGGTCGCTCGGTTCAGAGCACAGTTCACGGCGATGCGGTAGATCCAGGTGCTGAATTGCGCGCGACCCTCAAAGCTGGTCAGCCGCTGATACCCGCGCAGAAACGTCTCCTGCACAATTTCCTCCGCGTCGGCTTCGTTGCCGGCGATGCGAAACGCCACTCGGAAGACAGTCGCACTGTGGGCACGAACAAGCGCACCGTACGCGTCCTTGTCCCCGGCCAGCACGGCCCGGACAATGGAGTGATCGTTTCCGTCCATTCAGCGCATTAGACAGGGCTTTGGCGGCGCAGTTAGGAAAATATTTGCGGGAGCCTATTGGATATTGGAGATGGGGTGCTGGACTCGGGCCAGGAGCAGCCGGCGCAGCTCGCGGGTCAGGATGCCGGGGGAAATCGGCTTGGTCAGAAAGACCGTCGTCCGGTCGGCCTCGGCTTCCACCATGTTGCCGCTCACCAGGATCGCCGGCATTTCCGGACGCAGGGCGCGGATGCGAGCGATCAGACGCGCGCCCTGCATGCCCGGCATCCTCGCGTCTGTGATGATGGCGTCAATTTTGTCGATCTGGGTGCGTGCCGCTTCGAGGCCCAGCGCCCCATTCTCGCAGGCAATCACTTCGTAACCGGCGCTCTGCAGCACCTTGGTGAACAGCAGCCGTACCGCGCGGTCGTCTTCGACCACCAGGACGGTTGGCGATGGCGTGCCCGCTGCTCGATCTGTGCTAACCGAAACCACTGTTTTCCCCGAGACAGAGACGAGGGCGGAAGAGGCGAGCAGGGCCGAGCATTCCGATTTTGCGCCCGCAGTGCTGCGAACGATGACCGAATGTAACACGCAGCCGAATTACGGAGGAATCCGCCAAAAGAGGGATGATCACTCGTCCCGTTAGGTCGATAAACAAGGTTACTTTCGAGCCATTAGAGCCAACCCCGCGCTCGCGCCAGCCGGGCCGCCTCCACGCGGTTCGAAGCGCCCAGCTTGCTGATTGCTTCGGACAGATAATTCCTCACCGTCCCCTCGGAAAGGTGCAACTCGTCGGCGATTTCCCCGCTGGACTTCCCCTCTCCCGCGCGCCACAGGATTTGCCGTTCCCGCTCCGTCAGCGGGTCAGGACCGCTGTCCCACGCCTCCAGCGCAAGGTCGGGATCGACCACGCGCAGCCCCTGATGGATCCGCCGCACCGCGTCGGCCAGCTCGGCCGAAGGGCGGTCTTTCAGCAGATAGCCCTTCGCCCCGGCGTCGAGTGCGCGGCGCAGATAGCCGGGCCGGGCAAAAGTGGTCAGGATCATGACCCGCGTTTGTGGATAGCGCTCCTTGACCTCGCCGGCGAGGGTGAGTCCGGTCATTTCGGGCATCTCGATGTCCGTTACCAGGACATCGGGCTTGTGTTTGCCCACCGCGGAAAGCGCTTCGCGTCCGTTGGCCGCCCGGGCACAAACCGCGATGTCAGGCTCGGTTTCGAGCAGCGCCGCCAGGGCTCCCAGCACCATCGCCTGGTCCTCCGCGACCACGACCTGAATCTTCTTCATGGCTAGTCGACTATATGAGGAGGGATCTCGACGAGCAGACGCGTTCCCTGCCCCGAATCGATCTGCAGCTTGCCGCCCATGGACTCGACGCGCTCCCGCATGCCGCGCAGGCCGTTGCCCTCTTCGTGGATGCCGCCGCGGCCGTCGTCTTCCACCACCAGAGCCGTACCGCTGCCATTCGCCGCAAACTCCAGGCGGCAGCGGCTGGCCTGAGCGTGGCGCACGATATTCGTAACCGCCTCGCGCACAATCAGGGAGAGAACCGTCTCTTCGGCCGGAGCCAGTTGCGCGGGTTTGATTCCGCAGCACTCGAGAGTGACGCCGGCAGCATCGAGGGTCTTCTGGGCGCACGCGATTTCCGCCGTCAGACCTTCGGAGCGATAACCGCGGATGGCTTCCCGCACTTCGGTCAGCGCCTTGCGGGCGATCTGCTCGACTTCGCGAATTTCAATGCGCGCCCGCTGTGGCTCGCGATCCATCACCTTGCCCGCCAGCTCCGACTTCAGCACCACAACCGACAGCGTGTGTCCCAGCACATCGTGCAGATCTCGCGCGATACGTTCCCGTTCCGCCAGCTTGGCCAGATGGGCGATCTGCTCATGCGCCAGGTCAAGCTTTTTGTTGGCTCGCATCCTCTGCGCCGCCACCAGATTGCCCGCGCCCACGGCGACCGAAAAGAATGCACAGAAAGCCCAGGACCATGGGCTCATGTGCAGCGCCCAACCCTCCAGCATCATCGTCGCGCAACAGGCCGCAATGGTCGCAATGCAGATAAAAATGGATTCGGTGATGAACGGGATGAAGGCCGCAACATAAATGAACATGCCGCTGGCGCCGGAGTTAAACGGGAAATAGAGGGTTCCCAGAGCAGCCAGGGCGAACAGCAGCAAATACTGGGTTCGCTTGCTGCGAGAAAGAACCAGGGCCGTGTAGATGGCCAGAAAACAACCGAAGCCGAGAGCAAACTCCATCCAGGTTTTACGGGTGTTTTGCTGCACCGGCTCAATGACGAAGAAGACGGAATAAACCAGCCAGATGAAATCGAAAAACCGGCCTCTCCTGGCACGCTCCTGATGAAGAGCAGACGCTCCACCCAGTCGCTCACTCTCCCGATGGAACGAGCCGCCGCGAATCGAGAGCTCCGCATCGCGCAACTCGTGCAGCAGCGACTCCGCCACGCGGGACTCGCCCTCACAAGACGGAAAGACCGAGTTCGGTTCCGGAGAATTCAAGCCTTCGCCTCGCCGCGGGTAAAGATGATCCACGCCGCGCCTAACATCAACAGGGTAAATCCTGCCAGCGCTTCCCAGTGGATCAACATGCTACCGGACTGGGCGTAACCAAAGATATTCAGGGCAAGTTGGGCCAGATGATACGTCGGCAGCGCCGGAGTGATCACCTGCAGCCAGTGCGGCAGATAGTTCACCGGCATCCAGAAACCCGACGCAAACGACATGGGGAGATAGATGAGGTTGATCACGCCTGGCCCGGCATTGGCAGGAACCAGCAGCGCGACCAGCAGCCCCATGGCGGTGAACGGGATCGATCCGGTGAGAACCACGCCGGCCAGCTTTAGGGCTTCGACCGCGGTCAGCGTGACGCCGCCCAGGGTGATGCCCAGCGTCACCAGAGCGGCGACGATCACAAGCGCGAAGGCGGCGCAGCTGATGGTCTTGGCGGCCAGGTAGGCAAAGCGCGGCATGGGGCTCGCCTGCTTCAGTTCCAGCCAGCCCTGCGCGCGCTCGAGCGCGATCCCCATGCCGATGCCGAACAGGCACGCCGAGACGACGCCCATGCAGCTGTAACTCGGCATCAGGTAGCGCGCGAACATGTTGTGACGATTCGAGCTGCCAAACAGCAGGTAGAACATCACCGGGAATCCGATAACGGAGAGCGAAAACGCGCGGGTGCGCAGCATGCGGATGAATTCGTACTGCGTTTCCTTGCGGAAGATGCGCGCGTAGTAGCCCAGGTTCAGCGAGCGCGGCGCGGAAACTGCGATTGCATTCGTGGCCATGATCGTTTCTCCTCTTCGTCTCTCGTTTGCCTATGCGTGGGCCTGGGCCGCATCGCTGGTGAGCGCCAGGAACGCGTCTTCCAGCGCGGCTGCCGATATTTCGAGGCCGTGCAGCGTTTCATCGCGCAACAGTATTTCGCGGACGACTTTTTCCGGATGCTCGGCGAGAATCACCACGGCCTCGCCGTCCTGATGCACATCGACCACCGATGGCAGCGTGGTCAGGAAATCCGGATCGAGCTGAGTGATGCAGCGAATGCGCCGTCCTGACACACGATGCTTGATCTCCGTCGGCGTGCCTTCGCAGAGCAGCTTGCCCTTGTTGATGACCACGATGCGGTTGGCCAGCATGTCGGCCTCTTCCAGATAGTGCGTGGTCAGCAGCACGGTTTTGCCCCCAGCGGAAAGCGCCCGAATCTGATCCCACAAGGCCCGGCGCGATTCGATGTCCATGCCCACTGTCGGCTCGTCGAGGAAAACCAGGTCAGGATTGCCGCAGACCGCGAGCCCGAAGAGAGCGCGCTGCTTCTGGCCGCCCGAGAGCTTGCCGAACATCTGATCGGCGATACCTTCGAGCTTCGCGATGCGCAGCACCTCGGCCGTCGGCAGCGGATTGGGGTAGTAGCTGCTGAAAAGATCAATGTGCTCGCGGACCCGCAGCATCTCGGGCACGCGCGACACCTGTAGCATGGCGCCGATGCGCGTTCTGGCGTCGGCATCGCGCGGATCGCGCCCCAGCACGCGCACGCTGCCGGAATCCGGCGAGATCAGGCCGAGCAACAGGCGGACGGCAGTCGTTTTTCCAGCTCCGTTCGGCCCGAGCAGCGCGACGACTTCGCCCGAGCGCAGTTCCAGCGAGAAGTTGTCGAGGGCGGTGACCTGGCCGTAGCGTTTCGTGACGGAATGCAGTCTGGCGACGGTACGGCTTTGCGACAGCGGCGTGAGCCACGCTGCGGTTGCGGCTTCTGCGATGAGCGCGGTTGCTGACATCGGGTCTCTCCTGCCGCTCGATGGAACTCAGCGGCAAGGACAGAATCGCTCAGGCCCGGGCCAGACCCCAGTGGGCTTTGTCAGCAAACGGACATGACAGTTGTCATGGCCGGATTTGGCTGGATCGCGAGTCTCGATCGCGCGTGACGCAGAGCTTTGCCGCCCCGGAGAAAATCCGTCAGCATGACGGGGAGAGAAAACGCGCCCCGGTTCGCGCGGCCTAGTTCAGCTTTTCGGGCGCGGGTCGTCCAAAGCGGGCATCGATAGGCTGGCGTCCAGCGAATCCGTCCTCGGCCCGATGCCAGAAGTCGATGCGCGGCTCGCCCCGCTTCCAGCACAGCAGAACCGTCTCGCCCTCGAGCAGGCACGGAAAGTCGAGCAGGCCGGTGTCCAGATCCTTCACCTGCACGCCAATGGCGTCGATTTCCTGGATGGCATCCTTCGCGCGCTGCACCAGCGCTTCCAGCGCGACCTTCCGCTTCTGTGCCGCCGCCGGATCGATGAACATTCCACCGTTGGTAAAGATGCGCCTCACCAGCGCCGCCATCTCTCCCTGCAGATCCTCCGCCGCTTGCTTTGACTCGATGGCGCGCTTCAGCAGCGATTCCAGGATCGGGAGCAATCCCTGCGCCTCGTCAAGCGTGAAGGTTTTCATACGGTGCCCCTGCGGGCGTGAGCCTGAACACTGAACTCGGCGCTCAGACGCGCACCTCGAGCATGCGATCGAGCGCCACACGTGCCCAGTATTTCACATCGTCACGCACCTGGATGCGGTTCACCACGCGCCCCTCCACCAGGTTTTCCAGCGCCCACGCCAGATGCTGTGGACTGATGCGGTACATGGTGGTGCACAGGCAACCAGTGTCGTCGAGCGTGACGATCTGCTTGCCCAGCCGCGCAAACTGCCTGGCCAGCCGATTCACCAGATGAATCTCCGTGCCGATCGCGAAGCTCGAACCCTCCGGCGCGTCCTCGACGATTTTGATCAGCCTCTCGGTCGACCCCATCGCGTCCGCCTTCTCGCAAACTTCGAGCCGGCACTCGGGATGCACGATGACCTGAATCCCTGGATACTTCGCACGCACCTTGTTGACGTGCTCGGGCAGGAAGCGCTGATGGACCGAGCAGTGACCTTTCCAGAGGATCACACGCGCGGCGCGCAGCCGCTCGGGCGCGATCCCGCCCGCGATCCCAGCCAGGCCCTGCCAGGGATCGTAAATCACCATTTCGTTCAGCGGAATCCCCATCGCGTGGCCGGTGTTGCGGCCAAGATGCTGGTCCGGCAGGAAGAGAATCTTCTTCGCGCGCGCAAACGCCCACTCGAACGCTTTGCGTGCATTCGACGAGGTGCACACCAGGCCGCCGCGCTCTCCGCAAAAAGCCTTGATCGCCGCCGACGAATTCATGTACGTGATCGGCATAATCTCGTTTTCGCTCACACCCGCGTCGAGCACCGCTTCCCAGCACGTTTCCACCTGCCCGATCTCCGCCATGTCCGCCATGGAGCAGCCCGCGTTCAGGTCGGGCAGAATGACCTGCTGTCCTTCGTGGCCCAGCACGTCGGCGCTTTCTGCCATGAAGTGCACGCCGCAAAAGACGATGTAGCGCGACTCGGTTTTCGCAGCCTCTTTCGACAGCTTGTATGAGTCGCCGGTGAAGTCGGCGAACCGGATCACTTCATCGCGCTGATAGTGATGGCCGAGAAGGATCGTGGTCTTGCCCAGCGCGTGCCGCGCCGCCGCGATGCGCTCATCCATGGTGTGGTCGGGAAGGGTCAGATAGTGATCGAGGGAGCAACTTTCCGATTCCGCAGTCACAGGTGGAACAACTTCTTCAAGAACGCTCAGAGTACTCCGCCTTCAGTCCGTTTCGGCCCTGCCTAATCTGGACGGGGATGTTGAAAGCCAAACCCGGCTGCAGTCAGCTCGCTGCGACCATGACAGGCTCGCCCAGCCAACGGGGATGTTGCAGCCTCTCTCTCTTAGACGAACCATCGGCGGACTTCGTCGCAAAAACCCGTGCCCGCCAGCGGCTGTCGATGTCTATAAGTTTAGTACATCGGCAATCACCGTCGAGCGCGGACTCGCCCGGTGCGGAGTTCTTCTCTCGCCAGCGTCACCACTGGATTTGTTCAAACATCTGGCGCATTCGGTTCCCTTTTTCGGGATGGATCGTCTCGACGAATCCCACGCGGCCGAGCAGATGCGCGCGAAAATCGACATGGCCCTCGCGGTTCTGGCTTGCGGGGCCCTGGCGAACGCAGTTGTTCAGCGTGGCCTTCAGCCGATCGAAGTCCGCGCGCACAATATTGACGCGGTCGTTGGCCACCAGACCGGTGAGGTACTGCCGTACTCCGCGGCGCATGATGCGCGTCTTGCGATGATTCGTGTGGAAGCCTTCTTCGAGAAGGATCGCGGCAACATGCAGCGAAAACCGCTCCACGCGCTGCTCGAATCCCTCGCCTCCGGAGAAGGCGAGATCGTCGGCGTAGCGGGTGTACTCCGCACCCGCTGACGACGCCAGACCGCTCAGCCGTCGATCGATGCGCCACGCGCAGAGGTTGGCCAGGGCTGGCGAGATGGGCGCTCCCTGGGGAAGATGCGCGCGCCCGTAGAGATCTGCCATCTCACGCAACTGCGCGGCTCCCATGTCGAGGTGGAATAGACTCCACGCGGAGCGCGGAACCGCGTTCGTACAGAGGCCGCCGAGCAGATCGGCGACGGATTCCGGATAACCGGCGGTCCGAAAAAAGGACTGCACCCTGGCAGCCGAAAACGAGGGGAAGAAATCCTCTACGTCCATGCGCAGCACCACCCGCTTGCCAACGTGAGGACCGATGAAAGTACGGATCGAGCGGCCGCGCACGAATCCATGCACGGCCGCATGGATGGGAATGCGGTCGAGCATCTGTTCGAGGATGCGCCGCTGCACAGCTTTCAGGCGCGACTTGGGCGCTTCGATCAGGCGGATCGCTCCGGACCGCTTGATCGCCGCCGTGTAGTGATAATGTGCGAGTCGAGGATCGCCTTTGCCGGCCAGGCGCCGCAGATCGGCAAACCACTCCAGGTCGCTGGTGTCGACTTCGAGCCACTCGGCCAGCGCGCCGATGGAGGTAATGGCGGGAATCTCCCAGTGGGCGGCAGCCTCGGCTGGCCGCATCCTCTGATCAGGGGCGATCCATCGCTCCACGCGCAATTCGGCGGCATATATACGCCGCTCTTGCGAGAATTCGTGGTCGCGCAGAAGAAAACCGGTCACGTCTCTGCGCCGTGGATACCGGACGCCCTGAAAAGCAGTGGCGTATCGCTGCGCCAGCGGATGCAGCCAGCGCCAGCGGCGCCCTAGTGTCTCGCTTGAGCGCTGAACCATGTCATCGACGAGAGGATGACCCGCGCAAAAACATTCTGCAACGACTTCAACCACGGGCGGCTTTGACATGACGCGGACCTGCTGCGGCGGAAGGGCTCCAGCCTGTCTCACCCTGCGTGAGCTGTTCTGCGCTGTCGCGCAGTGAGGCTCACGTGACGAAATGCCAGTTCGATACCATTCCCCGGGGTAACCCCGGAGAGGCCCAGCCGAACCCAAAGGCTCGATCGGCCAACCTGGAGCCGCCTGCCGCCGAGGGCATGATACCAGCGTCGCCGGCATCTCTTGCGCGGCTCCCCTCGACGCTTCCCGCGATTTGCGCCTTCATTTGTGACCCCTGAATCGCGGCAGGTATCATGAAGTATTCATGCATTTCGGCGACTCCATCTTCATCTTCCTGCTGGCGCTCGTCCTCTTCGGGCCAAAAAAGCTGCCGGAAATTGGACGCACGATCGGGAAGCTGCTCGCCGAATTCCGCCGCGCGAGCAACGAATTCAAGTTCCAGATTCAGGAAGAGCTGCGCAACATGGAGGACGAAGAGCGGCGCAAGAAGCTCGCCGAAGCGCAGACGCAAAAGGCTGCGGCTGAAACACTGCCGGCCCCCGATCCGTCGACGCCGGGGACACCGAGCATTCTGCCTCCCTCCGTCGGAGCACAGGTGAGCACGAATGCGCCGTTCGCAACTCCGGTTGAGCCCGCGGAGCCGGCGCCGGTTTCGCCCACCGCGACGCCCTCCGTTGCTGAGGTGATCATCGACCCGCCGGCTCCGACGGAGTCTGTCGCTCCGCCGGCCGAGGAGTCTGCAGCGCCGCTCTACCCCCATCTCGACCTGACCGATCGCAGCCATGCCGATCACAGCAATGGCGCCCACACAGCGGCCACGACTCCGGAGCCCATTGAGCCTCTCGCACCCAACGAGCCTGTCCGCCATGGTTGATCTGGTCGATCGCGCGCGCGCCGCGGTGACCGAGCGCGCCGAACTCCCCGGCATGAGCCTGCTCGAACATTTGGCCGAGCTGCGCCGCCGCATCATTCACTCGGCCATCTATCTCATCCTCGGCTTCTTCATTGCGTGGTTCTTCCACGAGAAGATTTATTACTTCATGGAAAAGCCCGTGGTGTTCGCCCTCGCCGCGCACCACATGCCCACCCAGCTCGTCTATCACAACCCCATCGACCCCTTTAACATGTACCTCAAGATCAGCTTCATGGCGGGCTGCATCCTCGCCTGCCCCTTCGTGCTCTACGAAGTGTGGTTGTTCATCTCGCCCGGTCTCTATCAGAACGAGAAGCGCTATATCGTGCCGTTCATGTCGGCGACCATCGGACTGTTTCTCGCCGGCGCGTATTTCGGATACCGCTGGGTCTACCCAATGTCGCTCAATTTTCTGCTCGGATTTAACCAGGATTTCCGGGCCCTGATTGAGATCAACGAATATACCGATCTGTTCCTCACCGTGATCCTTGGCCTCGGCATCACCTTCGAGCTGCCCATTCTGATCATGTTTCTTTCCTTGTTCGGCATCGTCAGCCCAAGGTTTCTCTGGAAGAATTTTCGCTACGCCATCCTAATCATCTTTATTATTGCGGCTATCATTACCCCCACCTCCGACGTGCTCACCATGTGCGTTTTCGCCAGCCCCATGCTGGTGCTGTATCTTCTCGGCATCGGCGTTTCCTATATTGTTCATCCTGCCAGCCGCAAGCGGCGCGCCGCAAAGGCTTCCGCGTGAGACGATTCCTCATCTTTGCCGCGATGGCTACCGCCCTCGCCGCCCCCGCGCAGAATCTGCCGCAGTTCGATGGCGCCCGCGCACTCGCTTACACGCGAGACTTTGTCGCGACCGGTCCGCGCTGGATCGGCAGCCCTGGCCACGCCAAAGCCGAAGCGTTCATCAAAGACCAGTTTCGCCACGATCAGCTGGAAGAAGATACGTTCACCACCGACACGCCGGCCGGTCCGATGACGATGCACAACTTCATCGTGCGCTTTCCGGGAAAGAAGGACGGCGTCATCGTTCTCGCTACGCATTACGAAACCAACTACCCGCTGCGCAACATTCACTACATCGGCGCGAACGATGGCGGGTCGACAACCGGCCTGCTGATCGAAATGGCCAACTACCTGCGCGGTAAGACCCTCGACGGTTACAGTGTCTGGCTGCTCTTTACCGATGGCGAAGAGGCGGTGAAGAGCTGGTCGGACACGGACTCGGTTTACGGAAGCAAGCATCTCGCGGCCAAGTGGCAGGCCGACGGCACACTGAAGCGCATCAAGGCGTTCATCCTTGCCGATATGCTGGGCGACCACGACCTCGACATCCAGCGCGATCAGAATTCGACTCCGTGGCTGGAAGACCTGATCTATCAGGCGGCGTCGCAGTATGGTTGGCAATCGTATTTCTTCGAGAACAAGACCTATGATGAAGACGACCACCTGCCCTTCGTGCGGCGTGGCGTGCCCTGCGCCGATCTCATCGATCTGAATTACGGCTACAACAACGCCTACTGGCACACTGCCGAGGACACTATGGATAAGCTCAGCGCGAAGAGCCTGACCATCGCCGGCGACACCATCCTCGAAACTATTCACCTGCTGAACCAGCGCTAGGCCCCGGGCGATGCACCATCCGTGGTTCGGCTTCCTCGCTCTGGTTGCTGTTCTCCTGCTGGTCGACCTGCGCCTGCTGCAACGCCCGGGCCGCCGCGTCTCCGTGCGTGTTGCCTGGCTCTGGACCCTCCTCCTGATCGCGCTCGCGTGCGGATTTTCCATTTACCTTGCCCGCACCACAGGCAAACAACAGGGCCTCGAGTTCCTCACCGGCTATCTGATCGAAGGCTCGCTCAGTATCGATAATCTGTTCGTTTTTCTCATCCTGTTTCGCGCGCTCCATCTGGGTCCCGAGCAGCAGCGCCGCGTGCTGTTGTGGGGGGTGCTGGGCGCGATCGCGCTGCGCGGCGTTCTCATCCTCGCCGGCACAACGCTGCTCACACGCTTCTCCTGGGTGCAGTACGCCTTCGGAGCGCTGCTGGCGCTCGCCGCGATTCGACTTTTATTTTCGCGGCCCGGTGTCACCACGATCCGCGGGCCGGTGCGCTGGATTCGCGATTGCTGCCTGCGCTACGCCACCGGCACGCGGCTCGCTCTCAGTTCCCTGCTGTTGGTCATCGCCGCCGTCGAGGCCACCGACCTTATCTTCGCCCTCGACTCTATCCCTGCCGTCCTTTCGGTGACCCGCAATTCCTGGATTGCTTTCACTTCTAATATTTTCGCGGTGCTCGGCCTGCGCTCGCTCTACTTCGCACTCGCTTCCATGCTAGAGCGCTTCCACCTCCTGCACTACGGGCTCGCCTGCATCCTGGCTTTTGTCGCCTTCAAGATGCTCGCGGTGCATTGGATCGAGGTGCCGGTCGCCTTGTCGCTGGCGATCATTGTTTCCATTCTTGCCATCTTCGTAGTTGTCAGCAGAATCGTCCCGGAGCCGGCGCCGAGCCCCGACCACCGGAGCTGAGGGTTTCGAATTTCACTGAGCCCGCGTTATAGTTTCTGCACCTGGGAGGAGGAGTTGCTATGAAGTTCGGGGTTCTTGGTTCGGGTACGGTGGGGCAAACGCTGGCGGCCGGATTTTTGAAGCACGGCCATGAGGTGATGATTGGGACGCGCGAACCGGCCAGGCTCGCCGACTGGAACATAAACAATCCCAAGGCTCGGGTCGGCAGCCCCAGCGAGGCTGCGGCTTTCGCAGATGTTATCGTGCTCGCCGTCAAAGGCGATGCCGCCGCCAAGGCACTCCAGGGGGCGGGCAAGGCAAATCTCTCCGGCAAGACGGTCATCGACACGTGCAATCCCATCGCCGACGCCCCGCCGGATCATGGTGTGCTGCAGTTCTTCACCGGTCCCAACCAATCCCTGATGGAGCAGTTGCAGAAGGAATTTTCTGACGCGCATTTCGTCAAGGCCTTCAACTCCGTCGGCGCCCCTGAAATGGTGAACCCGCAGTTCGCGGGTGGCATCAAGCCCACGATGTTTATCTGCGGCAACGACGAGGGTGCGAAGAAAACGGTCACGGGAATCCTGGATCAGTTTGGCTGGGAGATCGCCGACATGGGCTCTGCCGAATCGGCGCGCGCAATTGAACCGCTCTGCATACTGTGGTGCGTCCTTGGCTTCACGAAGAACGAATGGACGCACGCATTCAGACTGCTGCGCAAATAACTTAAACCAACACTTTAGACTGGGAAAACTCCACGAACGAGACTTTTTGGCCCTTTGCGAGGACCGAGTGCTTCTGGAACCGAAGGTCGTCGCGCCGAGGAAAATCATTGCGGAAATGAGCGCCGCGACTTTCTTCGCGGCCGAGCGCGGATCGTACAACCATATCGGCAACAGTCATTAGATTCTGGAATTCGATTCGAGCGCGCGAGTATCCCTTGCCGGTCCATCCCCACTTGTGGCTGGAGATCTTTTCGAAAGTGTCCTGGCAAAGCCGCAGACTCTCAGCATCGCGCAGCAACCCGGCATATTTCCACATCACTCCTTGCAGCCTTCTCAAAGCATCTGAAAAGTCATCAGAACTGCGCTCGAAGGTCCACGGTGGAATCTGATCGCGATGAGGAGGTGGCGTTTCACCCGCCATCGCCTCCGCAGCGCGCGCTCCGAAGACCAGCCCTTCAAGCAGCGAATTGCTCGCCAGCCGATTCGCACCATGCACGCCCGTGCAAGCCACCTCACCCGCAGCGTACAACCGCGGCAATGACGTCCGGCCATGCACGTCCGTCAGCACACCGCCCATCAGATAATGCGCCGCCGGGCGAACCGGGATCAGATCGCGATGCAAATCGAGTTTGTGCTCGGCCAGGAATTTCGAAATTCCCGGGAACCGCGTCGCCGGATCGATGGCGGTCACATGGCGCATGTCGAGATACACCGGAAGAGTTTCGCCCGCGGGCCCCATCCCCTCGCGTGTAATCGCGCGCGCGACCACATCGCGCGGAGCCAACTCCATCATCGGATGATATTGCTCCATGAATCGCTCGCCGGCGGCATTGCGGAGGTACGCGCCCTCACCACGCAGCGCCTCCGAGAGGAGGAACCGCGGCACGCCGGGCAGGCTCAGCGCCGTGGGATGGAATTGGTAAAACTCCATGTCAGCGATTTCTGCGCCCGCGTTCCACGCCATGGCAATGCCATCGCCGGTCGCGACTGCGGGGTTGGTCGTGTCGCTGTAGACCTGGCCCGCTCCGCCGCTCGCCAACAGGACAGCGCGCGAGCCCCCATGCCGCACTGCGCCATCGCGGCCCAACAGCCTCACACCAGCAACTTCGCCCTCATGCACCACCAGGTCGATCGTTGTCGTCCATTCCAGCAGGGTGATGTTGCGCATCGAGCGCGCGCGTCGCAGCAGCGAGCGGCCAATCTCCGCGCCAGTCGCGTCGCCATGTGCGTGCAGGATGCGATTGCGGCTGTGCGCGCCTTCGCGCGTGAGCATCAGCTCGCCGCCTTCGCGGTCGAAGTCCGTGCCCCAGCGCAGCAGTTCTTCTACGCGCAGCGGACCTTCCTCCACCAGCACCCGCGCTGCTTCGCGATTCACCACGCCGTCGCCGGCATTCACCGTGTCGTCGAGATGCAGCGCGACGTCGTCGCCGCTCATCGCAACCGCGATGCCACCCTGCGCGTAGTTCGTGTTCGATTCGCCCTGGGCTTCCTTCGTCACCACTAGAACCCGCGCTCCATCCGCAGCCAGTCCGATAGCGGCCCGCAGCCCGGCAATTCCT
>Ga0210385_10000938_pt1 | contig 18558 bp, 19 predicted proteins | sample IncBWH26OmetaG_FD_160107 | JGI IMG/M metagenome (GOLD analysis project Ga0210385, IMG submission 160107) | Forest soil microbial communities from Barre Woods Harvard Forest LTER site, Petersham, Massachusetts, United States - Inc-BW-H-26-O ...
CACGGCTCAGGCCCCGGCTCGCGAGCGGCCCTGGGCTTGCGGACCCAGGGACCCACTCGCGTCATGACGGATTTGTGTGTACTCGAACCGGATCCGCAGTCCTGTGAGCTGGTGGTGACTTCGCTGCACCCGGGTGTGACCCAGGAGGCTGCCCGCGCCGCATGCGGTTGGCCACTGCGTTTTGCGGATCGGCTGGTCACGACGCAGGCGCCGTCGGAACGGGAACTGCAGGTGCTGCGTGACCTGCAGGCGCGCTCGGCCGCCGCGCATCGCGAGGACGTCTGATGGCGGCCGAGCGCGTTCCGGCCTATCTGTGCGATGGCGTGCGCACGCCGTTCGGTCGCTACGGTGGCGCACTGTCCGCGGTGCGCACGGATGACCTCGCGGCCCTGCCGCTGCGCGCTCTGCAGCAGCGCAATCCGGGCGTCGATTGGTCCTGCATCGATGATGTCTACTATGGCTGCGCCAATCAGGCCGGTGAGGACAATCGCAATGTGGCACGCATGGCGGCCTTGCTCGCGGGGCTTCCCGAGAACGTCCCGGCCTGCACCCTCAATCGCTTGTGCGGTTCCAGCCTCGACGCGACGATCACGGCCGCCCGCGCGGTTGAGAGCGGAGCCTGCGATCTGGTGATTGCCGGCGGGGTCGAGAGCATGTCGCGTGCGCCCTATGTCATGGCCAAGGCCGAAGGCGCTTTTGCCCGCGGCGCGAAGCTCGAGGACAGCACGCTCGGGTGGCGCTTCATCAACCCGCAGCTGGAGGCGCGTTTCGGCTGCGACTCGATGGCGCAAACGGCCGAGAACCTGGTCGCCGCGGGCGGCATCTCGCGTGCCGATCAGGACGCCTTTGCGTTGCGCAGTCAGCAGCGCTACGCGCACGCCCTGGCGCGCGGCTTTTTCACTCGCGAAATCAGCCCATTTACCCGCTCGGCGCCGAAGCAGCCACCCGTCAGCGTCGATCGTGATGAGCAGCCGCGGCCCGATACCACCGCCGAAGGCCTCGCCCGCCTCAAGGGAGTCGTGCGACCCGAGGGCACGGTCACCGCGGGCAACTCCTCCGGCATCAACGATGGCGCGGCGGCGCTGCTCATTGCCAGTGAGGCCGCCGCCAGGCGCCATGGGCTCACCCCCCGGGCGCGGATCCTCGGCGGAGCGGTCGCCGGCGTGGCGCCGCGGGTCATGGGCAGGGGGCCGGCGCCGGCCACCCAGAAACTGCTGGCGCGCACCGGCCTCGAACTGTCGCAGATCGATGTGATCGAACTCAACGAGGCCTTCGCGGCCCAGGCGCTCGCGGTGCTGCGAGAACTGGGATTGCCGGATGACGCCGAGCACGTCAATCCGAACGGCGGCGCCATTGCCGTGGGGCATCCGCTGGGCGCAAGCGGTGCGCGCCTGGTCATGACGGCGCTCAATCAGCTGGAAAGTAGCGGCGGGCGTTTGGCCCTGTGCACCATGTGCATCGGCGTGGGGCAGGGTATCGCGCTGCTGCTGGAGCGGCTCTAGCGGTCATTGACCCGTGAGCGTGGAAGCGGCCGTGGTCACATAGCCGAGCGCGCGCCCTCCGAGTCCGACCCCCAGCCAGAGCAGCAGCGAAATAAGCGCCGTCGCGGCGCGCACACCCGCGGAGGTGCGCTGCGCGTCGATGACCTTGCGATGAAGGGTCAAGGTGAAGAGCAGCGCCAGCAGCAGCAACGTCATCTTCAGCTGGAACGCCCAGTTGCCGTACATCTTGACCGCCTCGGTGGAGAACAGCAGGAAGCCCGACAGCAGCATCACCCCGATGCTGCCGAACATCCACGGCCGCAGTTCGCGCGCGAGTTCCGCCGTCGAGGCACTGCCGAAGCGAATTCCCAGCAGGCTCAGGTTGACCAGCACCAGCGTTCCACCCAGCAGGCCAAGCGCCAGCAGGTGAAATACCTCGACGAACGGGAACAGCCACGCGGAGTCGCGAATCACGTGGCCGAAGTACGATCCATTGCACCAACGGCAGAAGGCAAGCGTCCAGGCCGCCAGCGCGCTCATATCGGCCTCATGGCGGCGGCAGCACGTAGGCGATGCCGCGTCCGCACGCGACCACCGAGATCCACAGCAGCAGCGACAGCAGGCCCGTGATTTTCGCACCGCGTGGCGTCGTGGCGCGCGCATCCCACTGCATCAGGCTGCGTCCCAGGGTCAGATTGAAGACCACGACGTTGAGTGCCGCGGCGAGCAGCATCAACATCTTCAGCTTGAAGAAAATCGTGCCGTAGAAAAGCACCGGATCGCCGGCGAAGAGTGATATCCCGGTCACCAGCATGATGGCGAAGGAGCCGAATAGCCATGGATTCAATTGCCTGAATATTGCGGAGACACGGGCTCGCAGCAGGATCAGATCGAGCAGGCGCAGGTCCAATACGATGACGAAGCCGAGAAACACCGTCAGCGTCAGGACATGAATCGTCTCGATGATGGGCTCAGCCCAGGTCGACTCGCGGATCACCGTGCCGAACGATGTATCGTGCAGCCACACCAGGGAGCTGTCGAGGATCATCGATCAGGCTGCCGCGGGCCTGTCTGCAGGCTCATTTGGCCTGGCACGGAGTCGGGTTCCACTTGGAGGCGTCGGTCTTCTTGAACTGCGAGCTGGTCATGAACGTTCCGTCCAGATATTCCGGATCGCTGACGATACTGGTCACGATCAGCCACACATCCCCATTGGGCTCCTTGAAACTGTCGAAGTACTCCTCGACGGTGGTGTGTGCGCCGTAGGGCACGCCGTTCTTGCGCAGGTAGCCGGGTCGGACCTGTGTCGTCATGACCTTGAGGTAGCCGTCCTGGGTGGGCGCGGCGGTATCACTCGGCAGGCCCGCCGTGGTCGTGAGTCTTGCGGTCACACCGCCGAAGCCGCGGCCGGGCCTCATTCCATCCCACAGGGCCACCGAGTATCCCTGCCAGCTGGGGGTCGCGTCCTGGGGGGCGGCGGCGCCGAAGTGAAACAGTCGGGTCTGCTCGCCGGCATCAGTATCCACCTTCAGCGTGTTGCCATCCTGCCAGGTGATATGCAGGCGGGTCGGCACGCGCATGATCGCGGCGGCCCCGTACGAACGGCATGCCTCATCGCCGGCCTGATCCTTGGAGGGATCCCACTTCTGCATCAGGGCGCGACCGGCGGCATTGAGCGGCACGCCGGTGAAGTCACCCTTGTCGGGCGTCATCATGCGATAGCGCCAATCCTCGGTGACCACCGCGACCCAATATCCCGTCAGATCGACCGGCGCGCGGCTGCGAGAGTCCGGCGCTGGCGCGCCCACCTGAGCCTGAGCGCTCCCGGCAATGACGAGGCCCGCGAGCAGCAGCAGTAAGCCCTGGCTCTTCACATGATTACTCCTTCCCAGGTCCATCCATCCGAGGTCCGCACGATCTTATGCAGCCGCAGCCGATGCTCGGTCGGGTCACGCCCGGGGTTGCCCGTGACCACCACATGATCGCCCGTCTTCAGCGTCTCGCGAGTCACATGCTCCTGGGTGAGCTGTGCGCCGCCGCCCCACTCGATGGACCAGACCTGCTGCTGGCCCTTGTTGTCCTTCGCCATGACCTTCACGAAAGAGTGGGGATTGCGAAACATGAACTGGGTCAGCGTGCCGTCGATGCTGATTTCCTGGTCGACGAAGTAGGTCGCCGCGAACGAATGGTGGGCGTGCACCGGACCGCCGAGCAACACCGCGGCCGGAGCGAGCAGAACCAGGTAGCTACGATTCATCATGCATTTACCCTCAGTGCGGTGCCTTCAGGCTCGTGTAGACGGCCGCGACGAATTTGTCAGTGGTCCAAGACCCGCTGCTCGAGCCGTACCGCGGGTCGTAGTCGCGGGTGGGTTTCGCAGCCTTGACCTGTTCAAGGCTCATACCCTTCCTGATCATGTCCTGAATGCGGTCGCGGATGATGATCACCATCTCCTGGTAGAAGACCACATCGGCCACGTCGCACAGGCGCCCGTGCCCCGGAATGATCAGCGTCCCGCCTTCCTGCAGGTCCTGCGGAATCGCCATCTCCACAATGCGGTTCAGGCCGGCGATCACCCCTTGAATGTTGCCCCCATGGTCCAGGTCCACGATCGGGTAGCCATTGGTGAGGAAGATGTCGCCGGTACTGATGACATCGGAGCGGCGAAAAAAGACCATGGTGTCGCCGTCGGTATGGGCGGCGGGTATGTGGATCATCTCCACACCCTCATCGTCGAAGAAGATCTTGCGCTCCGCCGTGGTGTAGGTGTCGGTCGGCCAGGCACCCTGCGGCGCCGGCGGTGAACCGGCCACGGGAGTGCTCATGCGATCCAGGACCGTCTGGAAGGCCATGATCGTCGCCTGATTCGAGGCGCTCGAACCGATGTCACCGACCACGTTGCCGCCCGCGATGGTGGTGCCCGATTTGGCGATGGCCTCATTGCCGCCGACGTGATCGGCGTGCACGTGGGTATCGATGATGTAGCGGATCGGCTTGTCCGACAGCGTGCGCACGGCGGCCAGGACTTTGTCGCTCATGCCCGCAAGCCCGGTGTCGACCAGCAGCACGCCATCACTGCCGGTCTGGATGGTGATGTTGCCGCCGGCACCCACCAGCATGTAGATGTTTCCCTGCACCGGCAGGATGTGCAGTTCGGCCGGCGGCGGCGGGCTGGCCGGCGCCGCCGGGGCGCTCCAGACAGCCGGCGCCATCAGGCACGCCAGCGCACACAGGATGAGGCTCTTTCTCCGGCTCATGGCGGCGCCGCCTTCTTCGGCGGGCGTGGCAGGACGGCCATGGTTTTCATTTTCAGCATGTACTCCGGGTACATCGTCTCGGCGCCGCCGCGTGTCGCCGGGACCGGGATGCCGTAATTCGCCGGAAATTCATTCAGGAACGTGTTGGCGCCCAGGAGGTGATTGGGCACGACGCCGGGCGGGCGATCGACTTCATCCACCGGCTCACAGGGCCAGGGCGCCATCTGCTGCTGGGGTGCGTACACGAAATCGGTGGTGCGGATGAAAGGTTCGGTCAGATAGACCGGGTCGTAGACGATCACCGCCACGGTCAGGTAGTTCCCATGCTTCATGATGTGGACACGCGCCGTGGCCAGATCACTGCGCGGGATGCCGTTGCGCCGGATCCAGTTCTCCTTCAGATGCGTGGTGGTGATGACCAGCGTATCCCCGTCCCACTCTCCGGTCGAAAACCCCTGCCAGGTGTGTCGGGCATAGTCGGGCGGGTGCGGCCTGCCATCCATCCAGATCGTCTGTTCGGCGCCGTAGGCCGACAGGTGCGTGTGGTAGGCGATGACCTTCTGCGTGGCCGGGTCCACCTCTTTCCAGATGCTCAGATTCGAGGGGCCGCGCCAGCCGTAGTCCGACCCATGCGCACGGCACTGGTTTTCCGGCAGCTCGATCAGGGCTGCATCCCAGCTGTCGCCGCGCAGCCGGGCCGCGTCATTGATCGGCAGGCCCAGGTAGTCACCGATTTCCGGGCCCGGAATGCGTTCGAAGCGATCCTCATCGAAGCGCGGTGCCCATTCTCCGGAAGGGTCCATCTGCGCCCACGCCGCCCCGTTGAGCGCCAGGCCCAGCACCAAGGCAATCGCCGTTTTGCGCATGAATTCCCCCTGCGTTGCGGTGCACGATGTAGTCCGCGCTGCCGTAAACGCCATTATCACAGATAAACTGTGCGGCGAGACCGGGATTCGTGGGATCCCATGCGCGACTGTTGTGATTTCAACGTCACGAAAACGACTCTGCTTGCACTACACTGGCGCTCTCAACTGAGCGGCCACCAAGGGTCGGCGCAAATTTGTTTCCGTTCTGATATAGCGGCTTTAACCGCAGGGGGTAGGGACGATGGACCGGCGCAGCTTTATCGGGGCGGGCACCGTGGCGGCAGGCACACTGGCCACCCGGATCACGAATGTATTCGCCGACGAGCCCGCGGCGGGGCCGGCGACGGTCACCACCACCGCCGGCAAGATTCGTGGTGTCCACGAGGCGGGCGTTTACACCTTCCGGGGTGTGCCGTATGGCGCAACCACCGCCGGCGCGGGGCGATTCCAGCCGCCGGCGAAGCCGAAACCCTGGTCGACTGTGCGCGAGACGACGGCCCTGGGTCAGCGCTCCCCCCAGTTACTGACGGCATTTCATGGCGTCGTGCCTCCCGAAGTGGAGGTGATGGACCGCGACGAGATGATGGGAGAGGACTGCCTGGTGTTGAACGTGTGGACGCCGACGCTCGATCGGGGCCGCAAGCTCCCGGTCATGGTGTGGCTCCACGGCGGAGGATTTACCAGCGGATCCGGCGGTTTCATCTGCTATGACGGCATCGAGCTTGCCAGGAAGCACGATGTGGTCGCCGTGACGGTCAATCACCGGCTCTCGGCATTCGGCTATCTGTATCTGGCCGGATTTGGCTCGGATCGGTATACGGCCGCCAGCAATGTCGGCAACCTGGACATCATCGCGGCGCTCGAATGGGTTCGCGACAATATCGCCGCCTTCGGCGGCAGCCCCGAGAACGTCACGATCTTTGGCCAATCCGGCGGCGGCGGTAAGGTCAGTTCGCTGATGGCCATGCCCGCAGCGCATGGATTGTTCCGGCGGGCGATCGTGCAAAGTGGCGCCGACGTGAAGGGAATCTCGCACGATGCCGCGAGCCAGGCGGCCGAGCGCTACCTCGCGCGCCTGAATCTCAAGCCGACTCAGCTCGACCAGTTGCAGCAGCTGCCGCTCGAACAGCTGCTGAAGGCCACCGACAGCAGTGGTGGCCCGCCGATCAATTTCGGGCCCGTCGTCGATGGCCGTTCCTTGCCGAACGACCCGTTCGACCCGACCGCGCCGGGGTTGTCAGGCAACGTGCCGCTGCTCATCGGAACGGTGGAGACCGAAGTCACTTTCTTTCCCAATCAGCAGCTGGAGCCGATGGACGATGCCACCTTCCATGCGAAGGTGAAACAGTTGCTGCGCACTGCCAGCGATGCCGACGTGGATCGGGTCATCGGCGCCTATCGGGCCGGGCGCCGCGACCGCGCCAACACGGACCTCTATCTCATCATGGCCTCCGACGCCACCTTCCGCGCGAACGTACTGCTCGAAGCGGAACGCAAGGCCGAGCAGACCCAGGCGGCCGTATACCAGTATTACTTCACCTGGCGTTCACCGGTACGCGACGGCAAGCTGCGCACCTTCCACACGCTGGAGATTCCCTTCGTCTTCGACAACGTCGATGCCTGCAAATCCATGACCGGATCGGGTGCGGACCGGGCGGCGCTCGCGCAGCGCATGAGCAGCGCCTGGGTCGCCTTCGCGCGCACCGGAAATCCGAATCATGGGGGTCTGCCGAACTGGGTGCCCTACGACAATACGCGCCGTGCCACCATGATCTTCAACGACGAGTGCGTGCTGCTCAACGACCCGTACGGCAGCGAGCAGCGGCTGCTGCGCTCGCTGCTCGGGCGGGCCTGACCCTCGAGCATGAGGGCTAGGTAATCGTTGGCGCGCGATCCAGCGCCGAAACCTGCTCCTGCGGCGCGTTGCGCATGCGGCGCGGGGCGGTCTCGCGCAGAAACAATGCCAGCACCAGTCCGACCAACTGGCCACCGAGGGCGAAGTAAAGCGTGTACTGCAGGCCCGAGTGCTGCGCAATTCCGCCGGCGATCGACGGCGCGGCGCCACCCCCGAAGATTTCGCCCGCCCCGATGACCAGGCCGGCGGCAGTGGCCACCAGTCCCGGTGGGGCTGCCTCTGCCGGTATGGGACCCGCCAGAATCGCGAGTGCCCCGAAGTTGAACATCGAGGCCACGAACAGCAGCCCGAAGAGCATCGGAAGGCTGGTCCCGGCGTGAATGAACAGCCACAGAAACATCGCCGCAATGATGAAGGACAGCACCGTCGCTATGCGGCGGCCGATGAAATCCGACAATGTGAGCAGCCCGAACTGACCCAGTGCGCCGCCGAAGCCAATCGCCGATGTCACGATACCCATCTGCGGTCCCGTCAGCTTGAGGTAATCGGTGAGATAGCTGGGCACCATGGCCGACAACACGAAAATTCCCGTCATCGCGCACAACAGCGTCACCATGGCGAGCGGCACGTTGCGATGCTTGAAAAGGGTCCAAATGGACCCGCGGGTCACGACGGCGGTGCCGCGCTGGGCGGCGAGGGCGCCGGGTTCACGGATCACGAACCAGAGGATGGCCGCGACCACCAGACCGGGGAGTCCGACGATCCAGAACACGTGGCGCCAGGTCGTGATCAACAGCAGCTGGGTCGCCAGGATCGGCCCGACCCCGCTGCCGAACAGAGAAACCGTGCACTGGAAGATGCCGTTGTTCATGCCGCGGCGCTTGGGATGCGAGGCTTCGACGGCCACCGCAACCCCGGTCGAGGCCACCGGGCCTTCGAAGACCCCCATGATGATGCGGATGAACAGCAGGCTCATCAGGCCGGTCGCCATGCCACTGAGCACGGAGAGCAGGGAGAAGATGATCACCGAAGGCACCAGGACGCTGCGCCGACCCAGATGATCGGACAGCAGGCCGGTGAAGAAGGCGGAGGCGCCCCAGGCCACGGCGAGTGCACCGACCAGGTTGCCGAGATCCTGATAGGTGAGGTTCAGGTCCGTCATCATGGGCTTGAAGAGGGGGGGCAGGATGAAGCGATCGATGCCCACCAGGCCGAAGGCAATGCTCAGAGCCAGCATGGCCTTCCATTCGTATGACACATCCCAGCGCTTTTCGGTAGACATCATTCCCCCTGCGTCCCGCACGTTGTTGCACCCGCAGCATCAATGCCGCCTCAGGTGCGCGTTCTTATACCCGGCATCATCGGCCCAAGTTCAGTCGGTGGTCAATCGATCACTGACCGATGCACGCATGCCGCTGCAGAAATGCGCGGCACAGCCTGCCGTACAGGGCCGGTTGGTCAAGATTGATGAGGTGGCCGGCCTCCGGGAGGATCGCATGCTCGGCCGCCGGCAGTTTCGCGCACAGCTCGAGCGCCGACTGCATTCGGCTCGGCAGGTCGTAGGCGCCGCTGAGAATGAGCGCCGGTGCCCGAATCGACTCCAGCGCAATCGGCGGCGCTGCGGGTAGCGGTGCAGCGGCGCCCAGCAGTTCCCGGCCCGGGTAGCGCTCGATCATGGCGTGCACCCGGCTTTGCATCTGCGTGTCCTCGGTGCACAGCTGTACCAGGGCGTGGTTGCGCCATTCGCGCCGGAAGGCATCAAGCCCACCGCGTCGGGCCAGCTCGCGGAAGTGATCCATCGGCACGTCATCATCGATCGCCTGCTGGTTTAGGCTGGGTGGCCCATCGAGAATCAGTGCCGTGACCTGCGCCGGCGACCCGCTCGCAAATCGCAGGGCGGCCCGTGTCCCCTGGGACATGCCCAGCAGTGCCACGGAAGTCAGATCGAAGTGCCTGCACAGGGCTGCGATATCGGCGGCGTCCGCCGCGGTATCCGGCGCGCCGCTGGAATATCCGTGGCCGCGGCGGTCGAAGCGCAGCAGCCGAAATTCCCCGCGTAATGCGGCCACCTGCGGATCCCACATTTCAAGGTCAAAGGTCCAGCCATGCAGCAGGATGACCGCCGGTCCCTGACCTTCATCCCGATAACGCAGGCGGGCGCCACCGATTTCCAAGTAGGTTTCTCGCACGTTTCGCTATCCGAAATGACTGGAAAGGCCCGACGATGGATGCTTGACGGTGATACAAAGTAAAGCCCACCATGCCGCTCATGGCAGAGGACGCTTCACCGCCGTTTCGTTTCTATGATAACCGCCAGAAGTACCTGGCGTTCGTCACCACCTGCAATGAAAAGTCGGCGATCGCGCGGCGCGCGGCCCATGAGCTGAGTTTGTTGCGGCCGACGCCGCCCGCGGTACGCATTTTCGACGCCGGCATGGGTGATGGCACGGTCATCACACGGGTCATGCGGGCGACGCACCGGTTGTTTCCGACCATCCCGCTGCTGGTGGTCGCCAAGGAGATCAGTCTCGAGGATGTCCGGCTGGGCCTCGAGAAACTTCCCGATCGGTTGTTCGAGCATCCGGCGACGGTGTTCGTCGTGACCAATCTCAACTACGCCGAGGCGCCGCGCCTGATGCCGCGCGATGCACAGGCGGCCGCCTCCCTCAACTGGCAGGAGGTGCGACTGACCGGCGCCACCTCCCATGAATACGCGGAGCAGATCGATGAGCTCGGCCATGCGCTCGTCAGCGGCTGGCAGACGACTCCCAGCGCCAAGACCGGCAATCCCAAGGTGGTGCGCCCGACGGTGCTGGTGATCTACCGCGAGGATCACAAATTCCTGCTGGATGCGGCGATTCCGAAACCGGGTCGGCTGTTCGAGCATTACGATCTGGTGCTCGCCTCGCAACCGTGGCGGGCGCGGATGGGCGCAGAATTCAAAGTCCAGAAGGTGCTGATGCCATTGGCGCGCAGCCTGGCAGCGGGCGGGCGCCTGTTGGCGATCCAGTCCTGTGGGCATGATCCGGGCCAGGAGATCATCCAGCAGTTATGGCCCGACGAGCATCCCTTCCGGGTCGATCGGCACGAACTCGTCAGTACCCTGCGGCGGGAGCTGGGGCGCGATGCGCGGGAGTACAATTTCAGCGCACTGCCGGACGAGAAGGCCGTCTTTAGATACGAAATGCATACCCTGCCGTCGGAAATCGGGGATCGGATCGGGACCTCGACGTTGTTCGCCGCCTGGAACGCTGCCATCTACGTCAATCAGATCGAGGACGAGCGGCTCGATTCGGTCGTCACCAACGGGGCTTACCTGGCGGCGACGCAGAAGGTATTGCAGAAGCACGGCGGACTGTGGTTCAACGATGAGGCATTCGTGGTGACCCGGCGGCGCGACTAGTGGCCACAGACCCCTCCTCAGCGTGGGCAGCCGAACTGACTCACCGAGTGCGCGAGGGCTTCATCCGGACCGTGATCTCGACCAGTGCCCTCACGGCGCTGTTCTTCGTGGCCTATTTCTGGGTGCAGCGGCATCCGGCGTACGCGCCTTGGGTGATGCCGCGGACCCAACTGGACCTGATGATTCCGTTCCAGCCGGTGGCGATCCTCGCCTACCTCTCGGTGTGGGTCTATATAGGCGTCGGTCCGGGGCTGCAGCGCACGGCTGCAGAGTTTGCGGTGTACGGACTGTGGCTGTGCGGCCTGTGTCTCACCGGACTCGTCATTTTCTATCTCTGGCCCACCCAGATCCCACCACTGACTCTGGCTGCCACCGACTTCCCGGGGTTCGGCATGCTCCGTCGCGTCGATGAAACGAGCAATGCCTGTCCCTCCATGCACGTCGCGGTGGCCATCTTCACCGCGGTACGGATCGACCAGTTGCTGCGTACCTTGCGTACGCCGCTGCGGCTGCGCCTGCTCAATGCCATCTGGGTCACGCTGATCGCCTATTCGACGCTTGCGATCAAACAGCACGTGGCGCTGGATGTCGTGGCGGGGGCGCTGCTGGGGCTGGTGTTCGCGCGCATGTCGCTGCGATGGCGGCCGGGCTTGATTCACGAAGCACGCTTCGCGACACTGCCGCTGCCATCTTGATCGGCTCGTGAAGGGGGAGGGCGATGAAAATCTCAGTCATTGGAATCATGACCCTGGCATTGGGATCCGCTGCGCATGCGGCTGCTCCGTCTTGCGACCGTGAGTGTCTGGCGGGTGTGATGAGCGCTTATCTCAAGGCGGTCGTCAATCACGACCCCGCGAGCCTGCTGGTGGCGCGCAATGTGAAATACACGGAGAACGGTGTTCGGCTGAACCTCGGAGATGGGTTGTGGCAGACGGCCTCTGCGATGCCGACCTACCGACTGGATATCATCGACGATGAAGCCGGGCAGGTCGGATTGTTGGGTCGCATCAGCGAGAACGGCAACAACAACTGGTTCGCCGTGCGCCTCAAAGTGGAGCCCGATCACAAAGTCTCGCAGATCGAGACCCTGATCAATCGCAGCATCAGCGCCGGTCCCGGCGCAGGTCCCCCGGGCGGCGCCAATCAAGCCAACACCGAACCCCATCCGCTGATGGCCGAGGGCGTACCGGCCGACAAACGGTTGAGTCGCGCGCAGCTGGCGAGCATCGGCAACAGCTACTTCACCGGCATGGCCGACGAGAAGAGCGGCGCCAACGTGCCATTCTCCCCGCTATGTCAGCGGCGCGAGAATGGCACCGTCACCGCCAACAACAGCACGGCGGCCAAGGGGTCGATGCAGTGGCTGGATTGCAAGTCGCAGTTCGACACCGGCTTCTCGGTCATCGTCACCAACATTCGCGAGCGGCGCTTCGCGGTGGTGGATCGGACCAAGGGTCTGGCATTCGGTTGGGGCTACTTCGACCATGACGGAACGCACGCCAAGTTTTCACGTACGCTGGATCATCAGGAGGCGGATGTCGCCTCGACGTTCCGCCAGCCGATCACATTTTATATTGCCGAAGTATTCAAGGTGAGCGACGGCAAGATCCGGCAGATCGAGGCCGTTCTGACCACCGTGCCGTTTCGGATGGAATCCGGCTGGTGATCGGCGCATCAGGGCCTGGGCACTAGCGCAACCACGCGCGCCGGAAAGCCGCTGCCGTTCTCGGGCTTGGGGAAGGACACCATCACCAGCGCGCCGGCCTCCGGCACCTTGTCGAGATTGGTGAGCAGTTCGATCTGAAAGTGGTTGGTGCCCAGGACGTAGCGCTCCAGCGAATAATCGTCCTTGTTGACGGCTAGACCGGGATCGGTGTCAGTGGTTTCGTGACCCGAGGCCGTGATCCTGCGCTGTTCGTACAGGTATTGAAGCACCGGTTTGCTCCATCCCGGGTAATGGGCCAGCCCCTTGGCATCGAGATTCTGCATGGCCGCGTCGTTCGGCCAACGATGCGACCAGTCGGTGCGCAGTGCGACGAAGGCGCCCGCGGGGATCAGGCCGTGCCTTGCCTCCCAGGCCTTCACATCCTGCAGCGTGACGACGTAGTCGGCGTTCTTCGCCACTTTCTCATGAACGTCGAGCACCACCAGGCGCAACAGGAACTGCTTCGGGTCGATTTGGTCGACGGTCTTCAGGCCGTCGTGGAAGTGGGCGGGTGGATCCACGTGAGTCCCCCATTGCCCCGGATGGCAGAACTGCTCGGCGTGGAATCCATCCTTGGCAATCGTAAAAGTCGTTTTGACCGTTTCCGGCGCAAAGCCCTTCCAGTGCGGTGTGGTGGGGCCGAAGGCGTGCGTCAGATCGACGAAGTCGGCCTGCTGCATAACGGTGAAAGCCTGGTCGAGACTGCTCGCAGACGGTGCAGCATCGCTGACCGCCAGGTGAGTCGCGATCGCGAGGACGGCGACAGCAAGCGCGCCGGATCGAGTAGCAACTGTCATCGTATTCTCCGCTCGGCAAGATGAACCGCAAGGCTATTTCAGCCCGGCCCATTGGGCAATGAAAAATCGAGTCCGCAGATGCACGGCGTGTGCGAGAATTTCCCGATGCAACGCGAAGCGATGATTTTCGTCGGCACCAGTGATCTCTCCGGCCACTATCGCGGCAAGAGCTTCCCGGCCGCGGATCTGCCCTCGAGATTGGAGCGCGGCGTCGGCATTCCACCCGCGAACCTGTTCATCTCGGCCTTCGGACCCATTCAGGTCACCCCGTTTGGAACGCTGGGCGAGGTCTTTCTGATTCCCGATCCCTCGACCCGGGCTTTGCTGGCCTTCGATGAGGGTCCGACGGAACATTTCTATCTGGGAGATATCCGCACTCCCGAAGGTGCGGCCTGGGAATATTGTCCGCGCAACGTGTTGCGCCGCGCCATCGGGCGCCTGGAAGCTGAAACCGGTCTGCGGCTGCTGGCGAGTTTCGAGCAGGAACTCATCTACAGTGGTGTGCCGGTGCATCCGCGGTTGCCTTATTCACTGGATTCCTATCGCCGCCAGGGACTCTTCGGCGAATCGCTGGTGGCGGCGCTGCGGCAGGTGGGGGTGATCCCGGATTCGTTCCTCAGCGAATACGCGGCCCAGCAGTTCGAAGTGACCGTGGCACCGGCGCTCGGGTTGCGCGCCGCCGATGATGCGGTCATCACGCGCGAAGTCGCCCAGGCAATCGCCACGCGCCTGGGACAGCGGGTGAGCTTTACGCCCATCCCGACACCGGATGGAACCGGCAACGGCACCCATATTCATTTCAGCTTTCTGGATCGGGACGGCATGCCCGTGCTCTACGATGAGCGGCAACCCTGGCAATTGTCGCAGCTGGGCCGACGCTTTCTCGCGGGCGTTCAGCATCATCTGCCGTCGCTGTGTGCGATCACCACTCCCTCGGTACCCTCGTACTACCGGCTGCGTCCGGATCGCTGGGCGCCGGTGCGCGCGGATGTCGGCGCCCTGGATCGTGGCGCGGCGCTGCGGGTCTGCCCCGTCTCGGGCAGCGATCCCGCGCAGCGTGCGCGGCAATGCAATCTTGAGTTTCGCGTCGCCGATGCCACCGCCAGTCCGTATTTGGCGCTTGCCATGCTCGTCTTCGCCGGCCTCGATGGCGTGCGTCAGGAGCGCGAGATCGAAATGAGCCACCCGCCGCTGCTGCCGGGCAGCCTGGGTGAGGCGCTGCAGCTGCTCGAGGCAAACTCCTCCGCCACCGAATGGCTGGGCCGGGACCTGCTCAAGGGCTATGTGCGGTTCAAGCAGGCGGAAATACAGTGCCTGGCGAGCCTGGATGAAGATGCGATCTGTCGCCGCTATGCCGAAGTCTATTGAGCTGCTGGAGGAGGGCGAGCCGCCGGCCTACAGTCAGTGGCGTCCCGAGGGACGATCGTCCTTCGTCATCGTCGCGGATCATGCGAGCTGGCGCATTCCGCGCCGGCTGGCGGACCTCGGGCTTCCCGCCTCCGAGCTGCAGCGGCACATCGCCTGGGACATCGGTGCACTCGCGGTGGCGCAGCAGGTCTCGGCGGCGCTCGATGCCCCGCTGATCGCACAGAACTATTCGCGCCTGGTCATTGACTGCAATCGCGATCCCGCGGTGGCGACCTCGATTCCGACGGTGAGCGAGCACAGTAATATTCCGGGCAATGTGGACTTGAGCGCGAGCCAGATCGCCGCGCGACGCCGGGAGATCTTTGACCCCTACCATGGCCGTGTGCGCGCGTTGCTGGATGCGCGGCTGGAGGCCGGTCGTGCGACGATTCTGGTGGCCCAGCACAGCATGACGGACGTCTACAAAGGCGCCCGGCGCGCGATGCATGCGGCGATTCTCTACAACCGCGACCGCCGCTTCGCTGGTCTGATGCTTGACATGCTGCGCCGCGAACCGGATCTGATCGTGGCCGACAACGAGCCTTACTTTGTCAGCGACGAGACCGACTACAGTATTCCCCGCCACGGCGAGGCGCGCGGCCTGCCGCATGTGGAGATCGAGATTCGTCAGGATCTGATTGCTGAGGAAAGCGGCCAGTCCGCGTGGGCGCGACGCATCACTCGCGCACTGCTGGCCGCCGAGCAGGCTTTCGTGGAGGCGCATCGATGAGCCATCCGCTCAGTCGCGAAATTGAAATTGATCCGGCTCACGCCGCGGTCCTGTATGTGGATGTGCAGAACTACAACTGTCGGCGCGACGGCGGCGAATACAGCCATCTGTCGCCGCAGGAGAAGGAGCAGCGCTATGGCTATTTCTTCCGCGCGTTCGAGGAGCAGGCACTGCCGAACATGGTGCGCCTGCAGGCCGCCGCGCGTCGCGCCGGCATCGAGGTGACCTACACCGTGATCGAAAGTCTGACCGCGGACGGACGCGACCGCTCCCTCGACTATAAGATCACGGGATTCAACGTGCCGAGAGGCTCGTCGGATGCCCGTGTCGTCAAGGAGCTCGAGCCGGCGGCCGATGAGATCATCTTTCCGAAGACTTCCTCCTCGGTGTTCATTTCGACCAACATCGACTACGTGCTGCGCAATCTCGGCACCCGGTCACTGATCATCGCCGGCTGCCTGACCGATCAGTGCGTCGATTCGGCGGTGCGTGACGCCTGTGACCTGGGCTATCTGGTGACGGTGCCGACCGATGCCTGCGTCACCCTGTCCGTCGAACGGCATGACTGGTCGCTGCGCAATAACCGCGGCTACTGCCGTCAGATCACCACGCGCGAACTCATCGAGGAGATGGCGCGTTTGACCACCTAAAGAGGATGAGCATGAATGCCACGGCGACACCCGTTGAGTATGGCGAGGCTTCCGCGGAGGTGCGCGCGGTGTACGACGACATCATGGCGACGCGCCGCACCGACTGGGTCAACAACTATTGGAAGGTTCTCGCGCACCATCCGCCCACCCTGCGACGCATGTGGGCCAACGCCAAGGAAGTGATGGGTCGCGGTGCCATCGATCCGTTGACGAAGGAGCTGATTTATCTGGCCGTCAGCATGTCCAATGGCTGCCGGTATTGCATCGCCTCGCATGGCGCTGCGGCGCGACTCAAAGGCATGACCGCAGAACAGCACGCGGAGCTGGTCGGAATCGTGGGACTCGCGAATGAGACCAATCGCCATGTCTTCGCGTTGGATCCGCCGATCGACCCGCAGTTCAAGTAGGTCAGGCGATGGGCGGTACAGCGGCGACACTGCGCGAACGCGATGCGCGCGTGATCGCGAACATCGGGCGGCTGCGGTTCTCACCGCTTAGCCTGATCGGTGGGCAGGGCAATCGCCTGGTGGAGGAGGGTGGGCGGCAGCTTCTGGATCTGTCCGCCTCGTTCGGGCCGGCGGTGCTGGGCTACAGCCATCCGGCGATCCGCGAAGCGGTCGCGAGCGCCTGCGCCAACATGGCTGGCGCGAGCCTGCTGGCATTCCCCAATGAGCCCGCCGTGGCGTTGGCCGAGGAACTGCTGCGGCTCACACCGGGAGCGGGTGAGCGGCGCGTGTGGTTCGGACATTCCGGTTCGGACGCCAGTGACTGCGCGCTGCGCGTCGTGCAGGCCGCGACCGGTCGATCGCGTTTCATTTCCTTCATCGGCTCCTATCACGGCTGCCTGTCCGGCTCGATGAGCGTGAGCGGTCATACCGCCATGACCCATAGCCTGCCACGCGCGGGCCTGGTGCTGCTGCCGTATCCGGATCCGTATCGGCCGACCTTCAGCACCGCCGATGTGCTCGCGCAGCTCGACTATCAGTTCGCCACGACCTGTCCTCCCGAGCAGGTGGCCGGCATCTTCATGGAACCGCTCATGGCCGACGGCGGACTCATCGTGCCACCACCGGGTTTCCTCGCGGCGATACAGGAGCGCTGCCGACGCCACGGGATTCAGATCATCGTCGATGAGGTCAAAGTCGGGATCGGCAGATCCGGCCGCTTCCATTGCTTTGAGCATGAGGGATTGACGCCCGATGTCGTCATCCTGGGCAAGGCGCTCGGCGGTGGCTTGCCCTTGTCCGCGGTGATTGGCCCGCGCCAGATCTTGGATCACGCTCCAGCTTTCGCCTTACTGACTACGGCGGGCAATCCCGTGGCCACGGCTGCGGGCCGCGCGGTTCTCAGGGTCATTGCGGAGGAGGGCCTGGTCGAACGCGCGAACCAGATCGGTGACACATTGTGGAGCGCTCTGCACTCTTTGAGGGCGCGGCAGCCGCTGATTGGCGACGTGCGCGGGCGCGGGCTTGCATTAGGCATGGAACTGGTGCGCGATCAGGCTTCGCGCGAGCCGGTGTCGGTGCTCACGACGGCAAAAGTGATCTATCGCGCCTATCAGTTGGGCGCGGTGTTGTTCTACGTCGGCCTGCGCGGCAACGTCCTGGAGCTGACCCCGCCATTGACGTTGACTGACGCGGAGGCGCGGGAGGGTGTCGCCATCATTGAGCAGGCGATCATCGATGTCTGCAATGGAATGGTGACCGATCAGGATGTGGCACCGTTCATGATGTGGTGACATACTGAATTTACACCCCTAACACGCTGCCGATTGCGAGCCCATGGCACGTCTACTCTCGCGCCTCAGTCTGCCGGAAGCCATCGGTCTGTCGCTCGCCGTCATCTCCCCGACGGTCACCGCCGCATTCAACATCACGCTGGTGGTTCAGGCCACCGGGCCCGCCGCGCCGCTGGCGTTTGCGATCGGCACGGTCGCGATGGCGTTGATCGCGCTGTCCTTCATGGCCTTCACGCATCGCGTCGCCCACGCGGGCTCTGCCTACGCCTATATCGCGCACACCTTTGGCCGGCGCATGGGCTTCGTGGCGGGCTGGACCATATTGCTGACCTATTTCGGATTCGGCACCGGGTTCGCGGCGCTGGTAGGCAGCTTCACCAGTGCCGCAATCAAGGACGCATTCGGCGTGAACAGCACGCTGCTGTGGCTGGCGATCGGGGGAGCGGCACTGCTTGTTTCCTGGTGGCTCGCGTTTCGCGACATGCGGCTGGCCGGCCGACTGATGCTGTGGCTGGAAGGGGCCGCCGTGATCGGGATCCTCGGACTTTGCATCGCGATTCTGCGGCAGGTGCATCCGGGCATGGCGCAGACACTCGCCACCTTCCGACCCGCCCCCGGCTTCAACGGCTGGGCGGGCATGGGATTCGGAATGGTCTTCAGCATCCCATG
>Ga0210385_10000939_pt1 | contig 18543 bp, 13 predicted proteins | sample IncBWH26OmetaG_FD_160107 | JGI IMG/M metagenome (GOLD analysis project Ga0210385, IMG submission 160107) | Forest soil microbial communities from Barre Woods Harvard Forest LTER site, Petersham, Massachusetts, United States - Inc-BW-H-26-O ...
AGAAATAATTCCCGGGCGCCCGATCTCGCTCGGCTCGGCCCAGCAAATCGTCAACCTCGTGCTCCTGATCCTGGTGCTCGCGGCAGGCATCGACCTCATCTCCGGCGCCCATTCCGAACTGCTGTTCATCGGCATGCTGATCGTGGCAGCGCTACTCGGCAACGCCGTGGTGCTACCGATCGGCGGCGCAGACATGCCGGTCGTGATCTCCTTGCTGAATGCCTTCACGGGGCTCTCGGCGGCGGCCACCGGCATGGCGCTCAACAACCCGGCGCTGATCGTGGCCGGCATGATCGTGGGCGCCTCGGGCTCGATCCTCACCAACCTGATGGCGACCGCCATGAACCGCTCGATCCCTTCGATCGTTGCTGGTGGCTTCGGCGGCGGCGGCGCCGTCGAGGGGGCCGAAGGCGCCGGCGAGCATCAGGGCACCGTGCGCTCCACCAGCGCCTCCGACGCGGCGATCCAGCTGGCCTATGCCAACCGCGTGGTGGTCGTTCCCGGCTACGGCATGGCCGTCGCCCAAGCCCAGCACGCCGTACGCGAGCTGACCAAGGAGCTCGAGGCCCGTGGCGTGGAAGTCAGCTACGCGATCCATCCGGTCGCGGGACGCATGCCCGGGCACATGAACGTGCTGTTGGCCGAGGCCGACGTGCCCTATGACCAGCTCAAGGAGATGGACGACGCCAACCCGGAGTTCCAGCGCACCGACGTGTCGCTTGTGATCGGCGCCAACGACGTCACCAACCCCGCGGCCAAGAACACGCCGTCCTCGCCGATCTACGGGATGCCGATCCTCGAAGTGTCCGACTCCCAATCGGTGATCGTGATCAAGCGCTCGATGAACCCTGGTTTTGCCGGCATCGAGAACGAGTTGTACTTCGATCCGAAGACGTCGATGCTCTTCGGCGACGCCAAGTCGGCTGTGAGTGAGATCACAGCCGAGCTGTCGTCTCTCTGACGCTCGATCGATAGAGAAGCGCCGTTGCTCTCGGGCACGGATAGCTTGGCTTCTTCCAGATCGATTGCGTCGCTCTCTCACATATGCGGAGCGCCGTCGGCATGCGTAGGCTTGGCCCAGCTCAGGCAAGTTGGTACGTGATGCAGACAATACAGACATTGTCAAAAAGGTACTACGTATATTAGACTCAAGTGAGGAGAAGGGTACTCACATTGGTTTGAGGGGTCTGGTATTTCGGCACATCGCCGGGCAGTTTTCGGTCAATCGTGGTTCGTGCCAATCATCGGTGCGCTGGCCTGTACCGCGTCCTTCTGTGGGGTGGCGTTGTGCGTTGGCGCCAACGCCGACTCCTTGCCGGCGGCCTCACCGGTTGTCTCGACGCGGACCCTAGCGCGGGCCGCGCGGGGTCCCGACCCGCGCGATCCCCGCGCGCACGTGAGCATCGTCGGCGGACAGAGCGCTTCGATAGCGAACTTTCCCTTTCAGGTTGCTCTGTACGACCCTCAGACAGGCTCACCGTCCGCGGGCTTCTTCTGCGGCGGGGTCATCATCGATGCCACTCATGTGATCACGGCCGCTCACTGTGTCTCCGGTGGCGCCCACCAAGTGGCCCCCTCCGCCGGCATCGAGGTGCTCGCCGGCTCCACCTCACTCGATCAGCCGGCCGCCGGCAGCGTCCGCGACCCGGTTCAGTCCAGTGCCGTCGATTCCGGCTATGACCCGCTCGACAGCAACGACGACATCGCACTGCTCACGCTCGTCCATCCACTCTGGTCGGGCTCGATTGCGCCGACTGTCAACGGTGTCAACACGATCGCACCGCTGGCACCCGACCCCGGTGCGGCGTCGATATATGCCAATCCCAACGCGAGCCCGGCGGCCCCAGCCACGGCCAGCGGCTGGGGCGATGTCGAGTCGGCGCCAGGGCATGCGCCGAGCTACCCGACGAGCCTGCGAGCTGTGAAGCTGACGCTCGTCTCCGAATCGACTTGCGAAGAACAGTATGCGACGATCGAACAGCCGATCACCTCGAGCATGATCTGTGCCGGTGGTGGTAGCGCTCGCGTGGACACTTGCTACGGAGACAGCGGTGGACCGCTCCTCGTCGACGCGGACACGCCGGCGCGCCCGCCGCAGGACTACGTCCTGGCCGGACTCGTGGACTTTGGCAACGGTTGCGCTCAGCCTGGCTATGCGGGCGTATACACGCGGGTCTCGAGCCCAGGGATCGTGCACTTCCTCAGCTCTGGCGTAGGCAACGTCGTGGCACCGGTCGGCATGCAGGCCAAGCACAAGAAGAAGCGGCGCAAGAAGCGCGATCGCCGCGGCGTTCACTAGCGACCCTTCCGCGTCCTCTGGGACACTGGGAGTGTGATCTCTCGAGAAGCGGCAATCGACGCTCTGCGCACGAACGACTTCGACCTCGTGGTCGTTGGCGGTGGGATCACGGGCGCCGGGGTCGCGCTCGACGCCGCGGCACGCGGTTACAGCGTGGCGCTCGTGGAGCGCGCCGACTACGCGTCGGGCACCTCCAGTCGCTCCAGCAAGCTCGTGCATGGTGGTTTGCGCTATCTGCAGCACTTCGACCTCGGTCTGGTGCGCGAGGCGTTGTTGGAGCGCCAACTGATGGTCGCGCTGGCACCGCACCTGGTGCATCCGCTGCCGCTTGTCGTGCCGGCTTTCGACGGCGTTCGACCCGACCGGCTGATGGGGGTCGGGCTGAACCTGTATGACGTGATGTCGGTCGATCGCGAGCGCCTGCGCACACGCCGCTCGCGCAGAAACCGGGGCGAGCAGCCGTCGCGAGGCGAGCAGGCGTCCGGCGAGTCGGGCGGTGCGGCGAGAAGGACGGCTGTGCTAGAGCAGGGAGAGTCCTGGAGCCCTGAGCGTCATCGCGTCATCTCAGGCGAGGAGGTGCTCGAGCTGCTGCCGGCGATGGCTGGCCGCGAGCCGACCAGCGGATATCTCTTCTACGACTGCCAGACCGACGACGCGCGTCTGGTCCTGACCGTGCTCGGCGAGGCGGAGCGCTTCGGGGCGTTGTGCGCGAATCGGATCAACGCGACGGCGCTGCTGGAGCGCGACGGACGGGCCTGTGGCGTGTGCTTGTGCGACGAGGAGAGTGGCGAGCGCTTTGAGGTGCGGGCCGAGAACGTCGTCAACGCGACCGGGGTGTGGGCCGATGAGCTGCGACCGCGAGAGCTGCACGACGAGGCCGAGCTGCCACAGATCAGACCGAGTCGTGGGACTCACATCACGCTGCGCCACGAGGACCTGCCGCTCGTGGCAGGCGCGATCGTGCCGGCGGGCTCCGGCCGGACGATCTTTGCGCTGCCGTGGCTCGGGCGCACGCTGGTAGGTACCACCGACAACGACTACGAGGGCCCGCTTGCGCATGTGCGGCCCTCCGAGCAGGACGTTCATTATCTCCTGGCTGCGGTCAACGAGTTCTTTGCGACCGATCTCACCAGCGAGAGCCTTACCGGTGCCTACGCAGGCGTGCGCCCGCTGATCTCGACCGGCGACACAAAGAAATCGGTCGACATCTCGCGCAAGGCCGAGCTGTATGAGACCTCCAGCGGCATGATCACGATCACCGGTGGCAAGCTCACGACGTGGCGGCGGATGGCCAAGATGGTCGTCGACCGGCTCGTGGAGCGCGAAGCGCGCGACGCCCCGTGCCGCACCGCCGAGATTCCGCTCGGGCAGGCCGTCGCAGTCGAGGATCTTCCGCTGGTGCAGGGACTCTCCGAGGAGGCCAAGGCAGCGCTTGCGGCACGTTACGGGTTCGGGGCGCACGAGGTGCTCGCGCTGATCGCGGACAGACCAGAACTTGCTCGGCCGATCGTTGCCGGACTCCCGGACGTAATGGCCGAGGTCGCGATCGCCGCCCGTCGCGAGCAGGCACGCAGTGTCGGCGACGTGCTGCTCAGGCGAACCCGGCTCGGCTTGCTCGCCGCGCGCGAACTGCTGGCCGATGCCTCAGAGGCCGGGTCCCCTGTCAGGCGTGTGGCCGCACTACTGGCAGACGAGCTCAGCTGGAGTGAGCAGCGTGCCGCCGAGGAGGTGGAGCGCTTCCTGGAGGAGGCCGGCGCGGAGGGCATCCTTGGCCTCGGCTAGGGTATGAGGCGCAAACGGGTGCTGGTCGCTGTCCAACGCGACCGGACGCCAACCGCCCTTACCGACGAACCAGGAGAAGATTCATATGACAGTGCTCGACCGCTCCGAGCTGCAGGCAAGTCCGCTCGCCGATCTGCACCTAATCGCAGACCAGATCGGACTAGAGGGCTTCAGGCGCCTGCGCAAGGCTGATCTGATCGATGCGATCCTAGGTGAGAAGGGATCTGCCGACGGCGACTCCGACGCTGGCGAGCGCGACGGTGACGGCGAGACGCCTGAGCGTCGCCCACGCGCGCGTCGCCCCTCACGTTCTCGCCGCGCGAGTTCGGCGAGGAAGCCAGTCGAGAACGAGGATGAGCAGGAGGAGCAACCTGCCGCAGAGAAGCCTGTTCCCGCTCGGCGCACGCAGAGGGGCCAAGGTGGGCGCGCGCGTGGTGAGCGCGAGAAGTCCGAGGATGGCGAGCGCGTCGCCGAGGGAGCGGTCGAGGTCATGGGCAACGGTTCCGCCTTCTTGCGGGTAGCGGGGCCGGAGCCGTCCGACGGGGATGTCTACATCTCGGCCGCTCAGGTGCGCCGCTGCGAGTTGGTCTCGGGCGACTGCGTAGGTGGACCGGTACGTACGCCGCGGCGCTCGGAGCGCTACTGCTCGCTCCTTCGGATCGACACGATCAACGGCGAGCCGGCAGACTCGGTGAGCGAGGGCACGCGCTATGACGAGCTCCCGGTCTCCTACCCAAGCGAGCGGCTTGCCTTCGACTCCGAGGATCCGACGCTGAAGGCGATCGAGTGGCTGACCCCGCTTGGTCGCGGCTCGCGTGCGGTGATCGCCGGCGGTGCGCGCTCGGGCAAGAGCGAGACGCTGCGCGGCGTACTTGGCGCGCTTGCCGGACGCGAGGGCCTCGAGCTCTCGCTCGTGCTCGCCAGCGCACGCCCGGAGGAGCTCGCCGATTGGCAGCAGGGACCTGTGGCGCCAGCCGTGGCGCTCACCTTTGCAGCCTCGCCAGAGGCTCGGGCGCAGGCGATCGAGCCGGTGATGGAGACGGCAAAGCGGATTGCCGCGCGCGGCGGCGACGCGATCGTGTTGATCGACGGTCTGGACGGACTGCCGCCCCACAGCGCGCGCAAGCTGCTGGCGGCAGCCCGCAAGCTCGTCGATGGAGGCTCGTTGACGGTGATTGCAACCGCCGCAGAGCCACTTGGCGGCGAGACGACGGTCATCGTTTTGGACGCTGTACGCGCGAACACCGGCAAGCTGCCGGCGCTCGACCTCGTGAGCAGCGGCACCCTGAAGCCGGAGCTGCTGGTCGGCGATGATGGCGCCGAGGCGATCACCCGCGCTCGGGCTACTGCTGCCGAGGGGTAAAACTCTGGGCGGCCTAGAGGGCCACTGAGCAAGCGAGACAAGGACGCAGCGAGCGCCGTGTGCTCTGCACACAAGCGAGTGAGGACGCAGTATCGCGCAGCTCAGCGGCCCTCTAGCGTCGATATGCGACCCGGCCCCACGAGGGCTCGGGCGCCAGCTCGATCGGCTCGCCGGAGCGATCGTGCTGCACGTAGACGAAGCTGCCGGTGTCCTCGATGAAGGCGAATGTCAACTCGCCCTCGTTGACGCGCTGATCCAGCCACGCGCCGCGGAACACCAACCGGCGCAGCCAGTGCACGAGCGAACGCTCGGCCGGACCGACCAGTTCCGGCCAGCAGTCGTTGACGTGCTCGCCAAGCGCCGAGGCCGGGTCCTGGATGTCGCCATTGACTGCAAGGTTGACGAGGTCCTCAAGCTCGTCATCGCCGAGACGTCCGCCGACGAAGCCAAGCTTGAGGGCGGCCTGCTCGCAGCGTTCGCTGAAGTCGCGTTCGTTGAAGGTGAAGCGCAGATCGCCGTATTCGAGGACGAAGTCCTCACCGGAGTTGTAGTTGCCGCGACGTGTCTTGTCCATGGGTATAAGTTTCGTGGGAGGGGATATGGGCGCGTAGCGAGTGGACTGGCCTTGAGTCCTCATCGGCCGTAAGCCGTCGAGATCATATGCTGGCCTCCTGCCCGTCCGCTGTGCCTGCACGCGATATTGCATTCAACGGATACGAACGCCAGGCGGGTGCCGAGCGTTGGGGCCGCGTCACACGGTGGCGAAGCTGCGCCCGGCGAAAAGGCTACACACGGCCTCGCAGGTGCGCACAGCCGCGGTGTGCTCGCCCGCTGCGACTTCGAAGTAGCGGCTCTCCGCTATACGCTCCGCCGTAGATGGCACGCCTCACAGAACATGGGCTACGCCGGTCGGTCGGAGTCTCCGGCCTGTTCGCGACCGCCTACGGAAATGTCGGTTCCTCGATCTACTACGCACTGGGACTGGTGGCGGCGCATGCGCTCGGGCTCACGCCGCTTGTGTTCGTCTTCGCCGGCGGCCTGTTCGCGCTGACGGCCAAGACTTACGCCGAGGGCGCCGCGATGTTCCCCGAGGCTGGAGGGTCCTCCTCGTTTGCCCGCCACGCCTTCAACGAGCTCGTCTCCTTCTTCGCAGGCTGGGCGCTGAGCCTGGACTACATCCTCACGATCGCGATCTCCGCGTTCTTCGTGCCCCACTACTTGAGCACTTTTCCGGGTCTGGGAGGGCTGAACCACAATCCCGGCGACATCTTCGGTGGACTGATCGTGATCGTCGCCCTCGCGGGCCTGAACATCCGCGGGCTGGGCGAGTCGGCCAAGCTCAACTTCATCCTTGCGATCGTCGATCTCTCGACGCAGGTCCTGCTCGTGGTGGTCGGCGCGGTGCTGGTACTGGACCCCTCGCTGCTGATACATCAGGTCCACCTGGGCAGCGTGCCGAGCTGGCACGAACTGATCTTCGCGCTGTCTCTGGCGATGCTCGCCTATACGGGCATCGAGACCGTCTCGAACATGGCCGAGGAGGCACGCGATCCCGGTACTCAGGTTCCCAAGGCGGTGAATCTCGTCGTGCTCGCCGTGCTCGGCGTGTACTTGGGCATCTCGATGATTGCGCTGTCTGCATTGCCTGTGACGGCCGTCCCTGGGCACCCACACCACTTCCAGACTCTGCTGGGCGTCGGACCCGAACATGGTGGTTTCGAAAACGACCCGGTGCTGGGGATCGTCTCGCGTCTGGGGCTGCACGGAACAATGCTCACAGTCGTCCAGTACTACGTGGGCTTGCTTGCCGCCACGATCCTGTTCATCGCCACCAATGCGGGCATGATCGGGATCTCACGCCTGTCGTGGTCGCTCTCAGAACACCGCCAGCTGCCCGGCATCTTCTCGCAGTTGCACGCGCGCTTTCGCACGCCCTGGTTCACGATCCTGTTCTTCTCAGGGCTGGCGGGGTTGCTGGTGCTCTACGGCAACACAAGTGTGCTGGGCAACCTCTACTCGTTCGGCGCGCTGCTGTCCTTCACGATCGCGCACATCTCGGTGATCGCGCTGCGCGTCAAGCAGCCCGACCAGGAGAGGCCATATCGGTTGCCGTGGAACGTACGCATTCGTGGCTCCTCGATCCCGCTCACCGCTGTGATTGGAGGCATCGGCACGGCCACGGTCTGGGTGGTGGTCGTCATCACCCATCCGGAGGCACGTGTCGTCGGCATCCCCTGGATGGTGCTGGGGATGGTCGGCTACATCGTCTACCGACGCAGCCAGGGTCTCGACCTGCGCGAGACCGCTCACATCCAACGTGCGGAGAGGCCCGCCGACTTCGAGGCGCTGGGCTATCGCACCGCGCTCGTGCCGATCTTCGGGGGCGACGTCAGCGCCAGCGCGTTGTCGAGCGCGGCGAAGCTGATCGGCGAAGAGGGTGTGGTGTACGCGGTGTTCGTGCTGCCGGTGCCCAGCCAGCTCTCGCTCGAGTCGGGCTTGGAGGCCGAGGAGGCCGAAGGTCGCGCGGCGCTCGAGAGCGCGCGCATCAAGGCACGGCGCTCGGGTATCAAGATCCGCACCGGGCTGATTCGTACGCGTAACCCCGGGGCCGCGCTGGTCGACGAGGCAAAGCGCGTCGACGCGGACGTCATCTACTGGTCGACGATCCATGCCCCTGTGGGTGAGCAGCGGATCGGGCCGACCGCCACCTATCTACTCAGTAAGCGCCCCTGCCGGGTGATCATCGAGACCGAGAACCGCCCTTCTCGCACACATGGCCCCGTCGTGGGGACGCCGCTCAGCGGGGCCCCTGTCTGAGATCGAGCACGCTGTTCGCCGCTGCCGATGTGCTTTCGCAGCTCGCGTAGGCACGTAAACGATCGCGATCGGGTGCTCAATTGGATACAAAGGCGCTGCCGTATGTCACAATCGGCATTAGATATGCGGGGGAGCTTGATCGGTCTTGTCGGGGTGGTTGCTGTTGGGCTGATGTCCAGCCCGGCGTTTGCTGCCTCCCAGAGAGACGTTTCCTCGACACATACGGCGCTTGTCGCCGCCAATTCGACTCTGCAGTCTGTCATCCGTACGTGGCCCACCATGGAAGCAAGCTTGCACAGGCTCGATCGTAAGTTCGCCGCTGAATGTCCTGACGTCGGCGCCGGCTCTCCTCAGAGCGAAGCGGAGCAGAATCTGAGCTATGAGGTTGCGGGCGCACTATGGGCCACCGCTTACCACACGGACTCCAGATACGCCCAGGCTTTCATCAAAGCGGTGAGCCCTTTGCGATGGAGCAATCCCACGATCGGTCGCACTGCGCACAAATTCATCAAAGGGCTGCGCGAAATGACCTCACTGCAGGTACCCAACCTCTGCGCCGACGTGCGCTCCTGGACGGCAAGCGGCTACCAGACGATCCCATCGAGCACACTTCGATTCGACAGGCACGTAGAAGCAATCGAAGTAGAAGTGCCTTCGCCGCGGATCCTCTCGACATACGTGCAGCCCGCTGACCGAGGTCTCTTCGCGAAAGTGGAGCACCTCCTGACTAGATTTGAAGAACTAGAATTTAGTACCGGTCAGCAATATTGGGACACCGTGCTTGAAACGCTCGGGTTGAACCAGTAGCACCTGGTAGCAACTCAAGAAAGACCGACAACCATGCGGAAGTGCTGGACGCCGCCCTGGCTCGTGGCGCCCGCGGTCAGTGTGCCCAGCGACTTGAAGTAGGGCACGAGACTCGAGACGCCCGGACTCTGAGTCAGCCCGACTCCTTCGAGGAAGCCGAGCAGTGTTGGGAATTCGACGATCAGGCTCGGTTCGATGCCTCCGCCCAGCGCGGAGGTTGCGCTGGCGTAGGAAGGCGAGGTGGACAGCGTGCTCGATGGGCTGAGTGCGCCCTGGACCGAGGATTCCCCGAGCCCGAGCACGAACTTGCCTTCGCCATCGGCGATGTAGATGACCGCCGGGAAGCCCTGCAGCTTGACGCTGACAGCGGCGTCGGTCCCAGCGATCGAGACGTTGCTGACAATCGCTCCAGCGCTTTTCATCAGATTGCCCAGCCGGCCGACCGCGGCGCGCGAGGCACTGGGGTTGTTCGAGGAGATCACCAGCGCAGCCTGCAGGTTGAACAGGCCCGTGCCGCTGACGAACATCCCGCCGGAGCCCGCCCAGTCGGCGAAGTCCTGCTGCAGTTTGGCGTTCGGCGAATCGATTGCCGTGAACAGCTTTTCGATGCTCGGTCCGCCGAGCGACGAGAAGATCGTAGAGGTGCCAAACGAGGCTACGCCGTGCAGCAGTGCAAGCGCACGGGGAAGGTTGGCGCCGACGTTGCCGACGCCTGCGGCAAGCCAGGAGCCGCCTGGCAGCTCACCCAGCTGCTTCGCGCCTTCCTGGCCGAACAGCGGTGCCGAGTCGTTGCTCGAGTGGATTTCGCCCTGTATCGAGATCGTGTTCGATGTGGGGGTCACAGACAGCGAAGCGGTCTGTGCGTCGGCAAACAACTCGCCGAGCAGCGACACACCCTGGCCGGTCAGGCCGCCTGAGCCGTGAATCGCCTTGATCAGCGCTTCGGGCCGGGCGTAGACGCTGGCGATTGCGTTGCTCGGCGGCTTGACATAGCCGGATGCACTCGTGATGGGCGAGCCTCCGAGCGACGTGTCGATAGTTTCCTTGACGCCCGATTCGCTGCCGATCACAGCGAAGTCCTTGACCATGCCCTCCGCCTCCCCGCCGGCTGAGACCTGGTAGGTGACTCCCCGGTAGCTCGTTGTGTGCGCTTGCTGTTCGTGTGCGCGTGCTTCCAGGAACGAGCGAGCCTTGCCGACGTCAGAGGTCTCGAAGACGATTGCCCCCTGAGCGCCACTCGCGCCAAACGTACCGGCGCCAAGCGAGGACGCGGCGCTTGTCAAGCCACCTTCGAGTAGCGCCTGAACGGAGCTCCCGCTCTTGGGCAGCTTGCTCGTGTCCAATGACGTGATGAAGATGCCGGCGCTCTGTCCGACCCAGGGCTCGATGTCGCGCTTGAATTCGACGTGATTGCCTTCGCTCGAGAGCAGCGCCTGGGCGAGGCTGCCGTACGGTTCGGCCAGGTGCGTGAGATCCTTGGCGGCCGTCGATGCGTCGCCGCCGGCCCCACCGCTCGGCTTGATGGTCACGTTCGCATAGAGCGGCGCGGACACCGGCACGAGGCTGTCCGGTTCGCCGCTCGAGCCAGAGGACCCGCATCCCGCGAGCGCGCCCGCGCCGAGGAGCGACATCAGCGCGAGGGATATGCAGCCTGTGCGGCCCTTGTGCCCTGTGCGCGCGCAGGTGCGCCGGCCTGCGTACTGGGAGGGTTTGGCGGGCGAGCAGCGGCGATCGTGCGGGTCGGTCGTGGCGGAGGGCAACACGTTCCTTTCTCTTGCTGACTCTGGTCGGAGCTCTGCAGCGAACGTTACACGCGCCGCCCCTGCAAGCTTGCATGCACGCGCCCAGCGTGATCGCTCGTATGCCTCCCACCGGCAAAACCCAAGCTGAGCAGGCTCTTTTGTGCGTTTTTGGGTCCGGGGGCATGCATTGTGGGAGAAAATGTGCAATCAGGGTTGCATTGTGGGGGGAAGTGGGGTAAGTTCGCGGCAGCGAGCCGTGGTGGAGGAGCTCCTCCCACTCCTCCACCGCGGCTCGATCAACTTTGATTGGAGTCCCCAGTGGCCTTCCGCGGCACCTTCGACCACACGCTCGACGCGAAGAACCGGCTCACCGTTCCGGCCCGTTATCGCGCCGCGCTGTCGGAGGGCGTGGTGCTCGCGATGCCGGTGGACCTCAAGCCATATGTCGGCGTGTGGCGTCCGCAGGACTACGAGCGCTACACCGAGCGCTCGCTTGCCGAGCTGCCGCCGCTCTCCTCGCGGTTGACGGAGCTCGAGCGCTTCTTCTACGGGAGCTCCCATGACGCTGAGCTGGACGCCGCCGGGCGGATCATGGTGCCCGGCTTCCTCGGAGAGCACGCAAAGCTCAGCAAGGAGGTCGTCGTGGTGGGAGCCGGCGATCGCCTGGAGTTGTGGGATCGCACCAGCTGGGACGAACACCGACCGGCGCTGCTCGGCAGCGTCGCAGAGATCACCGCGCGCGTTGACCATCCTGCTTGACATGACCACCGTTCACATTCCGGTGCTCGCCGAGGAGCTGCTCGAGCTGCTCGACCCGCGGCCCGGCCAGACCGTCATCGACTGCACCTTCGGTGGCGGCGGGCACGCGCGCGCCCTCGCTGAGCGCCTTGGTTCGCAGGGCACGCTTGTGGCCATCGACCGAGACCCCTTTGCAGAGGAGCGCTTCCTCGAGCTTGCCCAAGAGATTCCCTGCTCGGCGCGCTTCATCCGCGGCGACTATGCGGAAGGCCTGGAGATGCTCTCTGAAGAAGGAGCGATCGCGGACGCCGTCTACTTCGACCTGGGTATGTCCTCGATGCAGATCGACACGCGCGAGCGCGGCTTCTCCTACTCCTATGACGCGCCGCTGGACATGCGCATGGACCCGCGTCAGGAACTCACGGCGCGAGAGATCGTTGCCACCTGGGACGAGCGCCGGCTGGCGGGGATCTTGCGCGAGTTCGGCGAGGAGCGCCACGGCGCTCAGATCGCCCGTGCAATCGTGCGCGCTCGCGCACGGTCTCCGATCGAAACGACGCTCGCGCTCGTTGAGGTCATCACCGCCGCGATTCCCACCCCGGCTCGCTTTGCCGCCGGGCACCCGGCCAAGCGCACGTTTCAGGCTCTGAGAATTGCCGTCAACGACGAGCTCGGACAGCTCGATCGGGCATTGCCACTTGCTTGGGGACTGTTGCGCGAGGGCGGCGTGCTTGCCGCGATCTCCTTTCACTCGCTCGAGGACAGACGTGTGAAGCGCTTCCTCGTCGAGCGCGCGCGCGGCTGCATCTGCCCGCCCGACATGCCGGTCTGCGGTTGCGGGCGCGTGCCCGAGGCGACGCTGCTCACACGTGGCTCGATCGTGCCCTCGGCAGAGGAGATGGCGCGCAACCCTCGCGCCTCCTCGGCGCGTCTGCGCGCGGCCACAAAGCTTGCAGGTATCTCAACCGATCAAGGAGGTCAAGCATGACCCCGCCCGCTACGGCCCGCTCGCTTCCCAAGCGCGCCGCGCCCGCCCGATCGAAGATCGGCGGGCGCCGAGCCGAGCCGAGCCGAGCCCGACGCGTATCGGGTCCCAGCGCTCCCGCTCGCTCGGGTTCGCTCGCCGTCGCCGCTGCGGTGGCGATCCCGGCGCCAGGTGTTGCGCTACCGCGCGAGCGCCCGGCCCGACCGAGCTCACCTTCGCGTAGGCGCTCGGCCCCTGCGAGGAGACGGGCCACTGCTGAAGCGACTCCGGGGATTGCGCTGCGTGGCGTCCAGGCTCTGGATGGCATCTCCAGCAGCGCCTTCGTGGACAGGCTGATTCGGGGACGCTTGTGGATTGGCCTGCTGGCCTTCGCCTTGATCGGAATCGTCGCGATGCAGCTACTGGTGCTCAAGCTCAACACGGGCATCGGTCGCACGCTCGGGCATGTGGCGACGTTGCAGCGTGAAAACGCCCAACTGAACATCGAAGACTCGATGTATTCATCGGAAAACCGGGTCGCGCCCCTGGCGACGGCCGCTGGCATGACGCTTGCGCCGACCGGGACGGTCCACTTCGTCACGGCGAGCATGGCAGACATCTCACGCGCGGCGGCCGCGCTCTCCACCGCCGCCCGGGTATCCACGAGCGCGGCGGCCGCGACGAGCACCACCGGTGGCGAATCCTCCGGTGGGAGTGCCGGCAGCGAAGCCGCCTCTCAGACGAGCAGTGGAGCGGAGGCGTCCGGCTCAGGGGAAGACTCCAGCTCCTCCACCGCGGGCTCGACTGGCGAAAGCGCCGCGGGATCGAGCGAAACTCAGTCGACGAGTCCGCCGTCGAGTGTATCGTCGCCAAACACCGGCTCATCCACATCGGCCGAAAAAGCTCCATCGGTCGCGGGCGCCCAAGCCGCCGAAGCGCCTGCGTCGTCGTCGAGTTCCAACAATGGTGCTGCGGCGAGTGCTCCCGCCGGCGGCACCCAGGCCGGCACAGAGGAATAGTCGATGGCGGCCGTCCAACGTCGTGTCGGGCTGCTGTTTGGGCTGTTCGTCGTGCTGTTGCTGATCGCAAGCGCACGCGCTCTCTACCTCGGTGGTCCTCACAGCGGCGTACTGCGCAGAGCCGCACAGACGCAGCAGCTCACCGATGAATTGGTGCCCGCCCAGCGCGGCACGATCACCGATCGCAACGGCGTGGCGCTGGCGATCTCCGAACCGGCGCAGGAACTCACCGTCGATCCCTACCTGATCGAAGATCCACTCGACGTCGCTCGCCAGCTGGCTCCGCTGCTCGGCCTCACCCAGGCGCAGGTGCTCACAAAGCTGAGCGAGCACACCGGCTTTGTGTACCTGTCGCGGGCGCTTCCCTATGACACAGCGCAGCAGGCGCTGGCGTTGAAGGTCCCGGGCCAGCTCGGCACCCCAGAGAAAATTCCCGGATTGCGGGGCACCCCGGTGATGCGCCGCGTCTATCCCCGCGGCACGCTGGCTGCGCAAGTGCTTGGGATCGTCGGCACCGAACAAGAAGGGGCGGGGCTCATGGGTCTCGAGTATTCCGAGAATGCAACGCTCGCGGGGCGTGCCGGCGAGCGCAGCGTCGTGAGCGACGCGATCGGGCAACCGATCTCGATTGCCGAAACCCGCCACGAGCGAGAGGGCTCCTCGATAGCGCTCACGCTTGACGCCAACATCCAACAGCGTGCCGAAGACGTGCTCAGCGCCGTCGGCCGCGTCTTTCATCCCAAGGATTCCACCGCGATCGTGATGGACCCACGCACGGGCGCGATCCTCGCGATGGCCAACTGGCCGCTCGTCAACAGCAACGATCCACCCGCAAAGCCCGAAGAAGCGTTCGAGAACCGAGCGGTCAGCTTCAACTACGAACCTGGATCGACGTTCAAGGTCGTGACCGTCTCCGGGGCGCTCCAGGAAGGACGGATCACGCCCAACTCAGGCTTTGAAATCCCCGATCAGATCGAACTCGGCGGGCGCACGATCCACGACGACACCGAACACGAAACCGAGTCGTTGACCGCCTCACAGATACTGGCCCAGTCGAGCAACGTCGGCGCAATCAAGATCGCCAGTCTGTTGGGTCCTGAAAAGTTCAACTCCTGGGTGCACAGCTTCGGCTTTGGCGCGTCGACGGGCGCGAACATCCCTGGCGAAGAAGGCGGGGCTACGCTGCCGCTGGACAAATACTCCGGCTCTTCGATGGGTAACTTGCCGATCGGCCAGGGCGAGCTGGTAACGCCGATTCAGATGGCCACGCTCTATTCGGCGATCGCCAACGGCGGCATCCTGCGCCCGCCGCACATCGTCGGGACGGTCGGCGGCCGCACTGTCGCAGAGCCGGCAGGGCGGAGGGTCATATCATCGAGCGTCGCGGCCGAGGTTCGCGAAATGCTCAAGGGGGTGCTCGCACCCGGGGGCACCGCCAGTGAGGTGTCGATACCTGGCTACGAGCTAGCCGGCAAGACCGGAACGGCCAGCAAGATCGACCCTGAAACAGGCGAATACTCCAAAAGCGCGTATGTCGCCTCGTTCGTCGGCTTCGCTCCCGCCTCCGACCCAAAGCTGCTGTGTGCGGTGATCGTCGACGAACCGCAGGCCGACTCGATTTACGGCGGTGTCGTTGCCGCCCCAGCCTTCGGCCAAATCATGGAATTCGCACTGCCATACCTGGGGATCCCTCCGCGATAGCGCCTCAGGTTGGATCGGCCTGACGTATGTCGGGTTGGGTATGTGCGAAACGGTTGGGCTAGGTTGAGACTGACATGCAACCAATCGGTTGCATGTCACCGCAGGTCGGGCCACTGGATACAGACATGCCCTCTGGCGCGAGCCCTAGACTCTCGCTCCTTGAGCTCAGACGGCGCAAAGCCATGAGGTTGGACGAGTTGACGGCCGCGGAGCTGCCCGGACTGCGGGTGCTCTCGCCGATCCCCGATTCGCCTGAGATAAGCGAGCTGGCCTATGACAGTCGCCGTGTGCAGGCCGGCACGCTGTTCTTCTGCGTTCCGGGCTACGAGCGCGACGGCCACGATTTCGCCGCGCAGGCGGTGGCGGCGGGGGCGGCGGCGCTGGTCGTCGAGCGTCCGCTCGGATCGGGCGTCCCCGAGCTGCTGGTGAGCTCGACACGGGCGGCGATGGGGCCGCTCGCGGCGCGTTTCTACGGCGAGCCAACCGCGCGCTTGCGCGTCGTCGGCATCACGGGTACCAATGGCAAGACGACGAGCGCCCATCTGGTGTGCGCGCTGCTTGAAGCCACCGGCGAGCGATGTGGGTTGCTTGGCACAGTGGAATCGCGTGTCGCCGGCAAGCGGCGAACCGCAAGTCGCACGACTCCCGAGGCGATCGACCTGCAGGGCGACTTCCGGGCGATGCTCGACGGTGGCCAGAACAGCTGCGCGATGGAGGTCTCCTCGCACGCACTGGCGCTGGGACGCACCGACTGTGTGCGCTTCGCAGCTGCGATCTTCACGAACCTGACCCAGGATCACCTCGACTTTCACGACACGATGGAGGACTACTTCCAAGCCAAGCGGCGGTTGTTCGTACAGTCCCGGCAACAGGCTGAGCCCGGTGTTGGGATCGTGAACTTGGACGACCCCTACGGGCGACGCCTGGCGGGCGAGTTGGAGGAGGTGGTGAGCTTTGCGATCGACACCGAGGCCGACTACCGTGCGCGCGAGGTGCGGATCGAATTGGATAGGACGCACCTGCAGTTGGACACGCCGTCGGGCACGCGTTCGCTCTCACTCGGTCTGCCCGGCCGCTTCAACGTCTCGAATGCGCTTGGCGCGCTTGCCGCCGTTCATGCGCTCGGCGGCGACCTCGACACCCTGCTTGCTGCGCTCGAGTTGGGCGTGCGCGTGCCCGGGCGCCTGGAGCCGGTCGATGCTGGACAGGATTTCGCGGTGCTGGTCGACTACGCGCACACGCCCGACTCGCTGCAGAACGTATTGAACACGGCACATGAAGTCGGGCATGGCAGGGTGATCTGCGTATTCGGTGCCGGTGGCGATCGCGATCGCGGCAAGCGTCCGCTGATGGGTGCGATCGGGGCTTCTCTGGCCGACGTGCTGCTCGTCACCTCCGACAATCCGCGCTCGGAGGATCCGCAGGCGATCATCGCCGAGATCATGCAGGGCGCGGTTCGCGCAGAGCGTCCCTCCGGGGCTCCGGCGGTCGCCTGTGAGGTCGATCGGCGCGTTGCGATCGAGCGGGCCGTGTCGCTTGCCCGCGATGGCGACGTGCTTGTGATCGCCGGCAAGGGCCACGAGCAGGGGCAGGAGCTCGCAGAGGGTGTGAAGGTGCCCTTCGACGACGTCACGGTTGCTCGCGAAGCCCTGGGCGCGCGGGTCGGCTGATGGGCCGCATCCTCATCGGGGGCACGGCAGCGCTGCTCATCTGCATCTTCTTGAGCCCGAAGTTCATCGAGTTCCTGCGCCGGCGCGAGTTCGGCCAGCACATTCGCGAGGACGGTCCCCAGGGCCATCACGAGAAGGCCGGCACGCCGACGATGGGCGGGATCATCATCTTCGTCGCGGTCGCGATCCCATATCTGATACTCACGAATTTCGAATGGCGCTCGGTTGGCGTCTTCGGGACCGCGATCGCCTGTGCGCTGCTCGGCTTCGCCGATGACTACACAAAGCTCGTCAAGCGCCGCTCGCTCGGTCTGCGCGGACGTACCAAGCTCGCAATCACAATCGCAATTTCGCTGGGGCTTTGGTACGTGGCAAGACACGGGGCCGACCTCGCGCCGACATTGCGTCTACGTTTTGTCGACTACACCGTCGATCTAGGCGTCTTCTATCCGGTGCTCATCTATTTCGTGGTCGCCGGAACCACCAACGCCGTCAACCTGACAGACGGGCTCGACGGGCTTGCGGCCGGTTGTGGCGCGATCGTGTTGCTTACCTATATCGGCATCACGTTCATTGCCGAAGGCTCCGACCTCGCGATGCTGGCTGGTGTGCTCGTCGGCGCCTGCATCGGTTTCCTGTGGTTCAACGCGTTCCCGGCCACGATCTTCATGGGGGATACCGGCTCGCTCGGCATCGGTGGCGCGATTGCCGGCCTCGCTGTGATGACCAAGACCGAGACGTTGTTGATCCTGATCGGCGGCATCTTCGTGATCGAGGCGCTGTCGGTGGTCATCCAGGTGATCTCCTTCCAGATGACACGAAAGCGGGTGTTCCTGATGGCACCGATACACCATCATTTCGAGCTGCGTTCCTGGTCGGAGACGAAGATCATCCTGCGCTTCTGGATTGTCGCTGCGATCTGCTGTGCGATCGGCTTCACCCTCTATCGCCAGAGCCTGCACGGTTGATGAGCGCTCGCACAGGGCGCACGGAGTGAGATCGGCGCAGTCGTGAAGCCTCGGCCCGATCTCCCGCCAGGCCCTTACCTCATCGTGGGTCTTGCGCGGTCGGGCGTGGCCGCGGCGCTTGCGCTGCGCGCGAGGGGAGAGGAGGTGCTCGGGGTCGACGCCGGTGTCCCAGATGGGCTGGAGGTGCTTGCGGGGGCGGGTGTCGATTTGCACCTGCGCGAGCAGGGAGTCACGTTGCTCGAGCGTGTAAACACGGTCGTCAAGAGTCCGGGTGTGCCGGCGCAAGCGCCGGCGATCGCCCAGGCGCGCTCGCGCGGGATGTTCGTCGTCGGCGAGCTCGAGCTGGCATGGCGGCTTCTGCCCAACGAGTTCATCGCGGTCACGGGCACGAACGGCAAGACCACGACGGTCGAACTGGTCGGGCACGTTCACCGCGAGGCGGGCCTTGCGGTGGCCGTGGCTGGCAACGTAGGAGCGGCGCTCAGCGGACTCGATGGCCGCATCGACGAGCGTGTCACGATTGTCTGCGAGGCGTCCTCCTTCCAGTTGGAGGACACGCTCGCGTTCGCCCCCGAGGCGGCGTTGTTGCTCAACCTCACACCCGACCACCTCGACCGCCACGGGACGCTCGATGCCTACCTGGCTGCCAAGCTCGAGATCTTCGCGCGACAGG
>Ga0210385_10000940_pt1 | contig 18533 bp, 14 predicted proteins | sample IncBWH26OmetaG_FD_160107 | JGI IMG/M metagenome (GOLD analysis project Ga0210385, IMG submission 160107) | Forest soil microbial communities from Barre Woods Harvard Forest LTER site, Petersham, Massachusetts, United States - Inc-BW-H-26-O ...
GCGATCTTCCGTTCCCCATCGCGCCGCAGAAGTGGCATCTCCGCCAATCGATCGAGTACTCGTTGACCGCCAATCGCGCCGTGCTCGACTTCGCCTCGCGCTATCGCGAAACTCTGCTCTACAACGCCTACCGCATGGGCAAAAATTCCATCGAGCGCGGCAGCCGTGATTCGTGGACCACTACGCCCAAACGCATCCAGGCACTCGAAACAGCCGGGGCCGCTGCCGCTACAAAAGACGCGAAGGATAAGACCGAAGCGACCTCCGAACGTCCTCGCGGCATCCCCGCCAAGCTCTACGAGACTGTCCTTCACGACCCAGCCAATCGCGATCCGCGCGGCTATATCATCCCCTCCGATCAGCCTGACCTGCCCACCGCCGTCGCTTTCATAAACGCGCTGCTCAAGAACGGAATCGCCATCGAGCACGCCACCGCCCAGTTTCAAGTCGCCGGCAAGAGCTATCCAGCGGGCTCCTACGTCGTCAAAACCGCCCAGGCATTCCGCCCGCACGTGCTCGACATGTTCGAGCCGCAAGATCACCCGAACGATTTCCGCTATCCCGGCGGTCCACCCATCCCGCCCTATGACGTCACCGGCTACACGCTCGCCTTCCAAATGGGCGTTCAGTTCGACCGCATTCTCGACGGCTTCGACGGCCCCTTCGAGCCCGTCACCGGCCTGCTAGTTCCGCCTCCCGGCGCCATCACCGGTCCCGCGCACGCGGCTGGATACATCGTCAGCCATCGGGTGAACAATTCGTTCATCCTGGTGAATCGCCTGCTCAAAGCAAACTGCGACGTGTATTGGCTGAAGAATCCCCCGCCCGATCCTGCAAGCGTCGGCCACCAGGCCGGAGCGTTTGAGGTGAGCCTCGGCACGGGCGCCATCTGGATTCCTACATCTCCCGCCGCTCACTCGATCCTCGAGCGCGCTACCCACGACCTCGGCCTCACCGCCTATGCTCTCGCCCGCCGCCCGGCCGGCAATTCCCTGAAGTTGAAGCCCGTCCGCATCGCCCTCTTCGACCAGTACGGTGGCCTGATGCCTTCCGGCTGGACGCGCTGGCTGCTCGAACAGTTCGAGTTCCCATTCAAGCTCGTCTATCCGCAGGAGCTCGATCGCGGCGATCTCGCACAGAACTACGACCTGCTCGTGTTCACCGACGGCTCGCTTCGCGCCCCCAACGCCCCAGCCGAGGAATTCCGCGCCAAACAACCCAAGCCCGAAGAAATCCCGCCCGAATATCGCTCCTGGCTCGGCCGCATCACGCCCGAAAAAACCATCCCGCAGATCCGGCGCTTCGTCGAATCCGGCGGCGCAGTCGTCGCCATCGGCTCGTCCACGTCGCTGGCCGGCTATCTCGGCCTGCCGGTCACGAACGCGCTAACGGAACGAGCGGCCGACGGAACTGAACATCCGCTGCCGCCCGAAAAATTCTACATTCCCGGCTCGCTTCTCACCGCGACCGTCGATAACACCAATCCGCTCGCCTATGGCCTCCCGGAGAAAGTAGATGTGTTCTTCGATCGAAGCCCGGTGTTTCGCCTCAACCCGGACGCAATGATGAAAGGCACCCCCCCGGTCGCTTGGTTCGCAACCGGATCGCCGCTGCACAGCGGCTGGGCCTGGGGCCAGCAATATCTCGAAGGCGGCGTCGCCATTGCCGAATCGTCTCTCGGCTCAGGGAAGGTTTTTCTGCTCGGCCCCGAAGTCGCCTTCCGCGGCCAGCCTCACGCCACATTCAAGTTCTTGTTCAATGCGATCGATTATGGCTCGGCATCCGAGCCGCGGCCGCAAGCTAATCGATCCGAAGAACAATAATCGGATCAATCTTTGCAGCGCGCATCGCCGGCAAGTAACTTGCTGCGAATGCTACTGAAAACAGCACGCCAATCACACCCATGAATGTAAGTGGATCGCCGGACTGCACTTCAAACAGCAAGCTTGCATAAAGCCGGCTCAGACTGATCGCAAGAGGTAGACCGATCATCACGCCGATGCCAAGTAGCCGGAGCGTTTGGCGAAAAACCATCGCCTTTACCCGGCGGGCATCGGCTCCCAAAGCCATTCGAATGCCGATCTCCTTGCGCCGTTGCGCCACCGAATAAGCGATCACACCGTAGATGCCGACTGCCGCCAGCAGCAGCGCCGAGCCCGCAAACATGACCACAACCAGCATGGCGGTTCGTGGCCGATCGAGGTGCTCAGCCACCACTTGCTCGAACGTGACGCTGCCCGCGACCGCTTGCCCCGCATCAACCGATTGAATACGGTTGCGAATCGCCGCGGCCACACCTTCAGGGTTGTTCGTGCGCACCAGCAGCTTCGCAACCAGCCACGGCCGCTGCGATAGCGGAAGATACATCTGCTCGTCCACATCCGCTTCCTGGACGTCTGAGCGCACATTTCCCACCACGCCCACCACCTCGCAGGTAATCCGATCCGTCGAATATGTAATGTGCTTGCCGATCGGATCGGCGCCAGGAAAAAACTCGCGCGCGAATGCCTCATTGATAATCACCACGCGGGCCGACGTAGCGGTATCGTGCGATGTAAATAATCTTCCGCGTAATAAGGGAATCCCCACCACACCGAAATATCCCGGACTAATGCTGCGACCCCGCGCACTAGGGTTTCTGGAACCCAGATCCGGGCTTCCTTCTATCTGAAGCATGTACCCGAGACCGCTCGAGACGAGATCCACCTTTGACGCAATTCCCGCGGTCATAACACCGGGAACCGTCTCTACGCGCTCTAGCACCTGGTCATAGAAGGTAACGCGCTTTTGCCAGGCCTGATACCGGTTCGGCATCAGGTCCAGCGGAACCATCAGAATGTGGTCCGTCCGCAGACCCGTATTCATCGTGCTCATGCGTGCAAAACTCTGCGTCAACAGCCCCGCCGCCGCTAACAGCACCAGGCACAGCGCCACCTCTCCGGCCACCAGGGCGTTTCGCAACTGCGTGCTCACCTTAGAAGCGGAAAATCCGCGTTCTTCAGACCGGATTCCGGATGGAACCCTCCCGGGCGCAAGCATCCACATGGGTGCCAAGCCGAAGACAATGCCGATCGCCGCGGCAATGCCCAACGTACAAAGCATCACCGCCACATTCAAATGGACATCGGGCACCGACGGCGAGACCCGTTGCAATGCCTGCACCAGAAATCTCATGGCCCACAGAGTTAGCGGTAGCGATAGCAACGCACTGCACAATGATAAGAAAGCATTTTCGGTAACCAGTTGCTGGGCGATACGCCGCCGGGTTGCTCCCAACGCAAAACGCACGCTGATATCTCTGTATCTGGCCGTCGCGCGCGCCAGTACAAGGTTAGCCACATTTGCGCAAGCAATTACTAGCAGGCAAACCACCGCGCCCCAGAGAACCAGTAGAGTAACATGCACCGTCGAGAATAACTTCTTCTGTAAGAAGTCCGCGCTGACCGGACCCAGAATGTCGCTGTTAGTCGAATTTTCGGTGCTGTATTGCGCTCCCGTCACGTTCAATTCGGCCCGCAGTCGTGACAGCGAGATACCTGGGTGAAGCCTCGCCACCACGGTCAGATAGCTCGCACCTAATTGCACGCTTGTGGGCGCAAAGGTTCGCGTATCCACAATTCGGCTGCGCCAAACGTCCACCGGCGCTCCTTGAAATTGGAAACCCCGCGGCAACACGCCAATGACAACGAACTCTTCGGAGTCGATGATCACTGTGCGGCCAATTATCTTCGGATCGGCATCGTATCGTTGGCGCCAGAACCGGTCACTCAACAGCACAACGGCATTCGCACCGTGATGATCTTCACTCGCCAGGAAACCGCGCCCCATCGCCGGCTTTACGCCCAGCAGGGAAAAGAAATTCGCCGAGACTCGCCCGCCTTCCAGCCGCTGCGGTTCGCCTCCGTCCGAGAATGTCACGGCCTCGTCGTCGTAAGCCGCCAACTCGGCAACATCGGCTAAGTGCTGCTGGAAATACAGGAAGCGCGGGTAGGAAAATGTATACCAGGAATAGTTTGTGCCGCCTCCGTGCCAGATACAAAGCAGCCGTCCGGGTTCCTTATAAGGAAGAGGCTGCAGTAAAACTGTGCGAACCACGGAGAAGATCGCGGTGTTCGCCCCGATCGCTATGGCAAGAGTGAGAACTACCGCAATTGCGAACGCCGGTGCTTTGCGTAATTGACGAACGGCATACCGCAGATCGCCCACCGTCGTTTCCCACATCTGTCCACCCCGCAACTCTCTGCCTCTCATCATCTATCGAACCGCTTCCCTGCCCCGCCGCAGCCACAAACAGAGCGCTCCCGCAATCAAACTGACTCCGAACCCCGCTGCCACATCGGCCGCGTAGTGATACCGGCCGTATATTGTCGCAATCGAGACGCTGATTGCATACGCCAGCACGCCCCACCCGAACCGCTTCTGACGTGGCAGCAACAGAAACATGGCCCAGGCCGCGGCAAAGGCGGACGATACATGCGCACTTGGAAAAACGCCCACGTGAATACTTGCTCTCTTTAAGATCCAAAGATTAAATCGTCGCACCCAGCTCGTAACCGTAGGATCATCCATGCCGGGAAACAGCAAGCGCGGCGGCTGCGAAGGGAAAAGGGGAATCAAAGCGTACGCCACCAGCGTTCCCGTCAGGCAAATCAGGAAGAACCGATCAACTTCCTGCCGTTTGTGCTTGAGATACAGCACAATCACGCAATACGTCCCCAAACCATAAACCAGCAAGTAACACAACTCGAGATAAATAGGAACCGCGGAACCTAGCCGCTCAATGGCCGCGCGCAAATGCCATTCGTGCAGCAGCACGTGGTCCCATCGAATCCAACTTTGTTCCAGGCGTCCATCGAATCGCCGCGACGCGAATAGGTCCATCTCCTCGAAAGCCGCCAACGTCAAGCCTAGCGGCAGAAAATCGCGAAAACGCGAAATCGCCGCCTGAAAATACGCCTCCGCTTGCGCCACCAGCAGGAGCATCAGCCCCACCGCCGCCAGAATCCCGAACGCCCCGCCGCTCAGGCCGGGATTGCTTCTCCAGCACACCGACAGCACTGCCACATATGCGAAATACCCAACCAGCATCCACTCCGAAGCTCTCAGCTTCAGCCGCTGCATGCGTTCCGTCAAAGCGTCGCCGCGGAAGTGGTATGTCTTCGCGGCTCAAATAGCAATGCCGCGCCCGCCAGCACGCCGCCCCAAACCGCCCAGATGGTCAAATAGCGGCCGTCGTGAAACTGATCGTTCGCATCTATCAAAAGCCCGGAAATGATGGGCGCCGTAATCTGCGCAATCGACATCAGCGATTGCGTCAGCCCGATAATCACCCCCTGCTCGCGCTTGCCGGCCTTCTGCGTGATCAGACTCGTCAACGCCGGCCGCAGCCCCGCCCCGCCGATTGAGGACACCGGAATTACACACAGCAACTGTCCAATTGTTCTCGTGAACCCGATTGCCACCGACCCGGCCGCCCAGGCCGCGAATCCGATCCGGACCACGTTCCGCTCGCCCAGCCACTTCACCACCCGTCCCACTACTCCGCCCTGCATAATAATGCTTATCAAGCCGTTGTAGGCGAAGATATACCCCACTTCGCGCACGCCCACCGCATGCCCGCGCCACATGTAGCGCCGCTCGGCGAACAACGCAAATCCCGACACGAACGTCGCGAATGAAAACGAAAACAGCAGCCATTGAGCCAGCATGCCCGCGAGCTCTTTATCTCGAAAATAGCTGCGGTATTGCCCCCAGGAGAACAGCGACAAGCGCCGGCCGCCCGGCACCGGATCGTCCCGCGCCGCTTCATTGTGCTCGTGAATGATCTCCCTGCGCGGCAGCAAGAAGTACGTGCATAGAATCGTCGTAAACGACAGCGCCGCCGCCGCGAAAATCGGCGCCTGATACCCGTAGCGCGCCAGAAAACCGGAGATCGCAGGTCCCACCAGGAAGCCGAAGCCAAATGCGATGCCGATCACCGCGAACGATTTCGCCCGCTCTTCCGGCTTGGTCACATCGCTGATGTAAGCCTGCGCAATCGTCAGATTTCCCGCCGTGGCGCCATCGATCGCGCGCGCCACAAACAGCATCCAGATGTGCGTCGAAAACGCTAGTAACAGGAATCCTGCCAGCGTCCCCGCCTGGCTCACCAACAGCAGCGGCCGCCTTCCCATCCGATCCGAAAGCTGCCCCAAAATTGGGCCCGCAATCAACTGGCACACGGCGTACATCGATACCAGTTCCCCCACGACGGTCGGCGATGCGCCCAGACGCTCGGAGTAGAACGGCAGCAGCGGAAGGATGATCGTGAAGCCGAGGATGTCCACGGCCACGATCAGGAAAATCGGCAGGAGTGGCGACGCGAATCGCCGGGTTGGCTTCGCCTCGACAGCGCCTGGCTGAGGCGGAGTCACATTACGATTTTAGCGAGGCGGTCCCAGATTCGACGATCTCGTGTGCTGTCTTATATAATCGGCCAGTGTTTCACTTCGGCCCCCGTCTGCGCCGGACAGCATTCATTTCCGCCCTTATTGCTGCCTTCGCTGCGGCCCCAACCGAGCCCGTCACCATCTCTGCCACCCGCGTTTCTAACGAACCTCTTTTTCGGCCTGGAGCAACTTGGTCTTCCTTAGGTCTCTTCAATCCGGCCGCGATCAAAATCGGCGCCAAAACCGTATTGCTCTTCCGCGCTCAAGATCATAACCAGACCTCCCGCATAGGCTACGCCGAAAGCACGGACGGCCTCCACTTCACCATCCGCCCCGAGCCCGTGCTTTCTCCCGAAGCCGATTACGAAAAGAACGGCGGCGTCGAAGACCCGCGCGTTCTTCAAATCGATGGCACTTACTATCTCACTTACACCGGCTATGACACGCATTCCGCTCAGCTCTGCCTCGCCACCTCGAGCGACCTGGTTCATTGGGAGCGCAAAGGCGTCCTCTTGCCTGCCTATCACGGCACGTGGAACACGCAATGGACAAAGTCGGGCGCCATCGTTCCCGAAAAGATCAACAGCAAATGGTGGATGTATTACTTGGGCACGCGCAAAGATCCCGATGGCCAGCCGCGCGATTACATGGGCCTCGCGTCTTCGGACGACCTGCTCCATTGGACTGACGCCACCGATCAACCCGTGCTGCCGCGCCGTCCCGGAGCGTTCGATTCGCGCGTCATGGAACCCGGCCCGCCGCCATTCATCACCGACGCCGGCATCCTGCTGCTCTACAACGGCGCCGACGATCACTTAGTGTACGGCCCCGGTTGGGTACTGTTCGATCGGCAAGATCCCCGGCGAGTCATCGCCCGATCCGATCGCCCCTTTGTGTTACCCACTCTCGACTGGGAAAAAATCGGGAATGTTCCGAACGTCATGTTCCTCGAGGGGGCTGTGCCGAAACGAGGCTTGGACATTCCCAACACGTTGCATATCATCGGTTATTACGGGGCAGCAGATAAGTATATCGGCGCCCTGGACATCCATATATTCATCCCAATAAAGAGAGGCTTTCAATGACTGATGTAATCTCCCGCCGTAATCTCTTCGGAATGGCAAGTGCTCTCGGTTTGGCGTCGTTGCCCGCGCGAGCAAGCCAGTATTCCTACACGCCAGATTTAGGAATCTTCGGCAAAAACACCCCGGACATTACCGCTGCGCTCGATGCCGCGTATTCGTTTCTCGATACCATGATGGACGCCTATGCTCAAGGCTCTACCTTGCGTCTCGTCCAGAGTTATTCCGATCAGCAAGGTCTCGAAAGCAGCGCGTTTACCTACGATCAAGCGGTCGTAATCGGCGCCTACCTGGTGCGTTCCGAATCCGGAGATGTCACACGCGCCGAGGTGCTCGGCAACGGTCTGCTTTACGCACAGCAGACCAACAGCTACAACGATGGCCGCCTGTTCCAGGCCTATTTCGTCAACGCACCGGACGCCCACGGCGCATACATCCAGCCCGCGGGCGCCCCGTTCTATTTCTACGGCAGCTCAGTCGGAGACATGGCTTGGGCCGGCATGGCGCTCTGCCAGCTCTACCACAAAACGAAGAACAGCAATTATCTGACTGGCGCCACCAGGCTGGGCAATTGGATCTACACGAATGCTTATTCTACTGTCGGCGCGGGCGGTTACACGGGCGGTGTAGATGCAAGCAATAACAAAATCACCTATAAATCAACTGAGCATAACATCGATACTTACGCCTTTTTCACCATGCTCGCTGCTGAAACCGGCAGCTCCGTCTGGACCACGCGCGCAAAGTGGGCTGCGAATTTCGTCGCATCCATGTGGAACAGTACCGGCGGCTTCTTCTGGACCGGCACCGGCAATGACGGAGTAACGATCAACACGTCCAACATCCCTGAAGACGTGCAAACCTGGTCTTACTTGGCGTTCCTCAACAATGCTTACGCCGCCTCGCTTCAGTGGGTCACAACTAACTTGATGACCATCGACACTCCTCAAACCATCAATAGTAAGTTGACCGGCAACATCCGCATTCTTGGTGAAACATATGCAAGCCTCAGCTTGCGGGAGCTCACGCCCTCGGAATCTTACGATCAGCCTCCCGACCCGAACGCCGTGTGGCTCGAAGGCACGGCCCATACGGTTGCGGCTCTCCTCGCGCGCAGCGTCCCACCTGCGACGGACCCAACAGTGTCGACCGATCTCGCTACCGCGCTTCTGCTGCTCGATAACATTCGAATCGCGCAAAAGGATCTCGGCGTAGGCCAGACGGTCGGTGGAACGCCGATACCTGACGGCGAAGGCATAGTCGCGTCTTCCAGTGTCCTGAATGGCGGTTTCGGCTCTTCCTATTACCCGAACCTGCACATCGGCGCCACTGGCTGGTCTGCGATCGCCGCGCAGCTAGGCAATCCGTTCCGCCTCGGTTACCGTTCCTTTTAATAGCAGCCGGAGCTCCGCCAAATGACCGGTAACCAACGCCCGCTCGAGCCGGGCATCGTAACCGATTTCGCCAGCGGCTTGAGTTACTCGTCCTATCTGCATCTCAATGAGCTCCTGCAACAGCAACAATTGCTTTCTGACCCGCCACATCACGATGAGATGCTGTTCGTCATCCAGCATCAGGTATCGGAATTATGGATGAAGCTGATGATACACGAGCTGAGCGCCGCCATCCGCTTCATCCAGCATGACCGGCTCGACCCATGCTTTAAAATTCTCTCCCGCGTCAAATCGATCCAATTACAGTTGTTCGAGCAATGGGCGGTCCTTGAGACGCTAACGCCCTCCGAGTATCTGCAATTTCGGCCGTTTCTCCGCAGCGCCTCCGGATTCCAGTCGTACCAATACCGCAAGATCGAATTCCTGCTTGGCAATAAGAACCGCGAAGCCATTGCGGTATTCGCGCACGATGAAGCCATTCGCCGCGACCTCGAACTTACGCTCGAATCGCCCAGTCTTTATGACGAATTTCTGCTTCACCTCGCCCGCCGCGGCCTCGCCGTCCCCGAATCGAACATTCTCCGCGACTGGTCCCAACCGCATGAAAGAGACGAGGCGCTCATCCACGTCTTCCGGCAGATTTATGAACATCCGGAGCGCTACTGGGACGCCTACGAAATGTGCGAGAAGCTGATCGATATCGAGGAATATTTCCAGCTCTGGCGCTTCCGGCATCTCAAAACCGTCGAGCGCATCATCGGTTTTCGCCCCGGTACGGCCGGCTCTTCCGGCGCCGCATTCCTGAAACAAGCGCTTGATCTCACATTCTTCCCTGAACTGATCGCGGTGCGCACTGGGTTAAACGAGCCTGGGTTAAGTCAGAAATGACAGATGCCATTGCCGAAACAATCGCCGTGCTCGGCAATGGACCGCTCAATGAGCCGGCGCTCGCGCGCTACGTATTCCCGCTGTTTTCAAAAGTGCTGGATACAACTGGCATCTATCTCGTCAACCACTCGCTCGGCCGTCCTCTCGACCAAACCTCGCTAGACGTATCGGAAGCGATGGCCCTCTGGCAACGCAAACTCGGCAATGCGTGGGACGACTGGCTGGCGGAGCAAGCCGCTTTCCGGTCTCGTCTCGCGAAGCTAATCGGCGCGTCGCGCGCGGACTGCATTGTGCCCAAAAGTTCGGCTGGCCAGGGGCTGCGCACTGTCCTAAACGCCCTGCCCGGCACGCCGCATGTTGTAACCACCAGAGGCGAATTTGATTCGGTCGATCTCATTCTCAAGCAATACGCTGCCCAACATCGTATTCAGGTCCGCTGGATCGAACCTGATGAAAACGACCGCTTCCATGTAGACGCGCTCATCGAAGCCGTAAAAGCAGGCGCTGATCTCGCCATAATCTCGCAAGTGATGTTCATGACCGGCCAGGTGATGCACGGGCTCGACCGGCTTGCCGAGGCCTGCCACGCAAACGGCGGCCGCCTGCTGATTGACGCTTATCATGCGATCGGCGCATTCCCCGTAGATGTCGCCGAGCTTCATGCCGACTTTGTCATCGGCGGCAGTTACAAATATCTGCGCGGCGGTCCCGGAGCGTGCTTCCTCTATATCTCACCTGAAGCTCTCGCCAGCGGACTCGCGCCCCTCGATGTAGGCTGGTTCGGCAAGCGGGATGCCTTCCTCTACCAGCGCCCCGACCCTCCGCAGTTCGCCTCTGGCGGTGACGCGTTCCTCGAGTCCACGCCTCCGGTGCTGACTTACTACCAGGCACGCGCCGGCCAGCAATTCACGCTCGCCCTCGGCGTTCGACGCATTCGCGAATACCACCTCGACCGCCTCGCGCGCCTCAAACACTATTTGGCAGACGCCGGCATCGAATCGACCGGCGCGGACGCCGATCACGGGGCGTTCCTGACCATCCGCCATCCCGGCGCTGCCTCCCTCGCATCCGCTCTCGCCGCCCGCGGTATCCACACCGACGCCCGCGGCTCCTATCTGCGCCTCTGCCCCGACTTACTCTCGCGCGATGAAGAACTGAAAACGGCCGCAGATGTGCTACGTCGCGTCTCTTCGGCGGGCTGAAAACGCGCCAGCGCACAGATTAGTTCGAGTTGTCGCCGAACGCACCCTCACCAAATCGCCCAATCAGTTCCAGCCGCTCATGCCATTTCGCAATCACGTCGCGGCCCAGTACCTGCGCAATCCGAGCGAGCGTCTTCCCGCCGGCACCTTAATTTTGCGGCGGAAAGTAACCAATTGGATAGCACGTAGCCAGGGAAGATCTGTTCGGTTAATGTGCACCATTCGAACGAGTGTGGCCATTATCCTGCAATGCGCTGAATTTAGACGGCTCAACTTGCCACTCCACAACTGAATCAGTGAGGGTAGCCCAATTGCTTCGCGATGGGCATGGACACAACACGGTCGCTTGCCCTCACAAGCTCGCGTGAGAGCAATCACGTTCCTGCAGCCCAGCGGATCTTTTTGGAAATTCTCAACCGGAAAGTTCAGGGCGCATCGTTAGCTTTTCGCGTTGCAGGATCCACTTTCGTCGTTGGTAACGGAACCGAACCAAGCCGGGCAACGGTGCTTGTCCATAATCCGCGTTTCTTCTCACGTGTGGTTGCACACGGAAATCTCGGGCTCGGCGAATCTTATATGGATCGAGAGTTCGATGTTGAAGGCGGCAAGTTGGATGAATTCCTGCGAACTCTCCTTGTCAATCGTGTAGATCGTGAGATATCACTGAGCCCGGGCGCGGCGCTCAGAGTGTTGTGGATGCGTGTAGCGGACACGCTGCGGGGCAAGGAGAACAACATACATCGCCATTATGATACCGGAATTGATTTATTCACAGCTTTCCTGGGTACCAACCTCGTTTACTCGTGTGGATACGTCAATGAAGTCACCGATAGCCTAGACCAGCTTCAGATCAACAAAATGGATCGGATCTGTAGGAAATTGCGGCTGCAATCGGGCGAGCGCCTGCTCGACATTGGATGTGGCTATGGCGGACTACTCATTCATGCGGCCAAAAACTACGGGGTTTTAGGAACTGGCGTCACCAACAGCCGGGATCATGCTGCCTGCGGAAATGAGCGTATCGCCGAACATGGACTAAATGGCCGAGCGGACATCCACTACGCGGATTTTACGACTTTGCAAGGGACGTATGACAAGGTTGTGAGCGTGGGGATGATGGAGCACGTTCCGCGCCGCGAGTACAAACAATATTTTCGAAAGCTCGCTCGACTGTTGAGCCCACAGGGAATGGGGCTGGTTCACACTTTGGGTGCGAATGCGCCGAAGAATATCCATGATCCGTTTTTTCAAAAATACATCTTCCCGAATTCAAATCAGCCGAAGCTGTCCGAGATAACGGCCGGATTAGAAAGTCAAGGGCTGGCCATTCTCGACGTGGAGAACATGATTCGGCATTACGGGCACACCGCCATGCGCTGGCGCGAACACTTTGAGCGCAATCGCGGGCAACTCAACTCCGAAAAGTATGATGACCGCTTCATACGCATGTGGGAGTACTACTTGGCGTGCGGTGTCGCAGCGGCATTCGCCTCTGATACAGCTTTGTATCAGGTTCTGTTCACGAAAGACTATACTGCGCCAATGCCTTTGAGGCGGGTCTAAAATGCAAGCCTTCGAAAGTAATCAGAATTACCGCGCTTTGGCGGAACAGATCAATGCGGGCGGCTGGTATCGGCCTGCGGCGGGTCGAATCCTGTCGGAATTGTTGCTGCATATCGCTCTCTTTGCCGGTGGAATTGCGGCTTTGCTCTGTTTCGACAATTACTTTTTGAAGGCCGTCGCTGGTTTCTTGTCTGGTGTGGGTGCGCTAGGCATAGCTACAAATACACATACTTCGTCGCACTTTGCCACTACCCGTTCTTCACGCCTGAATAAGTTTCTAACTTACTTCGGATACACGTTCCTCTTTGGAACCTCCGCAAATTACTGGTGGCACAAACATTGTGTCGTTCATCATCCCTCGCCCAATGTGATAGGCGTCGATGTCGACGCCGATTTGATGCCGTGGTTCGCCGTTTCGGAACGGGATATTGAAACGAGCCGGGGACTACGGCACCTGTTTTTCCGGTATCAGTGGTTGTTGATCCCGTTCGCTATCGGCTTGAATGTGTTCAATACGCAGCGTCAGGGCTGGGCCTTCTTGCTCCCGATCCTGTTAGACCCCAAGCGGCGTCATATGAACCACTGGCTGGACCTGGGCGTCTTGTTCTGCCATTGGACCTGCTGGCTCGTGATCCCGTCCTTGTTCTTGGGCGTGACGCATGTGCTCAGTATTTACCTGACCCTATTGGTTTTGCTCGGGTACGGGATGTTCATCGCATTTGCGCCTGCGCACTTCCCAGCGGAAGCGGCATTTGTCGACGCGACGCGAGCCAGCAATGACTTTCTATATCGTCAGACGCTGACGACGGTAAACTTCCGCACGGGGTGGTTCGGACGGCTGGTGTGCAGCGGGGTAGATTTCCAGATTGAGCATCATCTCTTCCCCGGCATTCCTCATGTTCATTACCCAAAGTTGAGCCCCATCGTGGAAGAGTTCTGTCGTCAGCACGGCTATCCGTATTTAACATTGGGATGGGCGGAGGGTATCTGGAAGTCTCTACTCATCTTTAAGAGACCGAAGCCGGTGGAGGGGCAGATCCTCGCCGGCAAAGAACCCGCTGTTACTGTGGAAGCGGCAGTCAACACTGGCCTAATCTGACCGCTGGCGGAGCGCAACTGCGAGTGCGAACGCCGCTATACTTGCAATGCCCCTATAGATCTGGATATCACGGCGAGGGACGGCTACTCATTGGGAGCAGCTCTATACGGTGACCCTGCCGCGCCCCACGGAATGGCTGAGTGGGCCGAATCTTGACATGACAGTTCGAGAAGAACGGATTTCGGCGACAGATGGCCTCCCACTGGCGGCTACTCAATTCGTTCCAAATGGCGAGGTCACGGCGTGCGTCGTGATACCAGGAGCAATGGGCGTGCCGCGACGTCTGTACAACAGGTATGCGCGCTTTCTGTGCCAAAACGGATTCCTGGTTATAACGTTCGATTACCGCGGGATGGGCGAGTCGCAAGTCGAACGCTCATCAACGTCCACTTTGCGTGATTGGGGCGAGAAGGATCTAGCCGGCATCATAAACTACGCGGGCGGAAAAGGTGCGGTATCGGTGGTGGGGCATAGCTTGGGGGGGCAATTAGTCGGCATTGCGCCGAACAATGAACAGGTTCGTGCCCTGCTGTTGATCGCTGCGGGAAGTGGATATTGGGGATGGTGGCCATTTCCACAGAAACTCGTGATGGCCTCCTTGTGGTACATAGTTATGCCGGCACTTACGAGCATGTTGGGGTATTTCCCCGGAAAGAAGCTCCGCTTGTCTGAAGACTTGCCTGCGGGGCCAGCAAAGCAATGGGCAAGCTGGTGCAGGAACCGGGCTTACTTACTGGATGAGTCGGGAAAACCGGATCGACAATTCTTCTGCAGATTTGATGGCCCGGTATTGAGCTACAGTTTCGCGGGAGACCCTTATGCGCCTGAGGCAGCAGTTGACGAACTGCTTAGCTGGTTTAGCAGTGCGCGGCGGGACTCGCGTCACATCGACGCGCCGCTCGGCCATTTTGGGTTTTTCCGGAACAAGAATCTTCAGCCACTCTGGCGTGAGACTGTCGACTGGCTCAAAACAGTCACGGTTTAGAACGCTCGCTTCGTGTTATCGCTCATTCTGCTATCAATCCCGCCAGCAGCGCCGTCCGGTCCGCGATGCGGTCGATCAGGATGCTTTCGTTAACCGCGTGAGCGCCTTCCCCGACCCCTCCGACTCCGTCCAACGTCGGTACGCCTAACGCCGCGGTGAAATTCCCGTCCGAGCCGCCGCCGCTCAGCGTTTCATTCACGCTTACGCCCAGCTCGGCCGCGATCCTTTTGGCCTTCCCGAACAGGCCCACAATCGCCTTGCTTCGCTCCATCGGCGGCCGGTTCAGCCCGCCTTCGACCCGCAAGTGGCAGCGTTTGTCTACCGGCCGCAAGGCACGCAATTTTTTGTCCAGCGCTTCCGCATCTTTCATCCGCACGGCCCGAATATCTATATCGATGCGCGCCTCCGCAGGCACTACGTTCGTCCGTGTTCCGCCGGCAATAATGCCCGGGTTCACCGTAATCCCGCGCTTCAGATCTGTAAACTCCGCAATCCGTGTAACCTGCCGGGCCGCCTCTATAATGGCGTTCGCACCGTTTCCGAAATCGACCCCCGCATGCGACGCCTTTCCCTCGATCCAAACCGTATAATTCCCCACTCCTTTGCGCGCCGTTTTCAGTTTTCCATCCAGCCCGGTGCCCGGTTCCAACACCAGCACGCAATCGCTGTGCTTCGCTTCGGCCTCCGTCAACGGGCGCGACGTTCGGCTTCCCACCTCTTCTTCTGATACAACGAACATCACGACTTTCCGCTTTACTTCAACATCCAGCTCTCGCAATGCCCGCGCTGCATATAGGAAAAACGCCATGCCCGATTTCATGTCCAGCACTCCCGGTCCCCATAGCCGGCCGTCCGCTTCCCGAAACGGCATGCCTCGCAACGTGCCGAGCGGCCAAACCGTATCCGAATGGCCAACCCCGAGAATCTGCCCTTTCTTCTTTCGCCCGGGCAAATTGAACTCCAGCCGCAGATGTTTTCCGAAGCCGTCCGAGGCAATCGTTGTCGCGCTGGCAATGTCCCGTGTGCGCTCGATCATCAAATCGACGAACCGGTTTACGTCGCGCGGCGAGTCGCTCGGCGATTCGCACTCCACCATCTCTCGAATCAGGCCGGCAATCTCCGGTTGCTTGTCAGTCGCATAGCGCAAGTAAGGATGCATCGGTTGTTATAATAGCCCTTCTCCGCGCACAGGGTGTTTGATGCCCGTTGTGCGCGGTCTAACTGACATCCATGGACGTTCAAGAGATCTCCGAAATCCTGCCCCATCGCTATCCGATGCTGATGGTCGATCGGATTATCGAGATCACTGAGGACACCGTGATCGGGATCAAGAACGTCACCGCGAATGAGCCGCACTTCATGGGGCATTTTCCCGGCTACCCCGTAATGCCCGGCGTCATGATCATTGAAGCCATGGCTCAAGTCGGCGGCATCTTAGTCGCAACCGTCGCCCCTCATACCCGCGGCAGAATCATGTTTCTCGCTTCCGTCGAAGAGGCCAAGTTCCGGAAGCCTGTCGTGCCGGGAGATCAGTTGCGCATCGAAATGAAGTTAATTCGCCTCAAGACCACCGTCGCCAAAATGCAGGGTGTCGCGAGCGTAGATGGCCAAGTCGCCGCAGAGGCCACGCTGATGTGCAAACTGACCGATCAACTCTCGGCTAGTCAGCCCACTCGCCAAGCGACCGAGCCTCAGATGGCTTGAACTTCAGGATGGCGATTCACCAGACAGCCATCGTCGATCCCCACGCCGAGATTTCTCCAGACGCCGAAATCGGTCCCTACTGCATCATCGGCGCCGATGTCGAGATCGGCCCCCGCACTCGGCTCCTCGCGCACGTCTATCTCGAGGGCAAGCTGACCATCGGCTCCGACAACATCTTTTATCCCTATTGTTCATGCGGCGTAACACCCCAGGACAAGAAATACAAGGGCGAGCTTTCGGAAACGCGCATCGGCAGCGGCAACTCCATCCGCGAGTTCGTAACCATCAATCGCGGCACTGAGGGCGGCGGCATGGTTACTTCCATCGGAGATGGCAATCTGCTCATGGCCTACGTCCACGTCGCGCATGACGTCATTATTCATAACCACACCATCCTCGCCAACAGCGTCACCTTCGCCGGCCACGTTACGGTTGACGATTACGCCAACATAGGCGGGCTCAGCGCCATCCATCAGTTCTGCCGCATCGGCCGCTACGCCATGATCGGCAGCTATAGCGTGATCAAACAAAGTGTTCTGCCCTATTCCATCACCGCTTCCGATCACAAGGCGGAGGTCTATGGCGCAAACCGCATCGGCCTGGAACGGCGCGGCTATTCCTCAGAAGCCATCGAACCGCTTCAAAACGCCTTTCGAATTCTCACGCGCTCGGGCTTGAACACCACCCAGGCTCTCAGCCGTATCGAAGAGGAAATTCCACAGAGCCCGGAAGTGAAAGAACTCCTCGAGTTCATTCGAAATTCGAACCGCGGCTTCATCAAGTAGGCGCCTGTGCGTTATGGACTAATCGCGGGCAATGGACGGTTTCCGCTGCTGGCTCTGGATGCCGCAGTGCGCGAAGGGCATGAAGTTGTGGTCATCGCGATCGAAAATGAAGCCGCGGCGAACCTCGCGCAGTTCGCCTCCTCGCTTCACTGGATCAATATCGGCCAGCTTGGGAAATTAGTCGAGATCCTAAAACGCGAGCAAATCTCTGAGGTGATGATGACCGGCCAGGTCAAACATGTCAGCCTATTCTCTGCAATCAAACCCGACTGGCGGCTGGTGAAGTTGCTCGCGTCGTTGAAGGAGAAGAACACCGCTTCACTCATCGGCGGCATCCAAGGAGTGTTGCGCGAGGAAGGCATTGAGCTGGTGGATTCGACGCGCCTGTTGAAACCGCTGCTTGCTCCCGAAGGCGTGCTGACCGAACGGAAGCCCACCAAAGAAGAAGAGGCCGATATTCGATACGGCCGTCGCATCGCCGCCGTACTTGCTTCTGCAGATATCGGTCAAAGCGTCGCCATCAGCGAGAAGGCGTGTGTCGCGGTGGAAGCCATGGAAGGGACCGACGCCATGCTTCGCCGGGCAGCCTCCCTGACCAATGGCAAGCCGCTTCGTTTGGTAAAAGCTTCACGCGGACGCGCTCATCTGCTCTTCGACGTCCCCGTCGCAGGGCTGACCACTATCGACACGATGATCGACACGCAGACCACTGCGCTTGCGGTCGACTCGGGCCGAACCTTGCTGCTCGACAAAGATGAAATGATCAAACGGGCGAACGAAGCCGATCTCGCGATCGTGGGGTACACGCCTCTCGATGGAGCGGCGTCGTGAAGACGATCCGCGCCGCCGTGATTGGCGCCGGTTCTTTTGGCCAGAATCATATTCGGGTGATTCGCCAGCTCGAGGGCGTCGAGCTCACGGCCGTCGTAGACATTGATCCGGCTCGCGGCTCCTGCAGCTCCGTTGAGGCTGTGTTGGGGAAAATCGATGCTGCGATCGTGGCTACGCCCACCGTCACTCACGAGCAAATCGCTACCCCGTTACTTGAAGCGGGCGTCGATGTGCTGGTCGAAAAGCCGATTGCGGACTCTTCGGCGGCTGGCGAGCGTTTGGCGCGCCTGGCTCAAGAGCGCGGCCGCATCCTTCAGGTCGGGCACCTCGAACGTTTCAACCCGGCGATTCTGGCGATCGAAAGGCGAGTCACCGTCCCGCTCTTCTTCGAGATCCACCGGTTGAGCGTCTTCACCCCGCGCAGTCTGGATGTCGACGTCGTCCTCGATCTGATGATTCACGATCTCGATATCGTGCTTAGCTTTACGCAGGAATTACCAAACGAAATCCGGGCTGCGGGCATCTCGGTCCTCTCGTCCCGAGTGGACATCGCCAATGTTCGTCTTTCCTTC
>Ga0210385_10000941_pt1 | contig 18508 bp, 20 predicted proteins | sample IncBWH26OmetaG_FD_160107 | JGI IMG/M metagenome (GOLD analysis project Ga0210385, IMG submission 160107) | Forest soil microbial communities from Barre Woods Harvard Forest LTER site, Petersham, Massachusetts, United States - Inc-BW-H-26-O ...
TGCGGAAAAACGCGCCACCAGCCTCACGGCGCAAAACTTGCCCTTTTTTCCGCAAACTGTGAAGGCGGGCGCTGCGAAAGGCACTACACACGGTAACGCCTAGACGTCAGGGCAACCATCGGGTGTGGGCCGGACTCATAATCAGCGTCGCAATCAACACTTCGGGAGATTCCATGCATAAACCCAGGCGCATGCAAGCGCGGATCCTCACACGGGCGCTGCTGTTCTTCGCGGTGTTCCCAACGTGTGCGCAGATGCAGGAGTCGACCGTTGTACAGACTTCCTCGCCCGCTTCGCAGTCCACGGACGCGAACGCTCCCGGCCAATCAGGTCAACCGGGCCAGTCGGACAAAGCCGCGTACATTGCCGGTACGGTTCTCAGCGCCTCCACAGGATCGCCGCTTCGCAGAGCACGCATCGTGCTGCAAGTATCGAGCCAGACAGACATTCCGCGCGGCGCCGTCACAGACGAGAGCGGCCATTTTTCCATCGGAAATATTTCACCGGGGGAATACGCCCTCTCGGCACAACACGACGGCTACATCCAGCAGCGATATGGCCAGGACAAGCCCGGGAAACATGCGGAGACACTCACCCTCGCCGCTGGACAGAAAATCGAGGATATGACGTTCCACTTGCAGCAGGCAGCGGTAATCACAGGCCACGTGTATAACGAAGACGGCGATCCCATCGAGAACGCGAACGTCGAAGTGGTGCGCATAGTGTACGTGCAAGGAAAGCGGCAGCTTGCGAGCCAGCAGAGTGTAACGACCAACGATCGGGGCGAGTATCGGATTTACGATCTGGGCCCCGGCCACTATTACGTGCGGGCTGCCCGAGGCGGTAGCGGTTTCTTTAACACGCTCACGGAGGGCGAAGTCGTGTACCCGGCGGTCTTCTATCCGAACGCTGCTTCGTTCGATGGTGCTACGCCGCTCGATTTGAAGCCCGGCGACGAAATTCCCAGCGTGGACTTTCAACTGACGCCAAACAATTCCAACGGATACGAAGTTGCCGGAAAAGTGATTGGCTCCGCGACGGGAAAAGCAGGCGCAAGTCCGGCTTCCAGGTCGGTGGTGACGATCGGCGAAAGGACTTCTTACACAGACGTTCTGCAGAACGAGCGACAGGTTACGACGAACCCCGGCGACGGGACATTTAAATTCTCGAACATTACTCCAGGTACGTACAGACTGGAAGCGATCCAGGACGAAAACGGCCAGCGGGAAATCGCCATGCAGGAAGTGATTGTTAGCAGCGCGAATGTGGCGAACCTTAGTCTCGTGATGACTCCAGGGGTCGATATTTCAGGCCGGATCACATTCGAGGGCAAAGGCGCGAATGCAGGGCAGGTAGGAGTCGGCGTCACCTCGGTCACCGATGATTTTCTTGGCGGCGGGGCTTCCGCGCAGGTCCAGCCGGACGGCTCGTTTGACCTGAAAAATGTGCCGGATGGCACTTATAGGCTGCAAGTCTGGTCCATGTGTGAGACCTGCTATCTGAAGTCGGCCAGTTCGCGGGGCACGGACCTGATGGGGAAGTCGTTTGACGTTCAGTCGGGTGTAGCGCCGTCAGCAGTGGAGATCGTTTTCAGCGCGGACACGGCAGAAGCAAGCGGCACGGTGAACGGCGACGATGACAAGCCTGCCGGGGGCGCGATTGTGATTGCCGTGCCTGTTGCGGACACGCCGAATCGCGACGCCCGTTACAAGACTTCAACCACCGATCAATACGGACACTTTGACCTGAAAGGTCTCGCGCCCGGCGATTATGACGTGATTGCGCTATCCGATTTCGACGAAGACAGCGAGGAGTATATGGACCCTATGTTCCTTCAGCCCTACGCGGACAAGGCGCAGCGGCTGCGTGTCGCGGCGAACGATCGCAAGTCTCTGCAACTAAACGCGCTCGCTGCCAGCGCAGACTCGCAGTAACGCTCAACGTTGACGCTTGACCTTGACGTTTCCCTCCGGCGGCTATCTTTCGGCGGCGCGGGATTTTTGCGGCAAAGCTTCGTTCACGGCGGCCGTCAGCATTTCCAGTTCGAAATCGGCGTCGTGACGCTGGCCATTGATGAAAAACGTGGGCGTGCCGTTCACGCCGCTGCGCGCTCCGCCGGCAAAGTCCGCCTGCACGCGCTCGGCGAATTCGCCCGCACGCAGGGATTTTGCAAGCGCTTCCGGGTCCAGCTTCAAGGCGTGCGCCAGCTGAACGAACAGCCGGTCGCCCAGCGATTGCTGATTTTCGAAGATCGCGTCGTGCATCTCCCAGAATTTGCCGTGGGCGCCGGCGAACTCCGCCGCTTCGGCAGCTTCTTCGGCCTGTGGATGAACTTCGCGCAGCGGGAAATTGCGGAAGACGAACCGCAGCTTGTTGCCGAAACGCCTCTGGAGCTGCTTCACGATCGGATAGGCGTGGCCGCAGTGCGGGCATTGATAGTCGCCGTACTCCACCAGCGTGACGGGAGCATCGGCGGGGCCTTGCGCGTGGTCTTCGGAAGTGACGGGCACTCTCAGCTTTGACATGGGTCCTCCTTACCTGGCCCTACTCGGGCTTACTTGGAAAGTTTTTCGAGCGCGTCCAGAATCCCATCCGCACCGGGATTTACGGCCACCGGCGACACGTAGCTCCAGCGAATGATCCCGTCTTTGTCGATGACGAAAAGCGCGCGTTCGCAGACGCCGTCGCCCTGGCGGTAGGCGCCGTAGGACTTCGCCACGGCGCCCTTCGGTTCGAAATCGGCGAGCAGCGGAAAATGCAATTTGCGGTCGTGCGCAAAGGCATCGTGGCACCATGCGCCGTCCACGGATATGCCGAGTACTTCAGCGTTGAATTTGCGAAATTCGGACAACAGTTCGTTGTAAAGCCCCACTTGGTCGCCGCAGACGGGGCTCCAGTCCGCCGGATAGAACACGAGCACCACAGGTTGCCCCCGCAATTCCTTCAACGAAAGTTGCTGGTCGGGAGTAACATGCAGCGTGAAATCCGGCGCCGGGGTTCCGGCTGGTAAAACGGTGGACATGCGGGCCTCCGCGAGAGGGATTGAAACGTCCGAGCGGTCGAGCGAGCTACGATTAAAATGCATGTCGGGTTAGATTGCAAAGAGTTTCGTTTAGATACAAATTCCGGAAATATTTCTTGGCGGTGAATGTGGCAACCAACGTAGCAATGCTACGGCGCAATTTTCTGGCGATGATGGCCGGCACAGCCGCCGTCTCCGCTACCGGCGGTGCACTTTCCTGCTTTGCGGCCGACGCGGCGTGCGGAAATTTTCATCTGCGCTACGGCGTGACGCAAGCCGGCACCTTCGATCTGCTCGACAACACGGCGAGGCTCGCGCAATGGGGATTCGAGTATTGCGAGCCGTCCGTGGTGAAGGTGATGTCGCTGAGCGATGCGGATTTTGACGCTACGCGCGCCAGGATTGCGGCCACGCCGGTTCATGTGGAATCGATGAACGTGCTGCTGCCTGGCGATCTAAAAGTCGTGGGGCCGGGCGTCGACCAGCCGAAAATCAAAGCGTATGTTGAGAGCGCTTTTGCCCGGGCGGGTGCGCTGGATACGAAAATTGTCGTGTTCGGCAGCGGGGCATCGCGCAAAGTGCCCGACGGTTTCTCGCGGACGCAGGCCTGGAGCCAATTGACGGATTTCCTGCGGCTGATGGGTGACGAGATTGACCGCAAGAATTACGGCTTCGTGATTGGTATCGAGGCGCTTCGCAAAGAAGAATCCAACATCGTCAATACGACGGCGGAGGCCTATCAGCTTTCGCTCGACGCGAAGCATCCGAAGATCAAGATCATTTGCGATTTCTTTCATCTGGCTTCGGAGCACGAAGATCCCAAAATCCTGCTGCGCGTGAAAGCCCAACTCGTCCATCTGCACTTTGCCAATGAATGCAACAAGCGATACTTTCCGCGCGATCCGACGGAGTGTCCTGACTACGTCCCGTTCTTCGCGAATCTCCGCGCGATTGGATACCAGGGTCGCATCAGCATCGAGGCGGGAACAACCGATTTCGCGGCCGACGCACCGGTGGGGCTGGCCACGCTACACAGGCTCTACGCCGCAGCCTGCGGGGCCTGATTGAGCCGTCGCAGCGCTCGTTCCCGTGGACCTCTGCTGGTTCGTGGAATTTTGCCGTCACGAATGGACACTCCAAAATACGCCTGAGTTCCGCAATGCGTTTGCTAAACTCATCGGGGTCTTAGGAGATTGGGAGGCACCATGAATCCGCAAGCGCCGAGCCTGGAAAACCTGCAAGAAAGAATCCTGCAACTCGAATCGCAGAACCGCCGCTTTAAACGGCTTGGCATCGCCGGGCTGGCCGCGATTGCGCTGGTGGCTTTGATGGGCCAGGCCCCCGCGAGAAAAGTGGTGGAGGCGAGCGAGTTTGATGTGAAGGACGCGGCGGGGAACGTGCGGCTGCGGCTTGGCGTCGATTCGAAGAACGACACCGCTGAATTGTGGCTGCAGACCTCCAAGGGCGACGAGGGAACGTCGATCTCGCAAAATGGGATTGTGATGAAGCGCGACGGCGTCGGTCGCACGATCCTGGGCGAATCGAGCATCACGCTCACCAATTCAAAGGGCCAGCCCAACGTGAGGATCACGGCCGACGACGATGCCGAACGCGATCTTTTCATCGAAGGCAACACCGGATTCTTGCAATATCTGCCCGGCCACGCGCTGGAAATTTCAGATAACAACGGCTACGAAACGTTCGTCGGCAGCGCGGATGTCCCCGGCGCCGCGAAAGCGGGAGAGTCGACGACCGCAGCCTCTGTGATTCTCACCGATCCGGACAGAAAAATCCTCTGGAAAGCGCCGTGACCTTAGCGCAGTTTTGTCCTTGGCTTTCGTAGCGACCACGTTTCGGGCGGTTAGCCTTAGGTGTTGAATTTAGGCGTTGGCGCTGCCTTGCGCCTCCTACCCTTCCTGGCGGTATCCAATCATCTCGCACCTGTCGCGACTTTCTACCGACAAGAGCCGCTAGGCCCGGCCATCCTGCCGAGGCTGCAAGACACGATACTGCGTGATCACAGTTTGCATGGCGTTGGCTAGCTTGGAGAGGGTGTGCCGACCCGTGCGAAGCTGCTTTTCGCGGGCGCGCGCCGTGAAAACCCCGGAATCTGTGCGCAAATAGAAGAAAACCTGGCCGCGCTTGGGAAGAGGGAAGTACGTGGCGAGGTGCGTTTGCGGACGGACCCCATTCGCGGCGACCAGTGCTTCGTGCGCGGCGTTTCGAATCGACTCGTGCGCTTGGCCTCCGATCGAGCCGCCGCCGGAACTGAGGTAAATGCTCGCGCTGCCGTCGGCAAACGCGACCGCAGTCGCGATTCCGTTGTCCACCGGCCAATCCATGATTACACCCCACACATCCGTCGGGTTCGCTGCGGGGAGAAAGCCAATGTCCGCGCGCGAGGCTCGCAGGGCGAGGTTTCGCAAGTCGAGGTAAGTTTTGTGCGGCGCAGGTAATTTGCGGAAGCGTTGCAGCCATTCCGAGGCGCGGCCATTCCGCAGCCAAAATACTGCGACGCGAAGCAACAGCACGATCGCCAGTAGAAGGAGAAAAAGCTTCATGAGAGACGCCCGCTACTTTTCGCGAAGCTTGGCGAGCTCTTCGCGCAATTGGCGCACTTCGCGTTGCAGATCGGGCAGGCGATTGAAGACGGCGACGGATTTGCGCCAATCTTTGTTGTCGAAGCCGGGCGAGCCCGAATAGATTGCGCCTGCGGGAATGTCGCTGTTGACTGCGCTCTGCGCGGTGAGAATGGCGCCGTCGTGGATGGTCAGGTGGCCGGCGGAGGCGGACTGGCCGGCGAGAATGCACTTGTTGCCGACGTGCGTGGTTCCTGCGAGGCCGACTTGTCCGCAGAGGATCGTGTCCTCACCGACCGTGCACGCGTGGCCCACCTGCACGAAGTTGTCGATCTTGGTGCCGCGGCCCACGCGCGTGTCGCTCACTGCGCCGCGATCGACTGCGCTGTGCGCCTGAATTTCAACGTCGTCTTCGATGATCACAGCTCCGACCTGCAGGATTTTGTGCCAGCGGCCCTGCGCGTCGCGGGCGAAGCCGAAGCCGTCACTGCCAACGACCACGCCGTTTTGCAGCAGCACGCGATTGCCGATATGGCAGTCCTCGCGCACGGCCGAATGGGAGTGCGCGAAAAAATCGTCGCCAATTTTCACGCCGCGATAGATGCTCACGAAACTGTGCAGCACGGCGCCGTCTCCGATTTCCACGTTCTCGTCAATGAAGCAATAGGGGCCGATGTGAGCGCGGTCTCCGATTTTCGCGCTGGCTGCGATCACCGCGGTCGGATGGACAGTCGGCGCATAGGCCGGGGGAGCGTGGAAAAGCCGGAGCGCCCGCGCGAAATCAAGATAAGGATTTGTCGTCCGCAGCGCGGCCACAGTCACAGGTGGGCCGTCCGGCGCGATCAGAATTGCGGACGCTTCCGTCGTCTTCACCAGCGGATAGTATTTCCGGTTGTCGAGAAATGTCAGGTGGCCCGCTTTCGCATCTTCAATCCCTGCGACGCCGCTGATTTCCAGATTTGCGTCGCCTTCGAGCCGGCAGCCGAGCTTTTCGGCGATTTCGCCCAGTTTCATGGTTGGTCCTCTGATTTCAAATTACACATCGAGTGGAGATACGAAATGCGATGTCGGCTCTGGCAAACCCGCCCGCAAGGCTGGGGTAAACGCCTTTTAGGGGGTCGGACCTTTAGGTCCGACATAAAGATCTTGGCGCGAAGCACCTTCCGCTCGCGGTGCCATTCCCGCGAGCCTTCGATCCCTGCTGGAAGCTGTTGCACCCGCTCTAGCCACATCAATCTCGCCACGGCACGGTTCGCTGATCGCGGTTGCTTTCGATCGCTAGCTCGATCGCGCGAATCACGTCGAGCGCCTGTTGTGGCTTTACAGCCAGTTCCGCGTGGCCGAGCATCGCATCGTGAACGTTCGCATAGAACTCGCGATAGTCGCCAGCCTCAGTCTTCACTTTATGGCCACCCGGCGTGGTGTCGCTTGCGAGATAGAGCGTGCCCCAGTTCGCTTCTGGATCTTCACCCCAACCGGGCCCTCCCGGAGCGATTCCGCGACGCAGCGGTTCTTCCTGCGGATCGAGCGCGTTCTTCAGAAACGATCCGGCGGCGCCGTGAATCACAAATCGCGTGGCGTGCGCCACGGCCATCATCGTCGAACGCAGAACGGCGCGCATGCCAGGGTAATCGAGACGCAGGTCAAACGCGTCGTCCACCAGGCCGCCTTGTCGCTCGGTGCGGATGTCTGCGGCGATCGCCTGCGGCTTGCCAAAAAGCTGCATCGTCTGATCGATCAGGTGCGGACCGAGATCGTAGAGCATTCCAGCGCCGGGTCCAGTTTTTTCCCGCCAGGCGTTCTTGACGGTGGGGCGAAACCGGTCGAAATGCGATTCGAACATCACGACGCGGCCGAGCGTACCGGCGGCCAAGAGTTTTCGAACTGTCTTGAAATCGCCGTCCAGCCGCCGGTTTTGGAAGACCGTAAGCAGCAAGCCGCGTTTCTCGGCCAGCCGGATCAACAGATGCGCTTCCTCGCACGTGATGGTGAACGGCTTATCGACCACCACTGCACGGCCTGCGTTGAGACATTTACGCGTGACGTCGAAATGGGATTCGTTCGGTGTGGCGACCACGCACAGCTTGATGCGATCGTCGGCCAGGAGGTCGTCAAGCGACCGCGCAATGCGAGCGTGGGGATACTTCTGGTGCGCCAGGTCTCCGTGGCGCTCGACAATGGTCGCCAGCTCCAGCCCCGGAACGGCATGTATCATCGGCGCATGGAACGTCTGGCCGGCCATACCGAAACCGATCAGACCAACAGGGATTGGTTTGCCGTCGTCGTAGGTAGGCACGTTGAAGCTGAATATACCACTCTTGGGAAACCGCGTTGGCGGAGGAAGTCTATTCGCCGAAGAGCTTGGGCTGGGCGTCCGGCACCCGGGTCGCGGCTTTGTCGCGAGGAGCGCGTCGCGCCACGCCGACCACTCCCAGCACCTTCATCTCACTGAGCGCCGAGCGCGGAATGAAGACCCACAGGCTGTTCCCATGAACGTCAGGCGGTGTGAGGCGGACGCCGCTATCGAGCAGCCCAAGAAGATCATTTGGCACCAGCCCCTCCATCTCGTCGCCATCCCGGAAGCGCAGCTTCACCCAAAGGCCGTCAAGCTTCGGCCGACTGAGGAACGTTTTCCGGTCGGCCTCGAAGGGGTCCGTGAACTCCTTGACGAAGTAGACGGCCTTGACGTTCGGGCCAGGAAGAGACTTGTGCTCACCATCGCGTGTCAGAATGTCCACACTCTCGCCCTGTCCGAGCGACTGGGCGTTTAGATACCCTTGCTCGGCCGTGCCGTCAAATAGAACGGCAACTGCCTTCTTGTGGGTCGAGGTTGCGGGGCGATTCTTGACCAAAATTGGCCTTTTTTCTTCTTTTTAAGAGGTCAATATTGCCACAGACCGAAGGTTATGTTATCGTTAACCGTTTTCTATTCAACTCATTGGTGCTGAAAGGGTTAGCTCTGGAGCCGGGACGCTTTTGACTCTCAAGGGTCACATCCTGAAATCGGCCTCCGCGATAACCCTGATCACCCTTATCAGCCGCATTTGCGGATACTTACGAGATCAGCGGATCGCACTGCTCCTCGGGACGTCCCCAGCCGCCGACGCGTTCATCCTCGCCTTCCGCATCCCCAGCCTGGTGCGCCGGCTGGCGGGCGAAGGGGCATTTGGCGGATCGTTTATCCCCATATTCACCAGCTACTTGCGGGAGAGATCACGCGAGGAAGCCTTCCGGCTGGCACGCAGCGTCTTCTGGGACGTCGGCATCATCCTCACCGTCGTGGCGATCCTCGGCGTGGTCTTCTCGCGTCAGGTAATCTACCTCTTCACGATGTTCAGCGCCAGCGAAGTCCATTGGGATCTTGCGGTTTCGCTGAACCGCGTGATCTTGCCCTGTGTGATTTTCATCGGCCTGGCGGCAGTAGCAGCGGGCATTCTGAACAGTTTCGGTATCTTCGCTCTACCGGCGGCCACTTCGATTGGGTTCAACATCACCCTGATCATTTTTTCGCTGGGCATTGTATACAAGCCGCTTATGGCGCATCTGCCCGCCACGCTTTCGGCTCCTGCGACGGCTTTGGCGATCGGCGTACTCGCGGGCTCAGTGGTGCAGTTGGGCATGCAGATTCCCGCGCTGGCTCGCCGCGGCATCGACTTGGCGCCCACAGTCGACTTCGCCAACGCGGGCGTTCAGCGCGTTGGACGGCTGATGGGGCCCGGCGTGTTCGCGGCCTGCGCCTACCAGATCAATTTTCTGCTTGGGACGTTCTTTGCCACTTCGCCGCGGATGCCGAGCGGCAGCGTCGCATCGCTCTACGTGGCGGAGCGCCTGATGCAACTGGTGCTGGGGAGCTATGCCATCGCCATTTCAACCGCACTGCTCCCCGCCATGTCGCATCAGGTCGCTGCGGGGAAGTACGACGAGATGAAGCGTACGTTCGGCTTTTCGCTGAGGATCGTTTCGTTTATTACGATACCTGCCGCGGTGGGGCTGATCCTGCTGCGAGAGCCGATCATCCAGGTGCTGTTTCAACACGGGCAGTTCGCGGCGAGGTCGACATCCATGACCGCCAATGCGCTCTTTTACTATGCGCTCGGGCTGCCTGCTTATGCGGCGATCTGGCTGATCACGCCGATGTATTATTCGACGCAGGATACGCGGACGCCGGCACGAATCGGCGTCTACATGCTGCTTACGAACGCCGCGTTGAACACGCTCTTTTTGCTGTTTTTCTATCGCGCGCTTTCGAACGGAAGTCCTGCGCTCGCAAGCTCGATCTGCGCTTACATGAATTTCGCGCTGCTGTTTTCGATCTTTCGTGGCCGCTACGGACGGCTCGGAACGCGCGGCGTGGCTCTTTCGATCGCGAAGACGGCTACCTGCACGGTGGCCATGTCGGTGGTCGCGTTCGTCGCACTCGTCTTCTGGAACAATTTTTCGAACAATGGGGCTGCTGCGCACCACATCGCAGCGCAAGCGGGGCTGCTCGGCTTGATGATTCTCGCCGCCGTGGCCGTCTATCTGGGGCTGGCGCGACTGCTTCGGTGCGAGGAGTTGGGCGAATTTCTGCTCCTGCTCCGACGGGCGGAGCCGGACAACGTGCCTGGCGCGGAGTATTCGGCTTGAGGCGGGAAGGGAAGTCCCAGTCGTTGGGGAGTGAATAGGGAAACCACATGGACGCCGAAATTCGAGCTTTCGTAAATTATCTCCGGGTCGACAAAGGGCTCTCGAAGAACACGATCGAGTCCTACCGGCGGGACATGGAGAAGTTCGCCGTGCTGGTACGCGAGCGTAATCTGGCTGTGCGCGACATCATCCGCCGCGACGTGGTGGATTTTCTTGCATCGCTTTACCGTCGCGGGCTAGACAGCCGCTCCGTGGCGCGCCACCTGGCCACGATCCGGCACTTCTTTCGTTTTGCCGTCACGGAGGGCTTTATCGTGAACGACCCTGCCATGACGATTGAATCGCCCAAGATGATTCAGAATCTGCCTGAGTTTCTGAGCGTCGAGGAGGTCGATCAGCTTTTGCGGCAGCCCGATTTGACGACCATCCTCGGCATCCGCGACCGCGCGATGATCGAGACGATGTACTCGACCGGAATTCGCGTGTCGGAACTGTGCGGAATCCGCGTTTCAGATATGAAGATGGACCCCGGCTGCCTGCGCTGCATCGGCAAGGGAGATAAAGAGCGGCTGGTCCCGGTCGGCCGCCAAGCCGTCGAGTCAGTTCAGCGGTATTTGCATGAATCGCGGCCGCAACTGCTGCGCGACCGCCTGTCGCCCTTTCTGTTTGTTACCCCGCGCGGTAAGCCGTTGAACCGGATCGCGTTTTGGGTGCTGATTTCCGGCTATGGGCGCAAAGCGGGCTTGCGAAAGGCGCTGAAGCCGCATATGCTGCGTCACAGCTTCGCGACGCATCTTTTGGATCGTGGCGCGGACCTACGATCGGTCCAGATGATGCTGGGACACTCGGACATTTCCACAACACAGATTTACACGCACGTCGTCGGAGAACGTTTGAAACAGGTCTACAAGGCTCATCACCCGCGCGCCTAAGGAGAGGTTCGCGAATTTCGAGGAGGCAGTGCTTCATGCCCGATTACATGTACCTATTGGAAAGCCGGCTCTCTCCTGAGCAGCGGGCCGCGCTCGAGCGAGTGCAGGAACTTTCGCGAGCGCAGGATTTGAATATCTATCTGACCGGCGGCGCCGTGCGCGACCTGATTTCCGGGCAGCCGATTCGCGATCTGGATTTCACCATGGAAGGGAATCCGGTGAAAATCGTGCGCGAAATGGAAAAGGGCGGCGCGCGTGTGCTTTTCGAGAGCGACAAGCTGCGCCATTACGAAATACTTTTCGCAGGGGAGGCCGACGGGTCGATCTCCGCGGCGCGGGATGACGTCTACGAGCGGCCGGGCACCAAGCCCGAGGTTCACTTTGCCGGGATCATGGAAGATTTGAGGCGTCGCGATTTTTCCATCAACGCCATCGCCATCTCGTTGAATGCGCAGTCGCGCGGGCTGCTTCTCGATCCCACGAACGGCCTGGCGGATCTGGAACGGCAAGAAATTCGCGCGCTGACGATTCATTCCTTCACAAACCAGCCGATTCGGCTGCTACGCATCTTGCGTTACTGCACGCGCATGGGCTTCAAAATGGAAACGCGGACGCAGGAGTGGTTCGATCTCGCGTTTGAACGTGGATTGCACCAGAACCTCGATGCTGGAGACGTGGGAGCGGAAATTCGTGCGGTTGCGCGCGAAGAGAATCCCGGAGCGATCCTCAAGCAATGGGATTCACGCGGATTACTCACTTCCGTGCATCCGCAGATGCAGAAGCGCAAGCCGGATTACGAGGGTCTGGCAAAGCTTTCCAAGGTCCGCACGAATTTGCTCGGCGAGGGAATCCGTCCGCGTTTGCAGGCGGCCAACACGTATTTCATTTTTTCGAGATTGAAGCCGCGCGAAGCCGCAGCGGCCATGAAGGCCCTTGAGTTTCGCTCGGCCGAGATTGACGCCGTGGCCAAGCTAATCCCTGAAGCGCAAAAGATCGTGCAGGCGCTGAAGAGCCGCAAAATGAACGCCGCGAAAGACGCTTACCCGTACATCGCGTCGCTTCCAGCGGAGATGCTCGCATTCATCGAGGTCGAGACGCCGAATCCGGCAGCAGTTTCTAAGATTCGCGCCTACCTGCAAAAGTGGCGCCCGCTGAGGATGGCGCTGCCCGCAGTGGAACTCGACGCGCTGGGAATTCCCCGCGGCCCTAAGTTCGACAAGATTCTCGATCAAGTTTTCGAGGCCCAGCTTCGCGGCAAGGGCAAGACGCCGGAGGATCGTACAAAGCTGTTGCGCCAATATGCCGGCATCAAGGAAGAGCCGAAGAAGAAGCCCGAGAAAGAGAAAAAAGTTAAGGGCAAAGAAGCCGAAGTCCCTGTCAAGGGCAAGCCTGCTACTACGCCTGCGGCGCCCGCCGGGAAAGGCAAGCCCGGCGCCCCACCGACGGCTGCGCCCGTTTCGGGTAAGCCCGGCAAGGCAGCAGTTTCTGCGTCGGCGTCCAAGGCAAAGTCTGCGAAGCATAAAAAGGCCGGTTAAGCCGGGACGATGCTGCTCGTTTCGCGAGTCCTGTCGATTTTCGTGTTGGCTGCCGTTTTTTCGTTATCGGCGCGCGGCCAACAATTGCCTTCTCAACCCTCGGCAGCTTCCTCGACCCTTCCAGAGCAGCCGAAGCTTTCCGTTTCAGTCGCTCCGCGGCGTGACGTTTCGATTGCTCCATACGCTGAGCATCGCTTCTGGGACAAAGAGAACGATTGGTTGTTTGCGGGAGTCGGCGCCTCGCGAACGTTCGATTATTTTTCCACGCTTAATATGCGTCGTCGTGGCCGCCAGGAAATCCTGCTGACCAACGACCTAGTGGACAATCATCCGGCGTTCGCTGCAATCGAAGCGGCGGGAACTGGCATCTCCATCGGTGTCTCTTACCTCTTTCATCGCTATGGACACCACCGGCTCGAGCGTTGGGTGTCAGTCGTGGATATCGGAATAACCACTACCGGTGGCGTCCGAAACTACTGTTTGCAAACCGCTCATCTGACCGTCCGTGCCGATTTTCACTGACGGGAGACTCTGCGGCGAGGCCGACCGCAACGGCGAAGCTCCTCGAAGGCGATTAAACGACCTTCCCTGGTGAGCGCTAAGTGACTCACGAGATGCGCGTTAGCGCGTTTGGGCGCGCTGGAAACGCGCGCTTTGCACTTGACGCTCGATCGGGCCGAGCCCATCCGCGGAATCTGCGCGCCGCGCGAAGGAGTGCAATCGCACCCTGAGCGAACATACCCGGCAAATCCTGCATACCGAAGCCGATAAAACCGACCAGAGCAACGGGAAGGCGGCCTAGAAAATGAGCCCGTTTAACATGCGGGATTTTTGCGGAAAGGAAACGCAACATAATATTCATTACGAGTTGTCAAGTGAAACCTCAAATGTGGAATCTCGGATGAGGGGACGTTTGAGGTCAGTGGCGACTGGCGGCATACCCACTTAATGCCCCGAGGGCAAACCAGCCGAGATCGCGGCGAATGCGATGTAGAAAGCCGCCACCCTCTGCTACTGCGAGGGCTGAATCTCGTTCTCGAGTTACGCTGGCAAGTTTGAGTGCATTATCCCGCGAGTCCTGACGAGCAGTGTTCACCTCAGCTTGGCAAGCGCGACAGTTCTGCACATAGTCGAATAGAGGTTTGAGATCGCCGGACGGCAAGTCAACCCTTGGGCCTTCCAGCGTTGCCGATTGCCTTGGTTCCGGTTGGCCAGTCTTGGGCGCGGGGTCGTTGTTTTGCAGTGAGGGCACCTGATCGGACGACGCACCTGAGTCACCTGTGAAAGCCGAAAGAAGGGATTTTTGCCCCCTCGTGACTGGGGTCGACTTACGGGGATTGCTCACGATCAAGGGTTCCGGTAGCGGCAAATACGTCGGAAGTTCCCTTAGGACATCCGACCCGGTACGTGTCTCTCGTTTCAGTTTGGCAATTTGGTCTAGTGCGTCGCTCAAGGACCCTTCGCGCGCAGACTCCCGCTTGCTAGCATCGGAAACGATTTTTTGTTCGGCCTTAATGCTCACATCAAGCTGCCTTTGTTGCTCTTTTGACGCAAGCCACGCTCTCAAACCCAGCACTGTCAAGGCACAAATCAATCCAAGCGCTAAGACTTCAAGCCAAGCTCGTCTCATCTAACTCTCCCGGTCAGATTGCTTAAAGGTTGCTTAAAGGCTCGCGAGTTCGTAGCGTGCCATTTTGGCCGCGACTCGCGCAGCGTATTGAGGATCTGCTCCTCCGTTCCAGAGCGTCAGTACCTTAGCGATGTCCCCACAGCCGTTCCGGAAGTGTTTAGCAAGCGCTATGCAACCAACATCCAATCCGATCTCGGGTGAACATATCTCGCTAAGAAACTTTGCGTCAAACCCGTTCTCGCGTGCCACCTGTCCCATCACTTGCATCAGTCCCCATGAAATGGAGCGGGCGATTTCTTCTGTCGGGTTCAAGCCCAAGTCAGCAACATAGCGTTCACGAAATCTAGGCTCGTACCTCATCGCGTATGTATCCCATGAGGACTCTTGGTCGACCACGGCGCAAACCAGAACTGGATCGAGGCGGTGGCGGACAGCAATTGTGCGCGAGAGGATGATGAGTTGGGTATCAGTGTTCATTAACGTCAATCCACCGAACAAGCGGGGTTGGTTTCTCGTTAATTCCCTGCTGCTTGCATAGTTGGTGAAGCATTTCGTATATGTGGGGCAAATGATTTGTCGCGATATCTTGCACAAGCAAGCGAGTGATCTCGTCGTCTCGCAGTCGCTTGTGAAGCCATCGTAGGAACAATAGAAATTGAACGACCAATGTGAATGCTGTCCCCAACCAGCGGAGTTCGGATGCGGAGGCCATGGATTGGGCTCCTATCCGAATAGCGATGCAATGCCCGAACCGATGCCGAACAAACTTCCTGCGCCGCTTGATGATCCGCCGGAAGCACGTTGCCGCACGTTCAGCAACTCAGAAGGCACGCCCATCGCCTTTCCAAGCAGATTGGTGTCGACCCCGTAAGTTTGGCTCAGAGCACTCAGGCCGCTCAGTTGGTCCTGTCGCTGCCGATTAGCGAAGGATATTTGGTTTTGTTGCGCTTGGTTTGCGTCGGTTCGTGCCTGCTCCCTGCCAAGTTGCGCGAGTACATCACCGTATCCGGCCGAATTGTTTGTTGCGGCCGCTCGGTTTGACGTACGTTCGCGAAGTGCGTCGAACGCCGTATTCGCAGCTCCCAGGCTCTGCTGTGTGATGTCTGATTGCTGCTGCGGGCTGAAGCCAGGACTGTTAAGCAGGCTGTTGATCGTTGGCAATAGCATCGATCGATCCTGTTGCCCCTGTTGGTTCGATTGAAAAATCAACCGGTTCTGTTGTGCAAGTTGCTGGTCTGTTAGCGTGCGAGTGCTTTGTTCCGCACCACGGGACATGCGTCCTCCCTTCTCCAAATTGGTATTCTTCGGGTGAGTCTATCTCCTATGAAAAATGACACGGCCATCGCTACAGGCGCCGGCAATAAGGTGTCCATCGATCATCTCGAGTCCAACCAAAGTTCTCTAGCCGCCGCCCAAATCGCTTTGCGACCTGCGGGGGGAGCCACGCGTGGGCATCATCCAAGCCGCGGGCCGCGAGGTCTACTTCTCCGGCGGCGTGCAGTTTTGTGAGTCGATCGTGCCGGTCGCGCGGCGATCCAGAACCGGGGTCCATCAGCAGGTACATCTCGCAGGTGAGGCGCGCGAGAGACGCCATTGCGATTTCGCCGGCATCAGTCTCTAGAACGAGTTTTGACACAAAAATCGGATCGGATAAGTCCGGGAAAGGATAATCAAACTTCTGCTGGCGATGCATCCGTCTGAGAGCATCCAAATCGCGAGGAAGATATTCTCGAACGAGCAAGCTTCAGACTCCCCCCTGCCATCGTTGTCCAGCTAAAACACGCGGTGCCGCAGCAACGGATGTCTGCGCGCCAATATTTCCGTTGTGTCGAACGTGGACGCTCCAGGCGCAACTCCGTGCGACGCGAGCGTCGATTGAGCCGCGCTGGAGATCGGTTTTTGCGAAAGTGGATGAGGCAAAGCTTCGAAGGAACTGTCATCGTCGAGTCTTCCGTGAGTCCCTTCATCTGCTTCGATCAAGGCGATTATTCGTGTTGCGCTCGCAAGATGTCCGGTTTCACGGAGAGCGGGCGCACCCGGTTCATTGATCGCGGCCCCTATAATCGCTTCCCGATCGGTCTTTGACGCGATAGATTCGTCCTGCTCCAGAGCGAACCAATGCGAGTTCGCGAACGAGCCCGCATGGCGTGCCCAATCGCTGATCGTCGTAATGTAGTAGCGTTTTCCTGTCATGTTATTTAAACCGGATACTATGAACTGAACGTGTAATTATGTGTCAGAACCGTCGCGGCATGTCGTCCGGCATAGAACTGGTGCGTAGGCTCACAACTGACAGTAACTTTTTGACTTTCTTCTACGACGGCCTCGATCTGCCGTAACGTGATTCGACCAAATCGGCCTATGAACATGTCGCTCAAACAAAGCCGTTCGGCTCGCATGGGAGAACCATCTGCAAGCGTGAAGATGTGATGAGGTGTCACATCCAACGTCTCGTGGTTTGAAAAATGAAGCCGAATGAATGTATCGGAGGGCCGCAGCTCGATCCGAACAATGCGCGTCCAGGTCTCCCCTCCTGCCGAAGACGGACATCGCAAGTGTTCACCCACTCGGCAACTCTCAAGTGGGACGGTTCCCCGCTCCCTCGTCAACACCACCGCGCCAGAACGCAGACAATTGCCACTACCTCCACCCGAGCCGCCCCCTGTGCCACTTGCAGTCGTGGCGGCCACAATCGCTCCTTGTGATAAGGGAATCCGCCCTTGCAACGCCTGCCCTTGGGCGGCCACGTTCGTCTTCGCTATTTGTGCCAAAGTCGGGCTGCCTGAGCCCCCCGAAATCCATTGCAAGGCTGAACCCGTGTCGTCCCAGTAGGGATAGAAATAGTATGTCGTCGCTGCCGATAACCCCGCTATTGTCACCGAGCCATTAGGCACTGCAGTCGTCGTCCCGTCCGCGCGGTATATCGTGAGCCCGGTCCAGTTCCATGTGAGGCCCGACGTTGTGGACACGTCAGTGAAAGCTCCAGACCAGGTAGGTGGCAGCGAACCTTTCATCGCAACGCCCGCTTTCGAGGGATCAACCTTTCCGTCGGTCAGGGCTTCGCTAACCACGCGTGCGAAATTAGTACCGTCCGTAATTTGATTGTCCAGGCTCCATCCCTGATTCGGCCCCAACGAAGCACCCGCTAATCGCTTCATGGTTTCGTAGAGTTGAGGATCGGTCTTGCGGAGCGCTTCGATTTGACTGATCGTGAGCATGCTGTGGGTTTTCGAAAGTCTCCTCTTCACTTTGAATCGCGCTAGTTTGTGCCGCGCACAATCGAGAAGGGGTCCGGTTTTGCCCACGGCACGAGTTTCGTAAGTGAGAACCACGAGCCGACGGCATTCGTGCCGAGCTGATAAGAAATACGCTCCCCCTGCAAGTTTGTGAATTGTTCCATGTCGCGAGTTCCGGGAGCTGCCAGTGTCCAACTGCCAAGGGCTGTCTGCGTTGCATCGCCGGGAGAGTTTGCTGTCACGGAAAGAAGCCCTGCTCCCTGAACGTAGGCGGTGAGGTAGCCGAACAAATTACGTCCGCTTAGACCGGTTGCTGCAAGAAACGCGGTGCTGAAATAGGAATCGATCGCCGTTCCGTTGTCGGAATACTGCCCGGGAGTGAGCTGATGGACCTCACCGCTGCTGTTATTGGAACCGAAGAATATCTGGGCGGTTCCGTTGGGGCGCTCAATCAGCCCACTCGAATTCGCCTGGATTTTCCAAGGTGCCCATTTTCTGGATCGCTCAGGTGCGGTCAGCATTGCGATCAGCGGGTCGCCGAATCCTTCCGTATAGTCGAGAAGCAGGACTTGATTAGGCTGCGTTGCGCCACCCATCGGTACGCCGACATAGATTTTTTTGTGCTGGGTGTCTACCTGAACCCAGAGACTTTGTCCGTATTGCCAATTTATGGAATCCCAAGTGGGTTGGATTTCCTGCGACAACTTCGTCGGTTCGCTCCCGTCGAAAAGGTAGAGCCCCGATCGACCTGCGATCACCACCCACTCTTCGCCAAGACCGACTCCGTGCGCCGACGGGGTCCCGACCTCGTTCGAAACCTCTTCGACTGTCCACAACGCCGGCTCATTCACGCCGTCGGTTGCCGTTGCGTACATGCTTCGTTCCTTCACGAAATACAGATTGTTTCTTAGCGTGAAGGCCGCCCGTATCCCCTGTCCGTTATTTTCT
>Ga0210385_10000942_pt1 | contig 18481 bp, 17 predicted proteins | sample IncBWH26OmetaG_FD_160107 | JGI IMG/M metagenome (GOLD analysis project Ga0210385, IMG submission 160107) | Forest soil microbial communities from Barre Woods Harvard Forest LTER site, Petersham, Massachusetts, United States - Inc-BW-H-26-O ...
GCGCCGGATACCACGTTTCGCGGCGCCCGCACGCCGACCGGGGCGAAGATCCGGGACCTCGCGGCCGAGTGGGTGTCGATGGACCTGGTGTGGACCGGGGGAAGCCTCATCCGGCTGATCGAGCCGTGCGCGTGGCAGTGCGTCGACGTCGAGTTCGACGCGGCAGGCGACTTCACCGACTGGTACGTCAACTTCCAGGAACCCGTGCGGCGCACCACGCTCGGGTTCGACACCGTGGACCTCATGCTGGATCTCGTGGTGGCCGCCGATGGCACCTGGAGCCTGAAAGACGAGGATGACTTCGAGCGTGCGGCGTCCGTTGGGCAGTTGCCGCAGCGGACGGCGGAGCAGGTGCGCGCCGCCGCGGAGCGGATGATCGGCCAGGTCGAGGGCGGCGGCCCGCCTCTGAGCGAGAAGCAGTGGCTAAGATGGCGGCCACCGCCGCACTGGACCGTCCCTGCGCTGCCAGCGAATTGGGCGTCGCCAGCGGCTGACCACTAACGCTGACCACCACGGATACCCGCGCGCGTTCGCCCCCGCGCACCGATAACATCGGGTAACGGACCTAACCCATCGTCAAAGGAGCCCACCGTGTCCAGCCAGCAGCTTCGGATCACCCTCGCCGGCCGCGAGCATGTGACCGAGGCCGGGACGACGGCGGGCGCTGTCCTCGACGGTGGTCCCGACGTCATCGCGGCGCGGGTCAACGGGACGCTGCGCGACCTCGCGCGCGTGGTCGCCGACGGCGACGTGGTGGAGCCGGTCTGGATCTCCTCGCCCGACGGCCGGGCCATCCTGCGGCACTCCACCGCGCACGTGCTCGCGCAGGCGGTGCAGGACCTGTTCCCGCACGCCAAGCTGGGCATCGGGCCGCCCGTGGAGAACGGGTTCTACTACGACTTCGACGTGCCCGAGCCGTTCGCGCCCGATGACCTGAAGGCGATCGAGGCGCGGATGCGGCAGATCGTCAAGCAGGGCCAGCTGTTCTCCCGGCGGGTCGTGTCGGAGTCGCAGGCGCGGAAGGAGCTCGAGGGCGAGCCGTACAAGCAGGAGCTGATCGGGCTCAAGGGCTCGCCCGCGGCCGACGCCGAGGAGTCGGTCGAGGTGGGCGGCCCCGAGCTGACCATCTACGACAACGTGGACCCGAAGACCGACTTGGTGGTGTGGAAGGACCTGTGCCGCGGGCCGCACCTGCCGTCGACTAGGGCGATCCCGGCGTTCAAGCTGAGGCGCTCGGGCGGCGCGTACTGGCGGGGCAGCGAGAAGAACCCGCAGCTGCAGCGGATCTACGGCACCGCGTGGGAGACCAGGGCCGCGCAGGATGAGTACCTGACCATGCTGGCCGAGGCCGAGCGGCGCGATCACCGGCGGCTCGGCGCGGAACTCGACCTGTTCTCGTTCCCGACCGAGATCGGGTCCGGGCTGCCGGTGTTCCACCCCAAGGGCGGCATCATCCGCCGGGTGATGGAGGACTACTCGCGGCGCCGCCACGAGGAGGCCGGCTACCAGTTCGTCAACACCCCGCATCTCACCAAGGCGGAGCTGTTCGAGACCTCCGGTCACCTGGGGTTTTACAAGGAAAGCATGTTCCCCCCGATGGAACTGGAGGGCGCCGAGTACTACGCGAAGCCCATGAACTGCCCGATGCACGTGCTGATCTACCGCTCGCGGGGGCGGTCGTACCGGGAGCTGCCGCTGCGGCTGTTCGAGTTCGGCACCGTGTACCGGTTCGAGAAGTCCGGCGTCGTGCACGGGCTGACCCGGGCACGCGGGTTCACCCAGGACGACTCGCACATCTTCTGCGCGCCGGACCAGCTGGCGTCGGAACTCGCATCGCTGCTCGACTTCGTCGTCGGGCTGCTGCGGGACTTCGGGCTGACCCAGTTCGAGGCCGAGCTGTCTACCCGGCCGGAGAAGTACGTCGGCACGATCGAGGAGTGGAACGCGGCCGAGGCCGCCCTGCAGCACGCGCTCGACGCGTCGGGGCTGCCGTACACGGTCGCGGAGGGCGAGGGCGCGTTCTACGCGCCCAAGATCGACGTGCACGTGCGCGATGCCATCGGCCGCCGCTGGCAGCTGTCCACGCTCCAGGTCGACTTCCAGGAGCCGGGCCGGTTCGGGATCGAGTACCAGGCGCCCGACGGGTCGAGGCAGCGGCCGTACATGATCCACCGGGCGCTGTTCGGGTCGATCGAGCGGTTCTTCGGCATCCTCGTGGAGCACTACGCGGGCGCGTTCCCGCCGTGGCTGGCGCCGGTCCAGGTCGTCGGCATCCCGATCTCCGACGCGCACGTGCCGTACCTGTCGAAAGTGGCCGACATGCTGCGCGAGCAGGGCATCCGGGTGACCGTCGATGACTCTGGCGACCGGATGCAGAAGAAGATCAGGACCGCGCAGCAGCAGAAGGTGCCGTTCATGCTGCTGGCCGGGGACTCGGACGTGGCCGCGGAGGCCGTGTCGTTCCGCTACCGGGACGGGTCGCAGAAGAACGGCGTCCCCGTCGCCGAGGCGGTCGCCGAGATCGTGACGGCCGTCCGCGACCGCATCCAGGTATGACCGTGTCGTCCGGGGGACCGCCGAATCCGGACATGCCCGCCGAGCCGCTGCCGCCGGATGCGGTGCTGCCCGGCGGCGGCGTACCTGACGCCTTCGGCCGGCTCTGGACCCCCCACCGGCTCGCGTATATCCAGGGCGCCGGGAAGCCGACCGGTCCCGGCGCGGAGGAGGGCTGCCCGTTCTGCGTCGCGCCGACGCTGACGGACGAGGAAGCGCTGATCGTCGCCCGCGGCGAGCTGGTGTACGCGATCCTCAACCTGTACCCGTACAACAGCGGCCACGTGCTGATCTGCCCGTACCGCCACCTGGCCGACTACACGGACCTCGATGCCGCCGAGAGCGCTGAGTTCGCCGACTACACGGTCCGCGCGATCCAGGCGCTGCGAACGGCGTCCGGACCGCACGGCTTCAACATCGGCATGAACCTGGGCTCGGTCGCGGGCGCCGGGATCGCCGCGCACCTGCACCAGCACGTCGTGCCCCGCTGGGGCGGGGACACCAACTTCATGCCGGTGGTTGGCCGCACCCGGGTGCTGCCGCAGCTCCTCGTCGACACCCGCAAGCTCCTCGCCGACGCCTGGCCGCAGAAGTGACCCGGGCGCGACGCGGCGGCAACGCCATAGTCCATTCTATGGAAGATAAGTTTTGCTAAACTTTTTGTATGCCATCGAGAAACCGGGTCGCGGCAGCCCCTGTCGCCGCCGCCGCGCCTGATCTGAAGCTCATGTTCAGCGAGCTGGTACGGCTGGAGACCGAACTGTGGGACGCCGTGGAGGAGCGGCTGCAGAGAGACCACGGGGTGAACCTTCCCACGTTCGAGTTCATCCAGGTCATCTCCCGTGTTCCGGGTTGCCGCGTGCAGGACATCGCCGCCAGCCTCAGCATCACCGTGGGCGGCACGAGCAAGATCGTCGACCGCATCGAGGCCGCCGGGTTGTGCGCGCGACGCGCCAATCCTGTTGACCGCCGATCGTCGATCATCCAGCTCACTCCGGCGGGTAAGCGCCTGCTGGCCAGGGCGGCGGTGACAGTTGAGGACGAGCTTCGCCGTCGGCTGGGGGCGGCGATGCCGGAGCGTTCGCTCGCGCAGTTCACCAGGACCCTCACCAAGCTGCGGACGGCGGTCCGCTCTTCCGGTGCCCCGGCAGGCGCCGTGGCTGAGATCGCGTAGCTGGCGGGCCAGGCTCACACGGTGGCGGCGAGCAGTGCGGCGACCGCCGACTCGGCTTCGGTGTCCGCGGGCAGCCGGGCTGGCAGCGCCGGGATGCCGGCCAGGCGGCCGTCAGACTCATACCGCGTGATCAGTCGCGGATCGATATACGACGCGCGGGCAACGGCCGGGGTGTCGCCGAGCCAGTCCGCCACGCCGCGGACGCTGGCGTTGATCACGATCTTGGCGGCCCGTGCCGAGGACGGCAGGTCCGCCGTGGCTAGCAGCAGGGCCATCAAGACGGTGGCGTTCCAGGTACGGAACTCCTTGGCCGTGAAGTGGCCGCTGGCATGGTCGGCAATGTAGGCGCTGACGTCATGCGAGTGCAGCGGGCGCCACCCACCGCCTGCTTCCCGGAAACAGAAAAGCGCCTCCGCGCCGTTGTCACTGCGGGCGAGCGCGCGCACCGTCGGCACAACCGCCGGATCGTCGATGGTGATCGCCCGGCGCTTGCCTTCCTTACCGACGTAATCGAAGACGGCCGCACCCCGGCGCAGGCTTACATGACGTTTCTCCAGCGTGGCGGCCCCGTAATGATGATCGAGCTCGGCGTAACGCTCGCTGCCGAGGCGGAACAAGCCAAGGTCGATGAGGCGGACGGCGCTGCCCGCGACCCGGTCCCGGTCCAGCTGGCGATGGCGCAGGTCGCGCATGGTCGCCGTGCGGAGCCCGGGGAGCGCGTCAGCGAACCGCAGCATGTGCTCGAATTTCTGCGTGTCGCGCTGCTCCCGCCACAGCTGATGGTAGCGATACTGGGTCCGGCCCCGGCTGTCCACGCCGGTGGCCTGGATATGCCCCAGCGGGTCCGGCGAGATCCAGACGCTGTTCCAGCCAGGCGGGATGACCAGCGCCTTGATCCGCTGGATCGTCTCCGCGTCGCTGACAGGCGCGCCGGACGCGTCCAGGTAGGCGAACCCCCCGCTTGTGCGCACCCTGGTGATGCCGGGACCGCGCGGATCGATCCGCGTCAGCCCGGCTACCGCCGCGGCGTCCGCCACCATCGTGCCAGGGTACGACGGATCTTCCGTGGAGAGCGCGTCAGGGTCAGCGCACGACCCGGATGTTGAACGCCTCTGTCCGCAGCAGGCCGGCCAGGTTGGCGAACAGGACGATGTAGTGTTCCGGTCCGCGTGCCGTCTCGATCCCGCCGAGATCGACGATATCGTCATCGGACCAGCCCAGGTCCTTCAGCAGCCCGGCCGCCTCGAGCTTGGCACCGGCGTCGTCGCCGGACAGGAACACCGAGCTCGGGCCGACGACGCCCGGATTGGCGATCGTGGTGATCGCCGCGGTGTTCATCGACTTCACCACGCGCGCGTCCGGCCGGGCATCCTGGAGTTTCTCCGCCAGGCTCGAGTTCGGGTACATGAGATCAAACGACGGCGTCGTCGCGTTGGCGACGTCAACGAGCGTCTTGCCGGCGAACGCCCCCGCGTCGACGCCGGAGATCACTTCCACCGCCACCGAGCCCAGGATTGCGTTCACCACCACGTCGGCTGAGGCGACCGTGTCGGTCAGTGAGCGCACCGTGAAGCCCACGTCCTTGGCTGGGTCGCGAGAGCCGAGCGTGACCTCATGGGTCTTGCTCCACGCCCCGCCCAGCACGGTCGCGACGTGCCCGGTGCCTAGAATTCCGAGTTTCATCCCATCCTCCGTTTCGCTGATGGCCGCGCTGATGGCCGCGCTGATGGCCGCGCCGCGGGCGCGGAAGGGACGCGCCGCGCGCCCTGGCCGAACGCTAGTACGTAAATCCTCTAGAAGCAAGTTCCATGGAATCTTATTTGGGCTTATAGTGATTCCGGGTGACAGGTTCGTGCTCGCTGCCCGGGACAGCTAGGGACACGCGGGAGTCACCACGCGTACGTTCGGAATGTTAGCTAGGGGAAACGGCATGACCGTTAAAGCGCGCACGTGGGTCGCCGTCCGATTCGGCGGGCCCGAGGCGTTGCGGAGCGTGGAGGCCGACGTTCCCGAGCCGGGGCCTGGCCACGTCACCATCGAGGTGCGGGGCGTGGGAATGAACCCGGTCCGGCACGTGCGCCTGCAGTCGGTTGATGGTGAGAACGTGCGTAGCTGGCAGAGTGCGTCGTGGTGCCTTTTAGGCGCCTAGAAGCTCACCCGTTGCCAGGTCGCGCCGCCGTTACTGGTGAGCAGCAGCTGGCCGGGACTGCCGTCGGCGTTTCCGTCCGTGCGGGCCGGCGCCCGCACCACCACGCCGTCGCTTGTCGTGGTGAACCCGAGGTCGTTGAACCCCCCGCCGCCGTCGCCCACCTCATACGCGGTGCCCCATTGAGCGGCGCCGTCGCCCGAGTAGTACAGCCAGCTCGCGCCGCTGGCCGCCATCACCACCAGCTGCTGCGGTGTCGCGCCCGCGAGCCCGATTGGGTCACCGCCACGCGGCGGCGCGCCCGCCTGCGTCCAGTGCTGGCCGAGGTCGCCGCTGACGTACACGGTCTTGTCCACCGAGCCCATGGCGGCCCCCCCGGAGCACAACAGCGCGAGCGAGTCCGGCCCGGGCACCGCGACCGACTGCGCGTACGCCACGCCCTCGGTGGTGCACGGGGTGGGGTAGTCGGCGGTGCTCAGGCCGCCGTCGGCGGTCACGATGACGATGGTGCCGTCGAGCACCGCGGCCACCCGCGCCTGCGTCGCGATCAGGTCGGTTTCCGGCCCGGTGACCTTCACCGGGGTGACCTGCTGCCACGCGCCGCCGCCCAGCGCCCGGCGCTCGAGGCTCCCCGCGGACCCACACCCGTTCTGCGGGGAGCAGCTCGCGGTCACCGCCAGCACCTGGCCGTCGATCACCTCCAGCGACAGGATCGTCCCCGGCGGGGCGGTCGCCTGCGCCCAGTGCTCGCCGCCGTCCGTGGTCTCCCACAGCCCGTCGCCGAAAACGAAGCCGTGCGCCGGCGTGGCGAACCTGATGCCCCACACCGCCGGCGCGGATGTCAGCATCGGCTGGCCGAGCGGCACCACGGGCGCCGGCAGCCCGCGCCAGCTGGCGCCGCGGTCCAGGGTCCGGACGATCGCCGTGCACGGCGCGTGCGAGCACGGCGCGGTGCCGAGCACGAACGCCTCCTGCGTGGAGACGAACGTGACCGAGGTCGCCGCGAACCCGCCGGGGACGGGGCCGCCGGCGGGCGCCGCCGCCGGGCTGGCGGCAGCGGCGGTCGCGCTGTGCCCGCTGGCGGCGGGCGAGGAGGAGGACGTGCCCGGCGTCGTGGCGCCGGCGCCCGTGGTGGCGCCGGTCCCGGCGCTCCCGCCGGAGCTCGCCGTCCCGCAGCCGGCCAGCGCCAGCGCGCCGAACAGGACCGCGGCCACCCACGTCCGCGACCGCAGCATCGTTGTCATGGCGTCCCCACTCGACGCCGGTCACCGGGACTGTCGAGCCGGGCGACCGGATCCGCGTAATCGTTCACGCCTTGGAGACGCTGTCTGGCCATTTCCGGTTGGGACGACCCGATACCTTCGGGATCACGACCGGGAGGGTGGGGGCATGGCAGGGCCGCCTGAGCGAACCCCCGCGGACCCGCGGAGGCCCGCTCGAAGCGACGCCGGGCCTTACTCCGGCCGGGAGTCGGCGGCGACCTTGGCGGCGAGGTGCGAGGGCAGCGGCTCGTGCCGCAGGTAGCCGCGGGTGAACGACCCGGTCCCGTGCGAGACCGAACGCAGGTCGATCGAGTACCGGGTGATCTCGAGCTCAGGCACCTCGGCGCGGATCAGCGTCCGCCCCACGCCCACGGGCTCGGTGCCCAGGACCCGCCCGCGCCTGCCGGACAAGTCCGACATGACCGCCCCGACGTAGTCGTCGGGCACCAGGATCGACACCTCGTCCACGGGCTCGAGCAGCCTCGGTGCCGCCTTCTCCGCGGCGTCGCGAAGCGCGGCCCGGCCGGCCTTCTGGAACGCCATGTCGGAGGAGTCCACCGAGTGCGCCTTCCCGTCGAACAGCGTCACCCGGACGCCGGTCATCGGGTAGCCGGCCAGCACGCCCTGCTCGAGCTGTGCCCGGACGCCCTTCTCCACCGACGGGATGAACTGCCGCGGCACCACGCCGCCGACGATCTTGTCGACGAACTCGAAGCCGGCGCCGTCCGGCAGCGGCTCCACCTCGATCTGGCAGATCCCGTACTCGCCGTGCCCGCCGGTCTGCTTGACGTTCCGCCCGAGCCCGCGCGCCGCCGTCGAGACGGTCTCGCGCAGCGGCACCCGGAGCGCGACCGTGTCCACCGAGACGCCGTACCGCGACGACAGCCGGTCGAGCAGCACGTCGGCGTGCGCCTCGCCCATGCACCACAGCACGAGCTGGCGGGTCTCCGCGTTCATCTCCAGCCGCATGGTGGGGTCCTCGGCGACCAGCCGGCCAAGCGCGGCCGACAGCTTGTCCTCGTCGGCCTTGGACTTGGCGACGATCGCGACGGGCAGCAGCGGCTCGGGCATCGTCCACGGCTCCATGAGCAGCGGCTGCTCCTTCGACGACAGCGTGTCCCCGGTCTCGGCCGTGCCCAGCTTGGCGACGGCGCAGATGCTCCCGGCCGCGCATGCCGACAAAGGCCGCTGCTGCTTGCCGAGCGGCGAGGTCAGCGCGCCGATCCGCTCGTCGTCGTCGTGGTCCGGGTGCCCGCGCTCCGCGCGCCCGTGCCCGGAGACGTGCACGGTCATGTCCGGGCGCAGCGTCCCTGAGAACACGCGCACGAGCGAGATCCGCCCGACGTACGGGTCGGACGTCGTCTTGACGACCTCGGCGAGCAGCGGCCCGTCCGGGTCGCAGGAGAGCCCGGCGACGGGCTTGCCGTCCGGCGTGGTCACCGCCGGGAGCGGGTGCTCGAGCGGGGACGGGAACGCCTGGGTGATGATCTCGAGCAGCTCCCCCATGCCGATGCCGAGCGGCGAGGCGACGGCGAGCACCGGGTAGAAGCTGCCCCGCGCCACCGCCTTCTCCAGGTCCTCGATCAGCACGGAGGTCTCGATCGGCTCCCCGCTGAGGTACCGGTCCATGAGGGTCTCGTCTTCGCTTTCCGTGATGATTCCCTCGATCAGCGCGTCCCGCGCCTCCGCCATCCGGTCCGCGTCCTCGCCCGCCGGCGACGCGGTGGCCCGCGACCCGGACGAGTAGTCAAACAGCGTCTGCGACAGCAGCCCGATCAGCCCGCTGACCCCGGCGCCACCGGAAGGCCCCCCGCCCACCGGCAGGTACAACGGCAGCACGCCCTCGCCGAACGCCGCCTGGCAGGCCTCAAGGGCCGCGCCGAAGTCCGCGCGCTGGTGGTCGACCTTGGTGATGACGACCGCGCGCGGCATGCCGACGGAGGCGCACTCCTCCCACAGCATCTGGGTCACCCCGTCGACGCCGTCCGTCGCGGAGACGACGAACAGCGCCGAGTCGGCGGCCCGCAGCCCGGCGCGCAGGTCGCCGGTGAAGTCGGCGTAGCCCGGCGTGTCGAGCAGGTTAACCGTGACCCCTTCGTGAACGAAGGGCGCCAGCGTCAGGTTGACCGACCGCTGCTGGCGGATCTCGACGTCGTCGAAGTCGCTGACCGTGCCGCCGTCCTCGATCCGGGACGGCCGCTGAATGGTCCCGGTGAACGAAAGCAGGGCTTCGACCAGCGTGGTCTTCCCCGTTCCCGAATGGCCGACCAGCACCACGTTGCGTATGCTTCCAGGCTGGCCGACCGCCGGTACCCTGCCGCCGGCGGAGCCGGCCGTACCCGTTGTCTCCGTCACTCCCGTCGCCTCCTTGCGCTCGATGAGCTGCCGTCTTCAAAGCCTGAACCCGACGGCCGCGTTACCACAAGACCCCCACCGAGAATCCGCCAGGTAGCGAGCAGATGACCAAGGGATCTGCGAAGCTTCCTCCCAGTAAGATCGGCACGGTCATGCTGAACTTTCTGCGCCCCTTCTTCGCGCGCCTGTTCAACCCCATCGGACAGGCGCTGGTCCGCACGCCGATCACGCCGAACATGATCACCGTCGCGGGCACGGTCGGGGTGTCCGCGAGCTGTCTGGCGCTGTTCCCGATCGGCTGGCTCTTCCCCGGCGCCGCGATCGCCACGTTCTTCGTCTTCCTCGACATGCTCGACGGCCTGCTCGCCCGCATGAAGGGCAGCTCGGGCCCGTGGGGCGCGTTCCTCGACTCGGCCATGGACCGGGTCGCCGACGCGGCGGTGTTCGGCGGCATCACGATCTGGTTCATCCGCGTCCCCGCCGACCACCCGCTTGCCGTGGTAAGCCTGTTCTGCCTGGCCTGCGGCATGTGCGTGTCCTACGTCAAGGCCCGCGCCCAGTCGCTCGGCCTCAACGCGGACGTCGGCCTGATCGAGCGCCCCGAGCGGATCCTCATCAGCCTGACGAGCATCGGCCTGTCCGGGCTCGGCGTGCCGTACGTGCTGCCCATCGGGATGTGGGCGCTCGCCGCGGGCAGCGCGATCACCCTGGGGCAGCGGATGCGCGCGGTGTACAAAGATGCCAAGAGTAAGGAAGGCTCTGAGCCGTGAAGCTGCGGGAGCGGGTGATCAGCGCCGCGTTCGGCGCGGGCTGGACCCTGGTGTGCCGGCTGCCCGAGTCCTGGGCGCGCGCCATGTTCATGGCCGGAGCGGACATCGCCTGGCGGAGGCAGGGCCGCGGCGTACAGGTTCTCGAGGGCAACCTGGTCAGAGTTCTCCGAACGTATCCGGCTGACTCCGGTCCCGACGACTTCGACGGCAAGGAGTTGCGAGCCCTGTCCCGGCAGGTGATGCGCTCCTACGCCAGGTACTACCTGGAGACCTTCCGGCTGCAGGTCATCCCGCGGCAGCGGATCCTGGACGGGATGCACGTCAACCAGGAGAACGTCGACCTGACCCTGGACTACCTGAAGAACGGCCGGGGCGTCGTCTACGCCCTGCCGCACATGGGCGACTTCGAGCAGGCCGGGCTGTGGATCAACCTCATCGGGGCGGGCTCGTTCACCACCGTGGCCGAACGGCTCAAGCCAGACGCGGTCTTCGAGCGCTTCCTCGCGTTCCGGGAGGCCCTGGGCATGGAGGTGCTGCCGACGACCGGCGGCCCCCACCCGTTCGGGGTGATGGCGCAGCGGCTGCGCGCGGGGAAACTGGTGTGCATCGTGGCCGACAGGGACCTGTCCGATACGGGCGTCGAGGTCGACTTCTTCGGCGAGAAGGCGCTGCTGCCCGCCGGACCGGCCGCCCTGTCGGTGCAGACCGGGGCGGCGCTGATGCCCGTCTCCTGCTGGTTCGTCGGCGACGACGGCTGGGGCGCCCACGTGTACGACGAGATCCCCGTGCCGGAGGGAGGCGACCGTAAGGAGAAGGTGGCCGCGATGACCCAGGAACTGGCGCGGGCCTTCGAGCAGGGGATCAGGGAGCACGTGGAAGACTGGCACATGCTCCAGAAGCTCTTCGTCGCGGACCTGGACCAGAACCGCCTGGCCCGCAGCCGCACCCGTAACGGAGCCGGCCCATGAGGATCGGGATCGTCTGCCCGTACTCGTGGGCGGTGCCCGGGGGAGTGCAGTCGCACATCAGGGACCTGGCCGAGGCGCTGATCGGGCTCGGCCACGAGGTTTCCGTGATCACCCCGGCCGACGACGATCAGCCGCTGCCGGACTACGTCGTCCCCGCCGGCAAGGCGGTGCCGGTGCCATACAACGGGTCGGTGGCGCGGCTGGTGTTCGGGCCGCTGTCCGCGAACCGCGTCCGCCGCTGGCTCAAGGATGGCGCCTTCGACGTGCTGCATGTGCACGAGCCCACCGTGCCGTCCCTGTCGCTGCTCGCCTGCTGGGTAGCCTCCGGCCCGATCGTGGCGACCGTGCACACGGCGATGCCGCGTTCTCGGGTGCTGCTCGCCGCCCAGCCGATGCTGCGCAGCGCGCTGGAGAAGATCGATGGCCGGATCGCGGTGTCGGAGGCGGCGCGCACGACGCTGGTCGAGCATCTCGGCGACGACGCCGTGCTCATCCCCAACGGCGTGGCCACCCGGCGGTACCGGCACGCGGAGCAGCTGGACGGCTGGCCGGGGCCGGGCGGCGCGATCGGCTTCCTCGGCCGGATGGAGGAGCCGCGCAAGGGGCTGGCCGTCCTGCTGAAGGCCTTCGAGATCCTGGCCGTGGAGCGGCCGGGCCTGCGGCTGCTCGTCGCCGGCCCGGGCGACGCCGACGCGCAGCGGCACAAGCTGCCAGAACCGCTGCGCGAGCGGGCCATCTTCCTCGGCGAGGTGAGCGAAGAAGAGAAGGTCCGTGTCCTGCACTCGGTGGACGTCTTCTGCTCGCCGAACACCGGCGGTGAGTCCTTCGGCATCGTCACCGCCGAGGCGATGGCGTCCGGCGTGCCGATCGTCGCCAGCGACATCGACGCGTTCCGGCAGGTGCTGCGCGATGGCCGGGCGGGGGAGCTGTTCGCCACCGGGGATCCCGCCGACCTGGCGCGTGCGGCGGGACGGCTGTTCGACGACCCGGCCCGGCGCGCCGAGCTCACGGTGGCCGCCCTCGCCGCGGTGGCGGCCTACGACTGGGACGTCGTCGCGCGGGAAGTGCTAAACGTCTACGAGACCGTGGTGCTCGGCCGCGCCACGGTGGGAGTCGCCCAGTGATGTGGACCCTCATCGTCCTCGTCGTGCTCGCCCTGGTGCTGTGGGGCTTCTACATCTCCTGGCGGGCCAGCCGCCTGGACCGGCTGCACAACCGGGTGGAGGCGGCCCGCACCGCGCTCGACCTGGCGATGGTGCGGCGCAGCTCGGCAGCCTACGAGCTGGCGTCGTCCGGGCTGCTCGACCCGGCCACGAGCCTGCTGCTCGCCGACGCGGTGCGGCGGGCCAAGGACGCCGGCCCGGCCGAACGCGACCTGGCGGAAAGCGACCTGACCCGGGCCCTGAGCGCCGCCTTCGGCCAGCCGGGATTCCGCAAGGAAGTCGAGGCCAACGACGGGGGCGCCGAGCTGGTCGGCGAGGTGGACGCGGCGGCGCAGCAGGTGTTCATCGCCCGCAAGTTCTACAACGACGTGGCCGCCCGGACGATCGACGCCAGGCACCGGCCGCTGGTGCGCGTATTCCGGCTCGCGGGCAACGCGGCGCAGCCGGAGTTCTTCGAGATGGACGACGCGCTGCCCGACGGCGAGGGGACCGGGTGAGCACATACGATGGGGGAGTAGCAGCCCGCACAGGAGGTTCCGGAGTGTCCACAGAAAACGCCGTTCCCGCGGAGAAGGAGACCGGCACCGCGCGCGTGAAGCGCGGCATGGCGGAGATGCTCATGGGCGGCGTGATCATGGACGTGGTGACGCCGGACCAGGCCAAGATCGCCGAGGACGCCGGAGCGGTCGCGGTGATGGCGCTCGAGCGGGTGCCCGCGGACATCCGCGCCCAGGGCGGCGTGGCCCGGATGAGCGACCCGGACATGATCGACGGCATCATCGCCGAGGTGTCGATCCCGGTGATGGCGAAGTGCCGGATCGGGCACTTCGCCGAGGCCCAAGTGCTCCAGGCGATCGGCGTCGACTACATCGACGAGTCCGAGGTGCTAACGCCGGCCGACGAGGCGCACCACGTCGACAAGTGGAAGTTCACCGTCCCGTTCGTGTGCGGCGCGACCAACCTGGGCGAGGCGCTGCGCCGGATCGCCGAGGGCGCCGCGATGATCCGGTCCAAGGGCGAGGCGGGCACCGGCAACGTGGTGGAGGCCACCCGGCACATGCGGCGCCTCCGCGACGAGATCAGGCGGCTGGCCGGGCTCCCCGCCGAGGAGCTGTTCACCGCCGCCAAGGAGCTCCAGGCGCCCTATGACCTGGTCACCGAGGTCGCCCGGGCGGGCAAGCTCCCGGTCGTGCTGTTCACCGCCGGAGGCATCGCGACGCCCGCCGACGCGGCGATGATGATGCAGCTGGGCGCCGAGGGCGTCTTCGTCGGCTCCGGCATCTTCAAGTCCGGCGACCCGGCCAGGCGCGCCGCCGCGATCGTCAAGGCGACCACGTTCTACGACGACCCCGACGTGGTCGCGAAGGTCTCGCGCGGCCTGGGTGAGGCGATGGTCGGCATCAACCTCGACACCCTCCCCGCCGACCAGCACTACGCGTCCCGGGGCTGGTAACCGGCTCTACAGGGCGGCGCGCGTGGGCTTGGTGGTGTTCACCGCGCCTCGTCGGTGCCCTCGAGAGGCACCGAACGACGCGGCGTCACACCACCGGCGCCCCCGCTTCGCCCTCGGCACCAGGCGTCCCACCGACCCGCGTACCCCGGGGGCCCAGCCAAAGGTGGTCGATGGGCCATCGACCACCTTCTTTGGGGGTCCATGGGCCATCGACCACGTTCCTGCCCTCGGGGGCCAGCGCGTCAGACGCGGGAAGAACAGGGTCCGCTAGCTTGTTCTAGAGGGCGGATCCTCGAGAGACCGGCGGCGGTGACGCGTGCCCGCTGTCCGGCAGAATGGGTCTGGGTCATGAGGGAGGAATCACGGGTTTGGCAGTCATCGGGGTACTCGCCTTGCAGGGTGATGTGCGGGAGCATGTCCGCGCGCTCGAGGAATCCGGTGCGGACGCGAAGCCGGTGCGGCGCCTGGCTGAGATCGAGGGTGTCGACGGGCTGGTGATCCCCGGTGGCGAGTCGACGACGTTGTGGCGGCTCGCGACCGCGTTCGAGCTGATGGACCCGCTCCGCAAGCTCATCGCCGGCGGGATGCCCGCGTTCGGCTCCTGCGCCGGGATGATCATGCTCGCCGGCCGGCTCCAGGACGGCGTCGCGGGGCAGGAGACGTTCGGCGGCATCGACATGACCGTCCGCCGCAACGCGTTCGGCCGTCAGGTGGACTCCTTCGAGCGGGACATCGACGTCGACGGCGGCCCGTTCCACGCGGTGTTCATCCGCGCCCCGTGGGTCGAGCGGGCCGGGCCTGACGTCACCGTGCTCGGCGAGGACAACGGTAGGATCATCGCCGTCCGGCAGGGTTCGCTGTTGGCCACTGCTTTCCACCCGGAGCTGACCCCGGACCGGCGGGTACACAAGCTTTTTACAAAGATGGTGAAGGGAACCTCATGAGCGGCCACTCTAAGTGGGCCACCACCAAGCACAAGAAGGCGGTGGTCGACGCCAAGCGCGGCAAGCTGTTCGCCAAGCTGATCAAGAACGTCGAGGTGGCCGCCCGTACCGGCGGCGGGGACCCGGCCGGCAACCCCACCCTGTTCGACGCCATCCAGAAGGCGAAGAAGAGCTCGGTGCCGAACGACAACATCGACCGCGCGGTCCGCCGCGGGTCCGGCCAGGAGGCGGGCGGCGCGCAGTACGAGACGATCACCTACGAGGGGTACGGCCCCGGCGGCGTGGCCGTCCTCGTGCAGTGCCTGACCGACAACCGCAACCGGGCCGCGTCCGACGTGCGGGTGGCGTTCACCCGCAACGGCGGCTCGATGGCCGACCCCGGCTCGGTGTCGTACCTGTTCAGCCGCAAGGGCGTCGTGATCGTCAACAAGACCGCCGGCCTGTCGGAAGACGACGTGCTTACCGCCGTCCTCGACGCCGGCGCCGAGGAGGTCAACGACCTCGGCGAGTCCTTCGAGATCGTCTCCGAGCCGTCGGACCTGGTCGCGGTCCGCACCGCGCTGCAGGACGCGGGCATCGACTACGAGTCCGCCGACCCCGCGTTCCTGCCCAGCGTCGAGATCGAGGTCGACGAGGACCAGGCCAAGCGCGTGTTCAAGATGATCGACGCGATCGAGGACTCCGACGACGTGCAGGACGTGTACGCCAACTACAACGTCCCCGACGACATCATGGAGAAGCTCGAAGGCTGACCGTGCCTGACGCCGAGATCCGGCCGGTCACGCCGGAGGACGACTTCCAGGCCCAGGTCGACCTGGGGCAGCGGGCGTTCGGGCTGTACTCCCCGGCGCAGAAGGCGAGCTGGCTCTACGCGGCGCGGCTGCGGGCCGGCCAGGGAATGTTCCTCGGAGCGTTCGCGGGCGAGCAGCCCGCCGGCGCGGCGCTCTTCCACGACATGCGCCAGTGGTGGGCGGGCCGCGCCGTGCCGTGCGCGGGCGTGGCGTCCGTCAAGGTCGCGCCCGAGTACCGCGGCCAGGGCATCGGCCGCCGCCTCATGACCGAGTTGCTCGCCGAGATCGCGGCGCGCGGCTACCCGCTGTCGGCGCTGTTCCCCGCGACGATGCCGATCTACCGGTCGCTCGGCTGGGAGCTGGCGGGCGGCAGGTACGACGCCGCCGTCCCGGCCCGCTCGCTGCGGACGCTCATGCCCCCGGACCCCGCCGCCTCCGCCGCCTCCGCCGCCTCCGCCGCCTCCGCCGCCTGGGACGCTGGGGCCGCCCCCGGCGCCAGCCCCGCCGCAGGGGGCGCTGAGGCCGGCCATGGCGCCGCTCCCGCCGTGCGCCGCGCGGGCCCGCGGGACGCGGCGGCGGTGCTCGGCGTCATCGGTCGCTGCCACGAGGCCGCCCGCGACTGCGGCCCGCTGACCTGGGATGAGCCGCTGGCCGCCCGCTGGCTGTCGCGGGATGACATGTACGCCTACCTGACCGGCGACGGTTTCGCCGCCTACCGCTGGGCCGACGGCAACCAGACCCTGTTCGCCGAGCGGGTCCAGGCCGCGTCCGCGGAGTCGGCGCGCGCGCTCTGGTCGGTCATCGCGTCCCATGGCCCGACCGTCGCCCGGGTCCGGGCGCGCGTCGCGCCGAACGACCCGCTCTGGTGGCTCACACCCGAGCGCGACGCCGCGATCGCCAAGCGCTCGCTGTGGATGCTGCGCGTGGTGGATGCCCCGGCCGCGATCGCCGCCCGCGGCTTCCCGCCCGCCGTCACGCTCTCCGCCCCGCTCGTGATCGAAGACCACGCCCGCCCGGCCAACTCCGGTCACTGGCAGCTGTCCGTCTCCGATGGCAAGGGCGTCCTCATCCCGAACGGGCCCGTCAGTTCCCCCGGCGCCCTCGCCGCTGGCCTCGAAGGTGGCGGCTCTTCCGCCCTCACGCTGGGCGCGCGCGGCCTGGCCGCGCTCTACGCCGGCACCCCGGTCACCACCCTCAGGCTGGCCGGCCTGGCCGCCGGCGGCACCCCCGACGCCGGCGCCGCCCTGGACGCCGCCTTCGCCGCCACCGCCTACATGCTCGACGACTTCTAACCCAATCCGCCCTCGATCGACGCCGGTATGATCGCCGCATGGCAGACCGGCTCTTCCGCAGCGGCCGCACCGGCGATGACCGCCCGCTGCCGAAGATCGACGCGACTGTCGCGCACATAGCCCGGGTCTACGACTACTTGCTGGGCGGCAAGGACAACTTCGCGGTCGACAGGCAAGTGGGCGACATGGTGCTCGAGATCCACCCCGAGACCGCGGCGTCGGTCCGCGCCAACCGGGCGTTTCTGGCCCGCTCGGTGCGCCATCTAGCCACGACGGAGGGCGTCCGCCAGTTCCTCGACGTCGGCACCGGCCTGCCGTCGGCGAACAACACCCACGAGGTGGCTCAGGCGGCCGTCCCGGAGGCGCGGGTGGTGTACGTCGACAACGACCCGATCGTGCTCGCGCACGCGCGCGCCCTGCTGACCAGCAGCCTGGCGGGCGAGACCGCCTACCTCGACGCCGATATCAGGGACCCGGACACGATCCTCGCCGGGGCCGCGCAGGTGCTGGATCTCAGCGAGCCGGTCGCCGTGATGCTGGTCGCGGTGCTGCACATGCTGCGCGACGACGAAGACCCGCGCGGGATCGTCGCCCGGCTGGTGTCGGCGGTCCCCTCCGGCAGCTTCCTGGTGATCTCTCACCTGGCCAGCGACGTGCAGCCCGAGACGATGGCCGAGATGGGGCGCCGGCTGAACGAGTCGATGACCCAGCAGTTCACGATGCGCACCCGGGACGAGGTCACCGGCTTCTTCGACGGCCTGCGGCTGCTGGACCCGGGCGTGGTCCTGACCCACGAGTGGCGCCCGGACACCCCCGGGGACTCCGCCATCCCGGGCGTCCTGTGGGCCGCCGTAGCCCAGAAACCCTGAGCGCTTGAACCCCGGACTTACCGGGCGTAGCGTGTTGCGTGGGATGGTGGGAGTGCGGCCACTGCACCGAGATTATGGATCCGGCTGCTCCAGACCCCGGTGGCCTCGTGCGCGTACCCGCCGAGGTGCCCTATGTTGGGATCTGTCCGTCAGCCTTTCCCGTCCCGGCGATCAGTATGAATCAGCCGGCCACCTTCGTGCACTGGTCGATCTTTGACGTCACGGTCGCCAACCTGGTCCTGATCGCCGTCATGGTCGCTATCTTCGGGGCCGCACTGTTGCTCCCCTTCCCCAAGGGGCGTCGCGCGGAGGCCGCCACCGTTACCGATTCGGCCGCGGATGCCGGCGCGGCCGGAGGGGCCGAGCTGCCCGATGACGACACGGCCGGCTTGTGGACGGCCCGGCTTCGGCGTCGTGCGCTGAGGACGCTGCCGCCCGCCAAGCTCCTGCCCGACAGCCAGCCCGCTTATGTCGCATCCTGGATCTACGTGTTCGGCGTGGGCGCCCTGGCCGCGCTCGGAGTGGCGATCGTGTCCGGCTTCGGCCTGGCGCTCGGCGGTCCTGACTGGTGGCATTACAACCCGGTCGGGCATTTTTTCAACAGCCTGCACCTGTGGAGCGTCGAGCTGTTCATGGCGCTGCTGGTCATCCACCTGTGGGGCAAGTTCTGGATGGCGGCCTGGCGCGGCCGCCGGACGTGGACCTGGATCACCGGCGTGGTCGCGTTCGTCGCCTCGGTGG
>Ga0210385_10000943_pt1 | contig 18475 bp, 13 predicted proteins | sample IncBWH26OmetaG_FD_160107 | JGI IMG/M metagenome (GOLD analysis project Ga0210385, IMG submission 160107) | Forest soil microbial communities from Barre Woods Harvard Forest LTER site, Petersham, Massachusetts, United States - Inc-BW-H-26-O ...
GTCCAGCGTGTGGTATTCGGCAAGCAGCTCTTCCTCGCGTGCCTTGCGCGGGAACATGAAGAAGACGAGCGTGGCGCCGAGCGCGATCGCGACGATGCCTGCCGTATAGGCCCACTGGTCGCCTTTCACAAACGATTCCTTGGCGCCCGCGGCGATTGCTTTGGCGTACTGCGGATAACGTGAGGCCGTGTCGGCGGCGCTCGAGAAGGACTTCTCCAGTTCGCCTTCGACACTGCTCGTTACGCGTGCCTTGTCGGATGAGCTGGCGATCGCGGTCGCCACTGCCGCGGCATAACCCGCTGTGAGCAGGGCCCCGAAGATCGACTGCATGATCGCCCCGCCGAGATCGCGCTGCAGGTCGGCGGTGCCGGAGGCCATGCCAGCGCGCGAGACAGGCACCGAGCCGGTCAGCGAATGCGAGGCCGGCGTGCCCGCGAAGCCCACGCCGGCGCCGATGAACGCATAGCCGAGCCCGACCTTCCAGTAGGCGATGCCCTGCTTCCACAGCAGCAGCATCGTGAGGAAGCCAAGCATGCAGAACCCGTAGCCGACGAGCAAGGTGAAGCGCGCGCCCTTGGCGTCAACCAGCTTGGCCGAGCGCGGCGCTATCAGCACCATGAACACGGCGGCCGGCAGGATCGAGAGGCCCGCGTCGAGCGTTGAATAGCCAAGCACGTCCTGGAGGAACTGCTGGCCGATGAACATCGCCCCCACGAGCGAACCAAACACGATGATCCCCGCGAGCGCGGCGACCCAGAAGACCTTGCGGCTCGCCACTTTCAGGTCATATAGAGGGGCCCGGGCCCGCCGCTGGCGCAACACGAACGCCACCCCTGCGATTACCGCGACAATCGAGGTGGCGAGGATGATCGTTTTCTCACCGGGCACAGGCGCGAAGTTGATCGCCAGGATCAGGGCCGCGATACCGATCACAGAGAGCGCCCCGCCGAGGTTGTCCACTGGACCGGTCGTCTCGTTGATGTGCGCCGGGATATAGCGCCACGCCCCGTATAGGGCCGCGAATGCGAGCGGCAGCGTGATGAAGAACACCGAGCCCCAGTGGAACTGCGTGAGCAAGGCGCCCGCGAGCAGCGGACCCAAAGCGGAGATAGCTCCGCCGAGTCCGGACCACAGAGCGATCGAGCGCGTGCGTGCCGGGCCCGACCACAGGGCCGTGATCAGCGCGAGCGTGGTCGGGAAGGCCATGCCTGCCGCCAGGCCGCCCATCAGGCGTGCGAAGAACAGCACCGTGATCGACGGCGCCAACGCCGCCAGCAGAGCTGCGGGGATCGCGAGCGTCGTGCCGAGCATCAGCATCAGCTTGCGCCCATAACGATCGCCGAGCGCGCCGAGATAGAGCACCGAGGCGGCCAACCCGAGCGAGAAGCCGACGGCGATCAGGTCGAGCCCGGTCTGCGAGGCGTCGAACGCCTTGCCGATGTCGGGCAGGGCGACGTTGGCGACCGAAAGGTTGAGGTTGGCGACAGCCGCCACCGCGATCAGTGCGGCGAGCACCGCCTGCGGGTGCTCAGGGGAGCCAGATACCTCAGGCTCGCTTGCGCCGCGGCCGCCGGTGCTCATCGCCTTCTCGCCGCGCTCGCCCATCGTTCAGACCGTAGACCCTGGTTCCGTCGGTGGGCTCATCCCGACCACTTCCCCTTGCCGTAGCGCGCCAGCTCCAGGCGTGCCACGACACCCCGGTGAACCTCGTCGGGGCCGTCGGCCAGGCGCAACGCTCGCGCGGCGGTCCACGCTCCGGCGAGCGGCACGTCGTTCGATAGTCCGGCGCCCCCGTACAGCTGCATCGACATGTCAACTACCCGCTGTGCCATGTTTGGAGTCGCGACCTTGATCTGCGACACAGCGCCGATCGCCTCGGGTGCCTTCTGATCCACTAGCCACGCCGCGTGCAGCACATGCAAGCGCGCGCGGTCGATCGCGATGCGAGCGTCCGCGATGCGCTCGCGGTTGCCGCCGAGGTTGGCCAGCGGCTTGCCGAAGGCCGTGCGCTCGCTCGCGCGCGTGCAAGCCAACTCGAGCGCCAGCTCGGCCAGGCCGATCAGGCGCATGCAGTGGTGGATACGTCCTGGGCCGAGCCGCGCCTGGGCGATCGCAAACGCTTGACCGGCGCCGCCGACGATCGCGCTTGCCGGTAGGCGCACGTCGCTGAAGGAGACTTCGCCGTGGCCACCCGGGGCGTCGAGGAAGCCCATCGCCTCGAGCATCCGCTCCACTTTCACGCCGGGTGTCTCCATCGGCACGAGCACCATCGAGTGCTGGTGGTAGCGGTCGGCCTGCGGGTCGGTCAGTCCCATGAAGATCAATGCTTGGCAGTTGGGATGCCCCACACCCGTGCTCCACCACTTGGTGCCGTTGACAACCACCTCGTCGCCATCGAGCACGGCTGTCGCCTGCATATTGGTCGCATCCGAGGAGGCCACCTCGGGCTCGGTCATGCAGAAGGCCGAGCGGATGCGACCGTCGAGCAGGGGCTCGAGCCAGCGCTGCTTCTGCTCGTCGGAGCCAAAGTGCCAAAGCACCTCCATATTGCCCGTGTCCGGCGCGCTTGAGTTGCACACCTCGGCGGTTATCAGCGAGCGCCCCATGCGCTCGGCAAGCGGCGCGTACTCGACGTTCGATAGGCCTGCTCCCAAGTGCTCGTCGGGCAGGAACAGGTTCCAAAGGCCTTCTTGCTTGGCCATCTCCTTGAGTTCCTCGATCGCCGGCAGCACGACCCACGGGTCCTCGCGCGAGAGCAGCTCGCGCATATAGGGCTCCTCGCGCGGTGAGACCTCCCGTTCCTGAAAGGCGATCAGACGCTCCAGCAGCTCCTGCGTGCGGGGGGAGTGTGCGAAGTCCATCGGCGCGAGCGTACAGTAACCGGCGAGCCCCCAACCGAGGAGATGCAATGGATGCCGTCAACCACCAGTTTCGTCTAGCCGCCCGCCCGGACGGGATGGTCGGGCCCGAGCACTTCGACTACGTCGAGGAGCCACTCCCCGAGCTGACCGATGGACAGGTGCTGGTCAAGACGGCCTACATCTCGCTCGACCCCGCGATGCGCGGCTGGATGGCCGAGGGGCGCTCCTATATACCGCCGGTGCAGATCGGCGAAGTGATGCGTGCCGGGACGGTTGGCGAGGTGCTCGAGTCAAAGGGCCAGAAGCTGGCCGTGGGCGATCAAGTCACCGGTTGGCTCGGCGTGCAGGAGTACGCGGTGTGTGACGAGAACGCGGTCTTCAAAGTGGATGCCGGCGAGATCCCGCTGACCACGTACCTGGGGGCGCTGGGCATGCCAGGCCTGACCGCCTACTTTGGCCTGCTTGACGTGGGCGCCCCCAAAGAGGGTGAGACGGTCGTCGTCTCTGGCGCCGCCGGCGCTGTGGGCAGCGTGGTTGGGCAGATCGCCAAAATCAAGGGCTGTCGCGTCGTCGGCATCGCCGGTGGGCCAGAGAAGTGCGCGTGGATCGTCGAGGAGCTCGGCTTCGATGCTGCGATCGACTACAAGGGCGAGGATGTTGGCGAGGCGCTGCGCAAGCACTGCCCGGAGGGTGTAGACGTGTACTTCGACAACGTCGGTGGGGACATCCTTGACGCCGCTTTGGCGCGTTTGGCGCGCGGCGCGCGCGTAGTCATATGTGGGGCGATCTCCCAGTACAACAAAATGACCTCGATGAGCGGTCCGTCCAACTACATGTCGCTGCTGGTCAACCGTGCGCGTATGGAGGGCTTCGTCGTGATCGACTACATGGGCCGCGCCCCGGAGGCTGTGGGTGAGATGGCCGGCTGGATCGCCGAGGGCAAGCTCGTCGCGCGCGAGGACGTGGTCGAGGGCTTCGAGAGCTTCCCGCACGCTCTGCAAAAGCTTTTCCGGGGGGAGAACGTGGGCAAGCTGGTTTTGAAGGTTTAGTAAGACCAGGCGGTCGAGCGACAGATTACTGCTGGACGACCGTTTTTAGGACATATATGGATTTGGCGTGCCTTCTCTTTACAGATGTGCTAATCTTGTAAACTCGATATCCCATGATGTTTCGACTCGATGGAGGTACGGCGAGATGAGCTCCGTAGAAGCAGCGCCAGTGCAGGCTCACTCGCCAGGACAGGGCGTACAGGCTGGTGGTACACGTTGGCGCGACCGCAAGCGCTACGCCTGGCTGCTCGGCTTGATCGTGCCGCTGCTGCCCTTCATCTCCTGGGGGCTGGTCGAAGCGACCGGTCTCGGTGTCTTCTGGTTCTACGGCCCCGTGCTGATCTTCGGCGTATTTCCGCTGCTCGACCTGCTTGTCGGGCTCGACGCCTCCAACCCGCCCGACAGCGTGATCAAGTGGCTGGAGCAGGATCGCTACTACCGCTGGTGCACCTACCTGTTCCTGCCGTTGCAGTACGCGGGCCTCCTCTTCGCCTGCTGGATGTGGTCGCGCGGCGGTCTTTCGATACTCGAATCGGTTGGCCTTGCGCTGACGGTCGCGATGGTTGCCGGCGTGGCGATCAACACCGCGCACGAGCTCGGCCACAAGCGCGCCAGCTCCGAGCGCTGGCTCTCCAAGGTGGCGCTTGCGCAGACCGGCTACGGGCACTTCTTCGTCGAGCACAACCGCGGCCACCATGTGCGCGTCGCCACACCGGAGGATCCAGCCAGCTCGCGCATGGGGGAGAGCTTCTATGAGTTCTTGCCGCGCACCGTGGTCGGCAGTCTGCGCTCGGCGCTTGAGATCGAACGCGAGCACCTCAAGCGCGACGGCCATCGCTTCTGGAGCATTCGCAACGATATCTTCAACGCCTGGCTGATGTCGATTGTGCTGTTTGGCGGGCTGGCGATCGTCTTCGGGCCGGTCGTGTTGCCCTACCTGGCGATCCAGGCGGTGATCGGTTTCTCGCTGCTCGAGGTCGTCAACTACCTCGAGCATTACGGCCTGTTGCGCCAGACGCGTGAGGACGGTCGCTACGAGCGCACGCAGCCTGAGCACAGCTGGAACAGCAACAACGTCGCCTCCAACGTATTGCTCTACCACCTGCAGCGCCACTCCGATCATCACGCCAATCCGCTGCGCCGCTACCAGTCGCTGCGCCACTTCGACGAGGCGCCACAGCTACCGACCGGTTATGCAGGGATGATCGTGGCCGCCGCGATCCCGCCGCTGTGGCGGCGGATCATGGACCGGCGCGTGATCGAGCACTACGAAGGCGACTTCTCGCAGATGAACATTCACCCGCGCACGCGTCGGCGGGTGCTGGCACGTTACGAGGCACCCGCGGCGAGCTCGTGAGCACGCCTTACCGTGTTGCTGCGCGTGAGCTGTTGCGCGACACGCTGCTCGATGGCGCGCGGGAGCTGCTTGGAGACCGGCCGTGGGCGCAGATCTCGATGGCCGAGGTCGCCCGCGCGGCCGGGGTCAGCCGCCAGACGCTCTACAAGGAGTTCGGTTCGCGCGATGAGTTTGCGCAAGCGTTCGTGATTCGCGAGGGCGCGCGCTTCCTCGATGCGGTCGAGAGCGCGATCGAGCTGCACCTGGACGATCCGCGTGCCGCGGTAGCTGCCGGTCTCGAGGTCTTCCTGAGCGCTGCCGCCGAGGACCCGCTGGTGGCGCTACTGCTCGCAGACGATGGCACCGGTGGGATGCTGCCACTGATCACCACGCAGAGCCGCCCGGTGCTCGTGTGGGCCTCGGCGCGCCTGGGTGAGGCGATGCGCGCAGGCTGGCCGCACGCGAGCGACGAGGACGTCGAGCTGCTCGCCGACTCGTTCGTGCGGCTCGCGATCAGCTACGTCACGATGCCGCGCGACTCGCCGTCGCAGACCGCCGCCGAGGCCGCCGCGCTGCTCGCTCCGTATCTGGAGCGGGCGATGGCGCGCGCCTGAGGCCTATCCCTTGATCGTGCGCGAGGTTCCGAGCAGAGTGCCTTCGGCACTGAGCGCCTGTACCGCCACATAAGCGGGTTTGCCAGGGGTGGAGATCGATGTCTCAAAGCCACTCTTGGGCGCGCTGGCTGTGACCGTCAGTTTGCTGGCGCTGCTGCCGGCCAATACCTGCCAGCTGGCAATTTGGGTGGCGCCGTTCCAGCTGGCGTAGACGGTCGTCGTGCCGCCGCTTCCAGCAGCCACCGCAATCGACGGTGCGCCTGTCGGGTAGCCGGTCCACGGGAAGCGGTAGGCGCGATAGGACTCCGCGCCTTTGGGCATGTGCGCGTCGAATACGAGCGTCCCGGTCGAGGTGTATTCCGAGAAGTACGGTTCGGCTCCCCAGCCGATGAACATGTTGCCCCCTTCAAGCGCCTGCACGCTGCCCTGGCTGCCCGCGGCGAGCGGCGTGGGATGCTCGAACTCGCCGACGAGCGTGTCGGTCTTGGCGGTCGGGTTGAGCGCCAGGATCACACCGCGCGACTGAGGATGAACCATCGGCACGCCGCCGTTGTCGAACACCGTGACCTCGCCGTTGGGCAGTTCCTGGGCGTCGTGCTGATAGGCGGTGGCGGCGCCAGTGCCGAGCGTCAAGGTGGGGTGCTTGCCGCCTATCTGCGCGCTGACCTGCCCGGTGCTCGTGTTCAGCTCGTATAGCGCCGAGGTGTTGCGCGAGGAGATCAACGTGGAGCCGTCGGGATTGGGGTCGATCGAGTTGATGTGGAAGTAGTCGAAAGGCCATTCCGTGGTGGAGCCGGTCGGGCTCGCATAGGACTGGGAGAGAGCGACGTGGTCGAGCGGATGCCACTCGCGCCGGACGAGGTGTGTCTTCAGGTCGATTTCCTGGAAGAGGCTGTCGGTCACGGCGGCGTTGCTGGGACCGCCGACACTCGAAAGGTTGCAGCGGACCGGGTCGAAGGAGGTCAGTAGTGCCGTGTTCTGCGCGGTGATGCGGAATTCGTGCAGGTCGGCCGGCAGCCCGTTGCCAGCTGGGAATTTCTTGATCACCTGGTAATTGCCGTTGGCGATCACCTCTTCGCCCTGGCCGAAGCCCTGCGGCGGGATGTAGCCCTGCCACCAGGTGAGCACCGGTTTGCCTTCGTAGGACTGCACCTGCAGGTTGGTCGCCTCGGTGCCGGGCGGCATCGGGTCGAACCACAGGAGGTTGCCGGCACCGTCGTAGATCGCCGGTCCGTCCTGGCCGGCGCCGGAGTACGGGGCGGTGAAGATGTCGCCGGGTTGCTGCCCCGCGGCGGAGGCGGTGACGGTCATCACCGGGACCTGCAGTTCGGGGCGCGAATGGAACACATTCAGTTCGCCGGCTTTGGCGGCCGGGTTGGGGCTCGACGCCGGGTGTCCGAGCGGGTCGGGCACGGAGGTCGTGAAGTGGAACTGGAAGGGGTAGCGCTTGCCGGCGCTTGCGAGCTTGCCGCGTACGGTCACGAGCTCGCCGGCGTTGAAGCCCTTGGCGGGGACGAAGCTGGCGCCGTCGCCTTGCGAATAGGCCTCCAGGCGCCCGGAGTGGTTGCCGCTGCGCGAGCCGCTGACAGAAACCGCCGAGAGGTCGCTCACCGGGTATCCGAGCAGGCTGATCTGGGTGTCGTCGGAGGCGTCGAGCGAGTCCGGCAAAGGCGAAACCGCCATGTTGGTGCCAGGCAGGAGGTCTGAGCGGTTCAGTTGCGAGGGCACGCAGAGGGGCGCCGACGGACCTTTATAAGCGGCGTTCTCGGCGGCGATCCGCTTCGCCCCGAAGGCCAAGGCCGCGACCGAGCCGGTGGCGATCGCGACTCCGAGCAGCACGAGCGCCCTGCCCAGCAGGTGCGTTTTGATCGTGTTTTGAGCGAATGGGCGGCGCGGCATGCGATTACGGGCGTCTCCTGCGGGCGCGGGTCTGTCTCTCCCCTAGACTTGTACGACCCTATCGCGGCAAACCCTGGCCGAACCTAAGAAGTTGCGAGGAAAGAGCGTAAGAACTTATGAAATCGAGCGGTCAGAACGCACTCAGAAGACTGGCGACTCCGTGTAGCGGCCGAAGACCTGCTGCAGCGACTCGATGATCTCGCCCTCGCTGGCGCAGGCGCGGGCGCACTCGATCAGCGGGCCCATCAAATTGGCCTTGCCCGCTGCCGTGCTCCGCAGCTCAGCGAGTGTGCGCTCCACCTCGGCGCCGCTGCGCCGCGCGCGTGCTGACTGCAGACGGTCGATCTGCTTGCGCTCCAAGGCCGGATCGATGCGCAGGGTCTCAGGCTCCTCCTCGTCGCCCTCGCAGAAGCGGTTGACTCCGACCACGACGCGCTCGCCCGCGTCGATGTCCTGCTGCAGCGTGAACGCCGCGTCGGCGATCTCGCGCTGGGGGTAGTTGCGCTTGACCGCCTCAACCATCCCGCCGAGCTCGTCGATCTTTGAGAAGTATTCGTAGCAGCGCGCCTCCATCTCGTCGGTCAGCGCCTCCACGAAGTAGGAGCCGCCCAGCGGGTCTGCCGTGTTGGCGACGCCGGACTCGTGTGCGATCACCTGCTGAGTGCGCAACGCGATTCGCACGGCCTCCTCGGTCGGCAGTGCCAAGGCCTCGTCATAGGAGTTCGTATGCAGCGACTGCGTCCCGCCGAGCACGCCCGCCAAAGCCTCGATCGTTGTGCGCACGATGTTGTTGAGCGGCTGCTGGGCGGTCAGTGACACGCCGGCGGTTTGCGTGTGGAAGCGCATCAGCCACGAGCGCTCGTGCTTGGCGCCGAAGCTCTCGCGCAGTTCGCGCGCCCAGATGCGTCGCGCCGCGCGGTACTTGGCTATCTCCTCGAAGAAGTCGATCTGGGCGTTGAAGAAGAACGACAGGCGCGGTGCGAAATCGTCGACGTCGAGGCCTCGTTCGATCGCCTGCTCCACGTAGGTGAGCCCGTCCTTGAGCGTGAAGGCGAGCTCCTGCTGGGCGGTGGAGCCTGCCTCGCGAATGTGATAGCCGGAGATCGAGATCGGGTGCCAGCGCGGCATGTGGTGGGTGCACCACTCGATCATGTCGCCGCACAGGCGCATCGCCGGGTCGATCGGAAAGCACCACTCCTTCTGGGCGATGTACTCCTTGAGGATATCCGCCTGGATCGTGCCGGAGAGCAGCTCGGGCGCTACTGCCCCGCTCGCTCCGTCGCCGTCCTGCTCGGCGGCGACGACGAAGTAGGCGAGCATGATCGCTGCGGGGGCGTTGATCGTCATCGAGACCGACACCTCGCCCACGTCGATGCCGGCGAACAGCGTGCGCATGTCCTCGGTCGTGTCGACCGCCACGCCCTCGCGGCCAACCTCGCCGAAGGAGCGGCTGTCGTCGGAGTCGTGACCCATGAGAGAGGGCATGTCGAATGCGGTCGACAGGCCCGTCTGGCCGTGGGCGAGCAGATAGTGGAAGCGCTCGTTGGTCTCCTCGCTCGTGCCGAAGCCGGCGAACTGGCGCATCGTCCACAGGCGGCCCCGGTACATCGACTCGTAGATGCCGCGCGTGAACGGGTAGGAGCCAGGCTTGCCGATCGGGTCATGCGCGGGATCGCCGATGCCGCCCGGCAGGTCATCGGGCGTGTAGAGCTCGCGGACCGGCTCGCCCGATAGCGTGCGGGCCTCTTGACCGCCGACCTGTGCCTGTGAGGAGGATCCCTTCAAGTGATTGGACGATACCGTCTGGCGATTGCCACGTTGGCCTGCGGGTTGGCGATTGGCCTGTGTGCGTGCGGCTCTTCGAGCACGAGCACCACCACGAGCGTCTCCGTTCACGTCGTTCCCGCGCCGCTTGAGCATCCCACGCAGGCGACGCTGATCCTCGACTTCACGCCCAATGCCGTCCATGCCGGCATCTACCGGGGGCTGGCCGCCGGCTATTACAAGCGCGAGAACATCGACCTGCGCGTGGTCGAACCGACCTCGACACAGGACACGCTGAAGTTGATCGACGCCGGCAAGGCGCAGTTCGGGCTCGCCGACGGCAGCGACGTGGCCTCGCTGATCGCTGGTGGCGGCGATGCGCAGGCGGTGATGGCGCTTGTACAGCGGCCGCTCGGCGGGCTGATCGCGCTGGCTTCCGAGCACCTGAACTCGCCCGCCGGTCTTGCCGGTAGGACGGTTGGGATCACCGGGGTGCCCTCGGATCTGGCGGTGCTCGACACCGAGTTGCATGCCTCCGGCGTGAGCTCCGGTCGCGTGCACGTCGTCACGGTCGGCTTCAATGGGCCCCAAGCCCTGCTGGCCGGGCGGATCGCGGCCTTCACTGGGTTCATTCCGGACGAAGGTGTGACGCTTGGCGCGAGCGGGCATCCGGTCAGCGCGTTTGGCCTGGCCCAGTACGGCGGGCCCGCCTACCCTGGCCTGGTCGCGTTCACGACGCGCCATGAGATCGTCTCCGACCCCCAGCTCGTGCGTGACTTCGTGGCGGCGACGGTGCACGGCTACGAAGACACGCTCGCCGATCCGTCTCGCAGCCTCGCGGAGCTGGAGGCTGCCAACCCGACGTTGCCGCACGCGCTGACCGAGGCGTCGCTGAAGGTGTACCTGCCGCTGTTTGCGGCGGGGCACACCGTCGCCTTCGGGACCTTGCAGCCGGCCAACGTGGCGGCGATGTCGCAGTGGATGCTTGGCGCCGGCCTGATCCACGCTCCGATCGCCCCGGCACGCTACGGCACCAACGCGTTCCTGCCGTAGAGGGAGCGGCCGGCTCTCAGGCTGCTACCGTCATTTGACAGCTACGAGACGGTGCGTATCAGATGCGGGTGTTGGTGACAGGCGTAGGTGGCCTGATCGGATCGAACTTGGCCGCCGCTGCGGCTCAGCAGAGTTGGGAGGCGATCGGCTGCTATCGCGGGGCCGCCGTCCAGCTGGAGGGGGTGCAGACGATCGCGGTCGACCTCACCGAGCGCAACCAGTGCGTTGCCGCTGCGATGGAGTTCGATCCCGATGTGATCGTGCACGCCGCCGGTGGGGTTGCACTCAGCCGCTTCGAGCTCGAGTCGCAACTCGCCGAGCTCGATTACCTCGCCACCGAGCACACGATCGCCGCGGCCCGAGCCGTGCGCGCCCGCTACGTGCTCGTGTCCTGCGACTGGGTCTACAGCGGCTATCGACCCGCGGGCTCGCGTTTTGCCGAGAGCGATGCTCCCGCTCCCGTCAACGCCTACGGACGCTCCAAGCTTGCCTGCGAGCAGGCCGCGATGCGCGCGAATCTGCCCTGGCTGATTCTGCGTCCCGCCGACGTGTACGGCGTAAACCTGTCGCGGCCGTCGCGTGTGTGGGAGCGCTCGGGGCCGGCGCTGAGGCTGGCCAAGCGGCTGTGCGAAGGCACTGAGCTGACGGCGCCGCGTGGGCTTTGGCGCTCGCCCACATACGCTTGGGACTTCGCGCAACGCACTTGCGAGCTGATCGCGCAAGGGTGTGAAGGCGTTTACAACATGGGTGGGGCCGCGCCGTTGGGACGCTTTGAGTGGTTCACGTTGCTGGCAGGTGCGTTCGACTGTGAGCCCGAGCTCGTGCAAGAGGGCACGCTCGAGGCCTTTCTGCAGTCCTGCGGTGAGGATCCAGAGCTCGAGCTGCCGTCGAACACCGCCCTCTCCGAGGAGAAGGCAAGTGCCGCGATCGGCTCGCTCAGCGTTGCTCCCGAGCGCGGCTTGCAGCTGATGCGTGAGCAGCTGCACCGCATGCTCAAGCCAGTTCGTGGGCTGGCGCGCTAGTCTGCGCCACTGCCAGTCACACAATCGAAAGGGAGCACTCCATGAACAAGAGCCAGCTTGTCGAGGCGATCGCCACCGACAGCGGTCTCTCCAAGGCGGATGCCGGGCGCGCGGTCGAGTCGTTCTTGACCACGGTCGGCAAGACGCTGAAGAAAGGCGACGAGGTCGTTATCACGGGCTTCGGCAAGTTCTCCGTGGTCAAGCGCGCAGCCCGTCAGGGCGTCAACCCGCGCACGGGCGAGAAGGTAAAGATCAAGGCGTCCAAGGCCCCGAAGTTCACACCCGGAGCGAGCCTCAAGCAGACGGTGCACCCGAAGAAGTAAACGATCCGACATGGCGCTCGTCGGAGAGCTGGAGCTCTCGAGCTTCGATTACACCGACCCCGAGCTGAAGGGGGAGCGCTTTCACACGGCCATGAACGAGTTGGCAGCCGAGGGGTGGCTGGCGGCGGGGCCGTACGGGTACGTGGTGCTCGACCGCGAGGCGGGCGAGTTCTTCCTACGGACACGCTCGGCGATCTTCCCGGGTATGAAGATCGCCGAGCTGTTCGACGTCAGCAGCGGGCCGCTGTGGGAGGAGATGAAGCGCAACATCCTGCACGTCAACGGCTCCGATCACACACGCTTGCGCAGCCTTGTGAACCCGGCGCTTACGGCGCGTGCCGTGGAGCGTTGGCGTCCCGCGATGCGGAGTTTTTTGGATGAGTTGTTCGTTGCCGTAGTCGACGCGGGCTCGTGTGAGTTCGTTGGGGCGTTTGCCAAGCCTTATCCCTCACAGACGATCGCCACCGTGATGGGGGCGCCGATCTCAGACGCTCCTCGTCTGCATCACTGGTCCAACTGGATCCAGCGCCAGTTCGACGCTGCCTCGATGATGAACGAGCGTGCTGGGATCGAGCAGGCGGTGGAGGAGTTCTACGAGTATGCGCGCGCGCTGTTGGCCGCGCGGCGTGAGGATCCCGGCGACGATTTGATCTCTACCCTGCTCGCCGCCGCGGATCCGGACCACCCACCCGAGCGACTCAGCGAGGAGGAGTGCGTCAACCTCGTGCTGAATGTGCTGATCGGTGGTGTGGACACGACCCAGAGCCAGCTTGCTCACACGGTTCGACTGCTGGCCGAACATCCTTTGCAGTGGGATGCGCTCGTCGCCGATCCCTCGCTTGCCGGGGCCGCGGTCGAGGAGGCGTTGCGCTACGAGCCGATCACGCCCTTCACGGCGCGGATCACCGTCGAGGAGTTGACCTACCGCGAGGTCACTTTTCCGAAGGACACGATCGTGATGGTCTGCGCGTTCACCGGCAATCGCGATGGCGTAGGGCCGGAGCCCGACAGCTTCGACATCGCCGTCGAGCGACCCAAGGCGCGGGCGCTCACCTTCGGCGCCGGCGTGCACTATTGCCTCGGCGCCAACCTTGCTCGGCTGGAGCTTGAAGAGGGGCTTGGCTTCCTTGCGCGCAAGATGCCTCGGCTTGCGCTCGACGGTGAGCCTGTGTTCGAGAGCATCCTCGGCATCTACGGCCTGGCCGAGTTGCCGATCGTGTTCGGCTCCTAGCAGGACGCGCTCACGCTGGCGGCGGCGGCGCGAGCGGGGAAACGGGATACGGCTTGGCTCACAGCGGCACTACGGCTGCGTGAAGTCCCCGCCGCTTGTCCACCAGGGCCCGCACCAGCCGTCCCGCTTGCCACATTCCCAGTGCGGCGGCGCCACCCACCGCCCCGATGGGCGGGATTGCTGCGCGGGCGTCCCACGTGTGGCCCGCCGCCGGGGTGATCAGCGCAACCCAGGCCATCGCGAAAAACAGCAGGCCGATCTGTCGTGGTCGTCCCTTCGGCAGAAACGGGGCGAAGAAGGTCGACAGCATCAGCACAGCCATCAGCCAGCCGTAGACGCGCGAATGGGTCTCGTATTCGAGCAGGAAGTTCAATAGGGAATGGTCGATCTTGTAGCCGTTGGCGCCGTAGTAATTCAGCCGAGTCTGTCGTGCGATCTCCTGCTGCTCCGGTTCGAAAAGAGTCAGGTGATAGAAGCCGTAATAGTCATAACCGATCTCGCTGTGCGAGCTGAACATGACGTTCACGGGTGCGACATATGCCAGGACGCTTTCGAAGACCGTCTCCAGATATTCGACCGGCTGATGAAGGATCGCGGCCCTGGTCCAGGCGGCGATCTTGGCGTCGCTTTGCTGGGTCGCCGCGAATGGGCCCGCGCCGTTGCCAAAGGCTCTGTCGGCCGGTGAGAGTTCGGGGTCGAACGTGTACTGTTCGACCGCCGCCTTTCGCTGCGATGGCGGCGTGCTTTCGCAGAGCACGGCGGTGCCGGGCGGTGGAGTGAACTTGCTGCAGTTCGCGAACGGCGCCACCCGCGAGTAAAGGTTCCACGCGCCTGCAGGCGTAGCTAGGCCCCAGTAGCCGGTGTGCTTGTGTTGAGTGATGACATAAGGAGTGAGCACGCACGCCATGCACGCGAGGGAGACAGCGCCGGCAAGCAGTCTGCGCCGCCAGGTTCCCCCTGAGGCAAACAGCAGCCAGAGAAGCAGCACGACCATCAGGGGGAGCGCGACGACGCGTACTGTGTTGGCGAGACCGAGCGTCAGTCCCGCCAAGGCTGCCCACAGCGGCGTTCGGGCGCCAGCGGCGTGGGTCGCGAAGTAGAGCCCTAGCGCGAGCAAGAATATGAACAGCGACTCCGTCAGCGGCGTGTGCTCCAGGAACATCTCGGCCCCGTTGAGTGCCACGAGCGCGGCGGGCAGCAATCCCAGCCATGGCGGCCCTCCGGCGCGGCGAACGGCCAGGAAGACGAGCAGCGCGCTGGCGAGCCCGAAGAGATGCTGCAGGATGATGACCCACGCCAAGTGGGTAGGCCAGAGTGCATGGAGCTCGCGGATGAAGAGCGGATACCCCACCTCGCGGGTCGGATCGGCCCACAGGTGTTCGCGTGCCAGCCCGACATAGGTCACGGCGTCGGGGAAGCCAAAGAACGCGGGCCGCCACGCGAGCATGAAAAGCAGGCGCATGACAGTGCCCGCGAGAAGAATCAGCAGCAGGCCGAACAACGCGACTCGTCCGCCACGGGTACGCGGCCACTTCGACGCCAGCGCTTTCAGTGGACGCTGGATCGCGCCTGTCCTTGGGCCTGTTCCCGGCCTGGTCGCTTGATCGGATTGCACGGAGGTTTGGATTCTCGCGTTGCTGCCGGGTCCACGATGCCGATGGTGCACTGGACGCGGCCAGGCAGAATATAGGCTTCATCCGACGGCAGCGGTCGGCCTGGAACCAGCCGAACATCCGTCGATTTTATTCAGTCGAAGATTCCGTTCTGCCGGCATTCTGGCCGCTAAGCAGACACGAAGGCAGTCAATTGACAGGGGGGTCGTCCAGGCGCCGCCGGCGACACAGGTGTCGAGGGCGGCTCCGCCGCCGGTCCGACCGGAAAGGAATCTACGCAATGTTCAGCACAGAACGCACCACGCTAGTCCCCACGGCCTGCCTCTCCCTGCGGGGGCTCGTGTCCCTGCTCGGGGTGCTTGCGCTTGCCACGGCCTGTGTGCTCGCGACCGCAGCGGGGGCGGTGGCGGGACGGTTTCACGTGTATAGCTGCCGTACGCCCAGTGGGGCGGTTGCTCCCACGGTTGGGTGGAGTGGGAGCGCGACTGGCGCTTATGTCTATGCCGAAGACAAGTGCGCGAAAGGGGGCGCGCTTGTCGCGGCACTCGAAGATGACGTCGAACACGAAAAGACCGACATCGCCACCTGGACGTTTAGTGCTCCGGCAGAAGAGACACTAGCCGGAGCGACGCTCTGGCTAGCAGGCGATGCCGACGGAGGTCTCGCGAAAAGCGGGACCTACGAGTTCTGGCTTGCTGGACCGAACGAGAACGAAGTATTCGACGAATGTGTTTACGGCGGCTCCGAACCTTGCAAAACGGGCAAGGGGGAACCCGACGAACCGTTGGCTTCAGCCAATCGCCTTGAAGTACCCGGTAGTCATCTTGGCTCGCATCTGTATGCAAACGCGGCATGTTTCGCGACTCTTGGGACATGCAAAAAGGGCGAACACGACCCCAACGGCTACGCGGCGGTCGTCTACCTCTACGCGGCCGACCTCACGCTCGAACAGACTTCCCAACCGGTCGTCTCGGATGTAGAAGGCGAACTCGCCACGGCATCCACGCTCAGCGGCACCGCCGACTTCTCTCTCCACGCCGAAGACGGCGGCTCGGGCGTGTATGAGGCTGTGTTCACGGTCGATGGCGTCGAAACCGGCTCGGTGCTGCTCGATGAAAACGGAGGCCATTGCCGCAACGTTGGCCCGGCCGGCGATGGACTACCGGCGTTTCTCTACCCGCAGCCGTGCCAGTCATCGCTCACGGCCGACATCCCCTTCGACACGACCGCGCTCACCGACGGCACCCATCATCTGCTCGTCACAATCACGAACGCGGCCGGCAACTCGACGGTTGCGCTGGACCGCAAGATCGAGGTTGCCAATGACCCCAAGGTCTCCCCGCCGGAAAAAGAACCGCCACCGGCGAGCGGCTCGCAGTCGGGCTCCTTCAATGGTGCTCCGCCGGCGAACACCACGCAGCACGACCCCCAATCCCAAACAAACCCCGCCCCACAGCAGAGCAGCGACAACGGCAGCAGTGCATCGGCCGGTGCCGCGCTGCACGTGCGCTGGAGCGCCACCGCGCACACCGCGTTGCGCGATGTCGGGGCGCGCGCAAGCACCGTGCTCGGGCAGTTGCTCGCGCCCAGCGGTGCGCCGATCGGCGGGGCGCTCGTGAGTGTGCTGTTCACGCCGAGCTACGGGGGTGCCCACACGGTCGCGCTGGCAAGCGTCCACACCTCCTCGCTCGGCGCGTTTCGCGTGCGCGTCCCGGCCGGTAGGCCGTCTGGACGGCTCACCTTTGCCTACAGTGCAACCCTCGACGCGGCCGTCCCAAGCGTCACCGCCGCGCTCTCGCTGTCGGTGCCAGCCACGCTCGCGCTGCGCGTCACGCCGCGAGTCGCCGCCGCGCGCGGGAGGATCGCCTTCGCCGGCACCCTGCATGGCAAGTCGCTACCACCCGGTGGCAAGGCGCTCGTCCTGGAGGCACGCGTCCCCGGCCAGCCGTGGCGTCAGTTCCAGGTGCTCTCGACCGGCGCCGGCGGCCACTACCACGCCAGCTACCGCTTCCGCCTATCTGGGCCGATCACCTACGAGTTCCGCGCCGTCTCGCCCGCGGAGGCCGATTTTCCCTACGCGGCCGGCTCGTCGAATGTGGTGGCCGTGAGGGAGCGGTAGGAGCGCGCCGCTACGCTGCGGCGGTGAACGACCTCAGAGCGGGCGACATGGACGGCGGCGGGTCGCGGCGGCAAATCGACCCCGGCTTCTGGCGTGAGCGTCGCGTGTTGCTCACAGGCCACACCGGCTTCAAGGGCGCGTGGCTGTCGCTGTGGCTGCAGTCCATGGGAGCGCAGGTGGTGGGTCTCTCGCTCGGCGAGCCGCCGAGCGAGCCGTCGCTGTATGCGCTCGCGCGAGTAAAAGAAGGCATGGCGGCCAGCGTCGCCTGCGACATCCGCGACGCCGTGGCCGTAGAGCGCGAGCTCGATCGTGCCCGCCCGGAGATCGTCATCCACATGGCGGCCCAGCCCCTGGTACGCCGCTCGTTTGCAGCGCCCCGCGAGACATACGAGACGAACGTGATGGGCACCGTCAATCTGCTCGATGCCGTGCGCGTGTGCGGGGAGGTGCGTGCGGTCGTCGTCGTCACCTCCGACAAGTGCTACGAGAGTCGCGAGTCCGAGGGTGGCTATCGAGAGGGTGACCCGCTCGGCGGCCACGACCCCTACTCGAGCTCCAAGGCCGCGGCCGAGCTGGTCGCAAGCGCATATAGGCGCTCGTTCTTCTGCGACCCGAGTGGCCCGCTGGTCGCGACGGCGCGCGCCGGCAACGTGATTGGGGGCGGCGACTGGGGCGAGGACCGCCTGATCCCCGATCTCGTGCGCGCCGCCCAAGCGGGACAGGGACTGCGGCTGCGCAACCCCTCCGCGGTTCGCCCGTGGCAGCACGTGTCGTGTCCGCTCTCCGGCTACCTGTTGCTCGCCCAGGCTTTGTGCGAGTCGCCCGATTACGCGTGTGCGTGGAACTTCGGCCCCGGCCACAGCGACGCGCGCACGGTCGAGTGGGTTGTGCGCCACGTATCGGGGCTGTGGCCGGGCGGAGTACCGTGGGACCTCGACGACGCCGAGCATCCGCAGGAGGTCGCCCGGCTCGAACTCGATTCCTCGCGGGCACGCAAGCTGCTCGGCTGGGAGTCGCCGCTTGACCTGGAGGGGGGTCTACGGGCGACCGTCGAGTGGTACCTGGCGTGGCGAGAGGGCCAGGATTTGCATGAGCTGACGCTGAGGCAGTTGGCCGCGCTCGCGGTCTGATCCTCGGCAAGGCAAGCGCCATCCATCGGATCGGCACGATCGCGATGTACTTCCATCCGTACGACAACGCCAGTCGGATGATGCCCTGAGCTACCGCTCAAACCCTGACTGGGTATGACATAGTGCCGCCCGACCGCTCTTCGACGGAGGACCATATGACCGGCCCCAAGCCCGCACCACGCACCAGCCTGATCACGCGCACCAGTTGCCGCATCTGCGGCTGCTCCCAGCTCGCACCGGTGCTCTCGCTCGGCGATCAGCGCATCGCGGGCGCATTCGCGGACCCGGGCGGCGCTCAACCGGTCGAGCGCGCGATCCCGCTGGAACTTGTTCGCTGTGACATGACCAGTGAGCAGGAGGCCTGCGGTCTGATCCAGACCAAGCACACGGTTCCCGGGTCGATCCTCTACAGCTCCTACTGGTATCGCAGCGGCGTCAACCGCACGATGACCGAGAACCTG
>Ga0210385_10000944_pt1 | contig 18473 bp, 14 predicted proteins | sample IncBWH26OmetaG_FD_160107 | JGI IMG/M metagenome (GOLD analysis project Ga0210385, IMG submission 160107) | Forest soil microbial communities from Barre Woods Harvard Forest LTER site, Petersham, Massachusetts, United States - Inc-BW-H-26-O ...
GAGGCTGTGCGACGGATTGTTAATATCGACGACACGCATCGCATATTTGTAGTTATCTTCGCTATCCTGCGGCGAAAATTGACCCTCCGTGTTTGGCGGATGGAGTCGAAAAATCACGTGCGATGCGTGACACATTACGCAAGCTTTTCCGTCCGCTCCGGTGGTAGCGAGAATGGGCTCGACTTTATCGACAAAATAGTTGAAGTCAAGCACTGAACCAGGCTTTACATCGGCCAACGCGTCGCCGAGTTTTTTCCCCGAGAGGACATTCTGGGCGATGAGTTTGAGCCGAGGATTGGGATCGGTCTGCATCCGTTCGAGGGCGGCCCGAAATTCGGAACGCTGCTCGATTTCTTTCGATTTTCGCAGCAGGTCGAGCGCAGCCGCCCGGACGTTTGCATCCCGATCCTGCAGCGCCGCCAGTACAGCTTTGAACACAACGGGCTCGGCCAAAAGATCGGGAGGACTGTTGGCCGCATTCTTGCCGAGAAAATAACGTTGATCCTGTGAGAGCGCACCACCTGAGACGCCGAGACGCGTGATCAGGAACTTTGGTTCGTTCACCTCTTCGATCATTATGTTGCGCTGCGAGCTGCCGAATTTGTCGAACACGTCGCCACCGATAACCGTTTCGTGGGGATCAATCACACTCTGAAGCGCGATCTGGATGGCCGCGCGCTGCACATTGGCGTCCGAATCGTTCAACGCCGCAAGCACCTGGTTGCGGAGCTTTGGCTCTTTCATTAGATCCGGGAAGGCCGCACTGGCAGTGAGTACGCGAGCATAGTTGGTCACACGAGGCTGACGCTCAAGCAGAGTGCGAAGCGATGAGACCAATGCCGGTTGGGCCGTGAGAGGCGACTCTGGGGGAAGAGCAGCAAGGAGCGGAAGAACGGTGTTTTGAGCCGTCTCATCTCCGCGTTGGAGAATTTTTGTGATCGTCTGAACTAGGCCCGGATCGGGCTTCCCAGACGTATTGATATTCAACACGCCCCGCTGTCCGTTCTCGTAGACGTAGCTTACGGTTTCGCGAACCTCTTTATCCGGATCCAATGCGAGTTCGAGGGCAGCGTTCGCGAAGTGTGCGTCACCTGCTGCGCTGAGCGTGCTTCCAGCTTTCAGCACTTCGATTTTCATGTTGCTGTCCGCGCCTTTTAGGCAATCAATTAAGGCGTCTTCCAGTTCCGGGCCGGAGCTTTTAAAGAAATGAATCAGGTCGCTATCGTTGCCGATTCTTGTTTGATAAAAAGTGTTGTGCACATCGTAGCGGAAGTCAATCGTGTCACGGTACGGCGGATAAATGTAGCCCGGCAAATGAAGATCAGGGACACCTGTAACATATTTCGTAAACACAGCGGGCAATGCAATGGCAACTTGTCCCTTCTTCAGCTCCGGCAGAGAGTAGTGGCGGATGTGGAAGTCCCACAGGGATTCAAGAATTCCTTCACGCCCAAGCGGCGTAGCTGAGTTCAGAACCTTGGCTAAGACGAGAGCCTGGTCGCGCACTACCGCTTCATAGCCCTCATGAATACGGTCCTGATCCTGTTGTGTTGCTGCCGCACGTACCCACGCCTCCAGGTATCCGGTATTCTCGTCAAGCACGTCATAGATGCATTCATGAATGGCTCGCTGGAGTGTTGGATCTAATTCGGTGTTCAATCGCGTCGCGAGCGCCTCCAGAATGCCGTTCCGGGCTTCGCGGTTATCAGTTTTCCAGTAATACCACTGCCAAAGGCCACGCGCGGCATTGAGCCGCACTGCAGGCACAGGGTCGTTGAGATTCTTGATCAACGAGGCACGCAGTTGTGCGTCGCCCGCCAGATACTTGAAGTGTTGATTGAATAATTGCGTTGCTCCCCAACGTACCCGCGCATTCGGGGACTGGAGCGCCGCGTTCAATTTTGCCCGCCCCTCAACCGCATCTTCGGGACGACGCTCCAGGATCATCCGGAGAGCCCAAGCACTGGAGCGTTGCACCATCTTGTTCGAGTCGCCGAGAGCCCCGACGAGAACATCGATGGATGTGGGATCTGCCATGTGACCCAGCGCTCGCGCGGCTGCTTCTCGTGCCAGCGGCTGCGAGCTTCGAGAAAGGATGTTGTGAATCTGCTTGAGAGTGGAAGACGGCGCTCGATCCCAGAACTGGTCTAACTCATTAAGCAGTAGGGGCAGGTCATCTGTTGCGAGATCCTTAGTAGGTGGCGGGAACGCGTCGCCCCAGCCTTTTTGCTGCGCGGGCTTACGGTCGGGTCCGGGATATAGCGTCGAAAGCGCCATGACGGCGAATTGCGTAGCTCGAAAAGGAGTGTTGAAGCCCTGATAGACAGGGTCGCCTTCCCAACTCCCTTCGGGCCGTTGCGCCTTCAGCATGGCTTGAACCGCAAGAGCCATTTTGGGGTCGGCCTCCGGACGGCGTCCTGCTAATGCCAGAGCGAGAACGGAATGGTAAGAAATGAAATCCGCCGGTTTGGCGTTCTTATCGAATGGATAAGGCCACATCCCGTTGGGCTGTTCATATTCATAGAGCTGCTGAATGAGGTCGCCTAGCCGCGATGCGTACCTCTGCCGGTCGATGCTCGCCAGCATATGAATTTTCCAGTTCAGGTCGATCATGTTCTGAGGCTTGTACGCGAGGGCAAGCCCCTCGACCATGTTCCGGTATCCCAGCCACTCGTGATCGCGCGTCTCTGCATACAGATTGTTGAACGTATCCCAGCTCTGGGAGGCAATTTCGAATGGGCTTACGTCGGGTTCGCAGCCGTCCGATTCGTCTCCCGGCATCACTGTGCGGTCCTTGTAATGGATCTTCAGGAAATTCGCATACGGAATCGTAAAATCAGCGGTGCGAGGAGCGTCATGGGTGACGTTCGTTTCGTACAGGTGTTCAATCAAAGGCAGGCGGCTCGCCACCGTGCGAGCTGTGTAAATCACACGCACCCAATCGGCGCCCGGCTCGCCATATAGCGGTCTTTCGTTGTTGTAAATGCGGTCGGTCAGGAATTCGAGCGCAGGTCTCTGGGTGGGGGGATAGCCGTGCGAAATAGCCGTCAGGTAACCCCGGGTCGTAAACTGCGTCGGATGACACGCAATGCATTGTTGCGTATCGCCGTGGTTCATCGTATTCCGCAACGCGATGGCCCCACGCCGAGGCGTATTCGATAACCAGCTATCGCCCATATTGATCAGAAAATCCATGCCCGTGCGAATCGCTTGCTGAGGATCGCTGTACGGCGGTACAGGATAGGCAAACGTGCGTAGCTGATAAGAAGGGTGATCGGCGGCAACGCGAAGGTAGTAAGTCTGGTTCGGTTGAAGAATGCGCGTTCTGAACTTATAGAGGCCTGGATAATTTTGCGTCGCTTCGATTTGATAGATTGATTCGCCATTGGTATATGGCTTTACGTCCGGCTGGCCGCCGGCATCCCGCTTCAATGTGAAGAGATCCACATCGACAGGAACTTCGCGATCCGTGATGTCGAGAACGAAATAAGCCAGTGTGGGCTTGTCGCCGTGAAATGTGAACCGGAACCACTGGAAGCCTTTCAGAAGTGCGGCATAGCGGTCTTCATCTATAGCGGGCGAATAAGGCCGCTCATCTGAAGCGCCATAAATCGTTTGACCGAATTCGAACGGCTGCGCACTCTGCCAGGTATCATTCGGCATTGCCGCAATTACGCCCGCACTAGACTTTCCTGTAGAAATTCGATTGAACGCTGTTACGAGCACTGGCAGAACTTCGCCGGACTGCGCTTCGAGAGAAACGGTGATCGCGCCGGGCGCCCTGGGGCGAAGGGTCAAATAGAGATCGAGATCCTGGCTGTGCAAACGCTTTTTTGCCACGACGCCATTTACATCCGCAACCGAGAGTTCTATTGACTTGCCCTGAAACCGGACGGGGTCTTTGATCGCGATCGTAACGGCGTACAAGCAGTCAAGCTTCGCCGTGCCCAGGATGATGCGGTGCACCGGTGAATGTGAATCAGTTGGAGACCACCCGCCCAAGAGCACGGCGATTCCTGAAAAGACAAACAACCCTGCAACGGGCTTAGAGATCCGCGCAGAGGTTTGGAAGAGAGAACAGCGCATCATCACTCCCGATTTCGATTCGAGCCGCAGTCGCCGTCGACCAGTTCTCGACGGATCAATTGAATTGACGGAAGCATCTTATCGCATCGGTTCCCGGTTGCAAAACTGGCGAGGCGCCGGAACGCGAGTCACTTCTCTTCACCCCTGAACTGTTCCGCAGTCCTGAATTATAGATACAATCGGGCATACGGGCCCATTGTGCTCGTCCTAGGTCAAATGAACAGAGGCGCTTCATTATTGTTGGGGGGATTGCTCCTCGCTGGAACACTCTACGGCCAGGTAACCTTCGACAAAGACGTCGCTCCCATTATTTACCAGAACTGCGTGCTTTGCCATCACCCGAACGACATCGCCCCGATGTCGCTCATGACCTATAAAGACGCACGGCCATGGGCCGCAGCCATTCGCGAAGCGGTTGTCACCCGGCAGATGCCCCCGTGGCATGCTGATCCACATATTGGCGAATACGTGAACGATCCACGTCTCTCACAAGAACAGATCGACACCATCGTCCAATGGGTGAAGAGCGGCGCTCAAGAAGGCGACGCGCGCGACCTGCCCAAGGCGCCGGTGTTCACGGCCGGCTGGCACATCAAGCCAGATGTCATTTTGACCATACCCGAAACAGAGGTCGCCGCCGGCAACCAGGACGATTATGAATACATTTACGTGCCGACCAACTTTACCGAAGACAAATGGGTGCAAGCGGCTGAGGTGGTTCCGGGCGATAGACGGGTGGTGCATCACGCGACGGTAAGCGTCGTCAGCGCGGCACAAGCGCGGAAGCTGATTGATACGCATGGCGGAGCGGAGAACGTAGACCAGTTTCATTTCCGCACAGGCAAGGTCAACCACATGAAACCAGACGCGCCGGTTTCAGACGATGGATGCGCGCCGCCACACAACCCCGCCATTAAGTCCTACACATCGGGCGACATCAATTATGTGCCCGCCATCTATCTACCCGGCCATCTGGCAGAGACCAGGCCTCCGGGATACGCGCTGAAGATATCCGCAGGCTCTTATCTTCAGTTTCAGATTCACTACAGCAACCGATTAGGCCAAGCCGTCAAAGACCGCACCAGCATCGGCCTGGTATTTGCGCAAGAACCTGTGCGCTTCGAAGTGGCGCAATATGAGATCTGGAACAACTGGTTCCTTATTCCGCCCGGCGATGGCAATCATAAAGTAACTTCCTGCTTCACGCTTCCTAAGGAAGTGACGGCGGTTGCCTACACGGCGCACATGCATTTTCGAGGCAAGAGCATGACTACGGAAGCGCTTTATCCCGATGGCCGGCACGAGATCATCTTTAACGTTCCTAAGTATGATTTCCGTTGGCAAGAAACCTATTTTATCAAGCATCAATACTTCATGCCGAAAGGCACCCGCTTAATAACCACGGCTTATTTCGATAACTCGCCGAATAATGGCTTGAATCCCGACCCGGCTAAATCCATCCGGTGGGGTGAGCCGAGCGACGAAGAAATGATGGGCTTCTGGCTTGCCTATACAGATGTACAACCCGCCGACCAGAAGCCCACGAGCGCTGCGGCGGGCTCAACCAACGGCGGACATTGAGAGCGCGCGATATGGAACTGACTGCTTCCAGACGACAATTCATCGCGCGGTTGGCGACTTGGACCGGGCGCGCCGCTCATCTTAGGCACCCAATCTCGATCGGGTAATCAACAACCGCTGCCGCATCTTCGATATCGTTCGTCTCGCCCCGAACGTACGGCTTCACGAACCGCGGCCGATGAGCGCCTGGCGAAACGGCTCTGCAACTGTCTTCACGGCTATCTTCCGATCAAGTCGCTCGCACGGTTTAGGCAAGTCCAGCTTAGGGTATAATTTGCACCAACCTATGCCAGAGGCGATTGGCGATCCAGGGGAGATAACCGTGTACTTAAGACGTCTATCCCGCGGGGATGCCTCTGCAGAAGTACCGCTCGCCGAGGCAGTCTATTCGCAACTCCGCAAGACGGCACAAGCAATCGTCCGATCGGGCCAGAACGATGTCTCGTTGCAGGCCACCAGTCTGGTAAATGTCGTACTGCTTGAACTCTTGCGGGCTCGCACAATCGAATGGCATGATCGAGAACATTTCCTGAGATCGGCCGCCCGGTTGCTGCGGAGGCGATTCATCGACTATATCCGCGCGAGACGCGCCGGGAAACGCCCCTCCAGTGCGTTGCAGACCGATTTCGAGGAGTTGCTGCTGCCCACTGAGTAGCGCTTCGACGAGATCCTGGATGTGCACGCAGCTTTGCAAGAGTTGGCCAGCTTCGATCCGGACCTCGCCGAATTAGTCGAATTGGTGTATTTCGGAGGCTGTCCACTGAAGACCATCGCCGAGATTCGCGGAGTTTCGACGAAAACCGTGAGCCGGCATCTTGGCATGGCCCAGAATTGGTTGCGTGGCAGATTATCGCGTCCGTTCACACTCAAAAATTCCGCTTAAAGTAATAGCACATGACCCCAGAGTTATGGGCAAAGGTGAAAGCATTGTACTTGGAAGCATGCGCTGCCCCTGCCGGGCACGAAGCATATCTCGGTGGCCTGAACTATGCGGATTACGAAGCTCTCATGCTAGTCCGGCAGCTGTTCGAACACGAATCGAGTTCGGGTCCTGAGATTGACCGGCCTTGTTGGTCGTCGACTCCTTCTGAAACGTTCGGGCACGCGCTGGAGTTAGGCCAAACGCTGCTCGGCCGGTTCGAGATAGTGGGCTTTCTTGGCGCGGGTGGAATCGGAGAAGTCTACCGCGCTTACGATCATCAGCAATCAGTTTTCGTGGCGCTGAAGACGCTCGTTCCGGCACTTACTCGGGACGCAAAGGCGTTCGAAATTCTCCGGCACGAACTCAACACCGCGCGCCTGGTAACCAGCCCCTACGTCTGCCGCTTCTACGACTTCCACACTAGTTCTGGCGAGACGCCTCCGTTTTTCACGATGGAACTGCTGGAAGGGGAAACGCTGGCGCACTACCTGCGCCGCCAAGGCCCATTCTCAACTGAGCGGGCGTGGCCGCGGGTCGAGCAAATGATCAGTGCTCTCCAAGCTGCTCACGCGCAGGGAATCGTCCATCGCGATTTCAAGTCCTCCAACATCATGCTGACACTACGAGAAACCCGCGCCGTGGTTATGGATTTTGGCCTTGCACGTGAATTTGTGCCTGGCGCAAGTCTGGAGGCGAGCCTGCTGAGTGCCTCATTTGCTGGAACGCCGGCTTATATGGCTCCCGAGCAGCTTCGGGGGCACAAGGCCACGGTTGCTTCGGACCTGTATAGTCTGGGCATCGTTCTCTTTGAAATGGTCACCGGCCGAAGGCCGTTTGATGGCGACAGCCCGCTCGAGATCGCGTTACGCCGGCTGCATGAAGCCGCGCCTTCCCCCAAACCGCTATGTTCCGAGACTCGATCGACGGTGGGAGCGCGCCATCCTGAGCTGCCTGGAGAGCGAGCCAGACCGCCGCCCGCGGTCGGCCTCGGCCGTCTGCGATCTTTTGAACGCGAGGCCGCCTTTGCTGTGGCACCGCCGCAGGGCTTTCGCTGCAATCGCTGCGAGCCTCCCAGCGCTGGCTGGGGCGGGAATCTGGTGGTTTGAAGCCCAGCCGCACGATGCCGTCAGCATGGATCTATTCGATATCGAGAACCAGACCGGCGATCCGGCACTGGATTTTCTGTGCCGGGGAACAACCAGCGAGTTGGTTCGGCGTTTCGCCCAGTTGGATCATATCTCCATCATTCCCATCCGCAGCACACTAGCCGCGGGATCCGGGAAAGGAACAGCGCGCCTGGTCCTGACCGGGTTCCTATCTGGGACGCCAGGTGAGGAACGCCTCGAGGTGCGGATTTTTGATAACTCCGCGCATCAGGTTCTGTGGTCAAAGATTTATGGTCATGACCGCTTCGGCAATCTTCTCCACCTACAAGAAAAGATTGCGGAGGAGGCCAGTTCGGCGCTCATCCGCCACGTTGGTGGGAATGCGGCCTCGGAGTGGCTCTCCCTTCCTTTTCGGCACAAGGGAACATCTCCCACGCAGAACGCAACTGCCTTTGAGTCGTATATCAGAGGGAGCAGTCTTCAACAGGAATATTCGGAAGAGAGCCTTCGTGCCGCGATTCGGTTTTTCGAGGATGCCGTCTCTCGCGACTCCCACTTGCGCTTGCCTGGGCATGTCTAGCGGAATGTCATCTTTTGTTACTCAACTTCGGCTTTGACTACGAAAACGACCTTGTATCAAGAGCACGAGAATGTGCCATGAGGGCCATTCGCGAAGCGCCATCATTGGCCGAAGCTCACGCCATCATGGGCGCTGTGCGCCAGGCCGATTGGGATTGGCGCGCCGCGCAGGCGGAGTTCGATCGCGCGCTCGCCTTGAAACCCAAGTTCGCGAAAGCGATGGGGTGGCGGGCTGGACTGGTGTTGCAATTCGGCAGGTTTGACGAAGCCATCGCAGGTTTACAGACCGCATTTAGTATGGATCCCTACGATCGCGGAGTGACCAGCACATACGGGTTGGCTCTGATCTGCGCGATGAGGTTTCAGGAGGCCATCGATCTGCTCGAGCGCCAGATTGGGAATCGGGACATGTTGTCCGCTCGCAACAACCTGGCCATCGCTTACGCGCTGCAAGTCAAGCATGCGCCTCCCGAGTTCTCGAACGGGCTCTACGCGAAGGCTTTTGCACAAGCGAGCACGATTGAATCCATCGAGCGACGCGCGCCAGACGCGCGGTTGGAACTTTCGGATCGTTTATATGCGCTGCTCTATTCACTACGTGGCGAGAACCGGCAAGCTGCTCAATATGTAGAAAAGATTGAACGCGTGGTCAATTCGAGGCGAAGCTCGCCAGGCGCGAATGCGAGCGTCTATGTTGCTCAACGACGTTACGAAGAAGCTGAGACGGCGCTTGAACGCGCCACCATGCTCCGGGACCGGTTCGTCCTGTATCTACGCGTTAATCCGCTGCTGGACCGCCTTCACGGCAGGCCACGATTCGAAGCGCTGCTTAAGACTTTGCAGTTGAAATAAACCTAAGGAGAATTATCATGGCCAAGAAAATAATATTAGAGCTCAACTCGACCACTGGAACGGTTCAGAGCGGAAATCCAAATGACTTTGAGAAAGCGATACCGCCCGTGGTAGCCTTCGTAACCCACGACGTAGGAATAGGCACCGGCGGATTGGTTGTCGACCTCGGGAAGACAACGAAGAAGCGAATCCAAATCCGCGCCAGCGAGGACGGAGACCTATTTATTGAACTCGGGGGTTGAACGTGCAGCCGAGCACCACTTCGGCCGATTCCTTCGATGCTTTAGCCTCAGCTGTTAAACAAGAATTACTTACCGGTTGTCCGGCCGTCGCTTGTACCCGGATCGGGGGCATAGCAGCCGCTGATCCGGGCAATGCCGAGGCGCTTCATCTGAAGGGGTTGATTGAGGCCTTTCACGGAAACTTCGAGGACGCCGCGCGTTGGCTCGAACAGGCCCTGGCCGTGCGCGCCAACGAAATAAAATGGCACAAAGACCTTGCGGGCTGCCTCGCCGCTTGCGGCGACTGGCCTTCAGCCGCCCGAAACTTTTCAAAGGTCTTGCAGGCGTTCCCCGCGGACTTCAGCGCTTTGGCTGGATACGGCCGCGCCATGCTCGAATCAGGAGATGCGCCCGCGGCGCTCGAGAAGCTGGAGCAGGCACTTCGCATCCGGCCCGAGTCTTACAGCGCCTCCATCGTTTATGCTCGAACGCTCTCTGCGGTGCACCGCTTCGATGAAGCTATCGACATCCTGATACGGCTGCATGAAACTCACGCTGGAAGAATCGAGGTGGCCCGTGAGCTCGCAAGGATCTATGCCGCTTGTGGGCAGTCCGAGCTCGCTCGCCCTTGGTGGCAGGCGGTTCTACGCTATACGCCGCAGGACAGCGAAGCAACTGACGGGCTGATCTGCGCTTGCTGGCAGACGGGAGATTTGGAGGCCACTCTGCAGTTATCCGAGAAAGTCATCGAAGCGGGACGTGCAACGGCCGCGCTTCGGTCATTCTGGGTTTACAGCAGGATTCACGAAAGTGGACAGACCTGGTACTCGATTCGCTCGGCGTGCGAGGCATTCGGGGAGGGAGTTGACTCCCAGTGTTGTCCGGTCGTTTGAAGGCTCGCGTTCGGTGAGAAGCGTTGGCGCTCGGCTCCGAATCGGATATTTGACGGGCGAATTCACCGCCGGGCCCCAAACTCATTTCCTGCTGCCTCTGCTTGAAAATCACGACCAGCAAACCTCGACATCTTTCTTTACCACACACGAAACAAAGACGACGCCGCGACGGCCCGATTCAGCCGGATCCCCAATTGGCGGGATTGCCGGGGACTGGACGACGACGGTGCGCGACGGCTGATAGACGCCGACGGCATAGACATTCTAGTGGACACGTCAGGATTCTTTCCTGAGCACAGACTGCGAATTTTTGCGGGTCGCACGGCGCCAATTCAAATCACATACCCAAACTGCCCGATGACCACCGGCGTTCCGGCGATGGATTACATTTTCACCGACAGATGGACGTGCCCGCCGGGTTCTGAGCGCCCATATACCGAGCAGCCTCTCTTTCTGCCATCCGGCTATCTGGCTTACCTCCCGCCCGAGAACTCAATGGACAGCATCGGGTTGCCCGCGGCCGCGAACGGAGTCGTAACTTTTGGTCTTTATCAACGGCGCGCCAAGATGAATGCCAGGGTTTGGGATCTCGCTTCCGAGATACTACACCGCGTGCCAGGATCGCGGCTGCTGATCCAGCATGGCGACCCGAGACTGGACGATTCGAATTCAGCGAATCGGAATCTATTACTTCGAGAATTCGCGAATCGAGGCATTGAAGATAATCGCCTTCGGCTCATCGGCGCGCGCACACACTCGGAGTCACTCGCCTGCATGGCGCAAGCGGATATTGCTCTCGATACTTTTCCGTACCAGGGGCAAACGACTACGTGCGAGTGTCTTTGGCAACGTGTGCCAGTTGTGGCACTCACCGGGAATTATCATGTGGCGCGTGTCGGCAGCGCAATCCTCCACCGCGCAGGACTGTCAGATCTGGCGCCGTGCAGCTCTGAGTCCTATGTACGATGCGCCGTCGACCTTGCCAATGATCTGCCGCGTTTGGCGCGTCTGCGCGCCGGCATGCGAGACCGGCTGCTGAACTCTACGCTGCTCGACGGCCGCAACCTGGCTCGGGAGATAGAACAGGCTTATCGCGAGGTGTGGGGAGCCTGGTGCCGGGGAGAGGTCCGGGTCAGCTTGGAACACGGCTGTCCAGGCGCCCGCTACGGCTAAGCCGGAATCCGCGACGGCGCGGAATGGAGCCAAGAAAGGCGCTATGTGGCCTATGATCCCGCGCGCTTTAGCACGATTAAAATGTAATTCTCGATAATCACTCCTGATTTCGCCGGCACCAAACTGCTAAATGATGTCCGAACTTTGCGGCGCCCATTCGCGCTTTCGCGGCCACGTAAATATCCGCGAGATGACTGCTGCGAGCTTTCGTGGTGGTGGGGCCAACCGGTAAGTTCGGCAGCTCGACACTGCTCGGGCCATGGTTCATGTAATTGGTATCCAAAGAAAGCGCATCAGCCAAGCTGGGAGCCTGTTTGTCGCGGTTAGTGAGATACGCCTCTCCATTGGAGATATGGAAGCATTCGACGATGGTGCGGATGACCGAAGTGTGATCGAACGGAGTTTTGCCGTTCGTCGTCGAAGTACCATTCCCTTGCAGGTAGGAAAAACCAGCGGGGCGCACGATGGAACCCGCCCGAATGTAGGGCGAGACGAGAATAGCGGGCACTCGCGGTCCGTACCGATTGAAAGTGAAACCCGACGGATGCCAATTGCGCAACTCGGTTCCGCGTGGCTCCGCCGCAGGCGGCGGAATCACGTGGTCGAAGCAGCCACCATGCTCGTCGTAGGTAACGATTAGCAGAGTTTGTGGCCAATAGCAGCTGCCGCGGAGTAGGTTATAAACGGTTCCCAGCAGGACCTCGCCGTAACGCACGTCGAAAGGTGGGTGATTGTCGTTCGGCGGCAAATGGCTGAAGGGTAGGCCGCCGTAGCGTGGTTCGATGAAGGAGTACTTGGGCAGCGTGTTATTTTTCACGTCGGTAGCGAACGTGGGAAGCAGCGAGAACTCGCCATAATCGCTAGTATCGAAACTGCAGACCATTCCCTCGCCTGATTTCCAGACGTAGTCAATTAGGGCAGAAACAGGAAAGTCATGAAAGTAAACTTTCCAATTCTCGTGTTTGTACCCGCCATCTCCATCCAGGAGTTCGAAGATGCTCGGAAGCTTGGGAAACATCTCAAGGTTGCACAGGTAGTCGACATCATCGACATAGCCTCCTGAAGTGGCGCAATTAAGAAAGAAGCGGTTGGGGTAGGTTTGCGTAGGGCAGGAACCGAACCATGCGTCAGACACTCCAAACCACTGCGCCAGTTCCGAAGTGACGGGAAGCTGAGAAGGCGTGTAATAGAACATGATGTCGCCCGGGGATGCGGGCTCGAGATTCTCGGGGTTCTTTCTTGGAAGCTCCGGCCACGAAGGAGCCCACAGGCATTCCTTCCCGGTTGGGATCTCAGGATATTCACCCGGCATTGCCATCCAGTCATTGAGGAAGCCTGCCATATTGGCTGTGGCTCCCTCCGCCGCCGGATCTGTGGTGTTGAAGATCTGGAGGTTCATGTCAAGGAACGATTCGCCGGGATCGATGGGTGGTGTCGCGAAAGGATTAGGGTTGCTCGATATATTTGTGACCGGATAAGTCCCGCCCTTGTAGGTGTTGGCCATGCTTCCATCCAGCTTCAAGCCCTCGAACTGTGCGCTATATGGGTACAGAGTGCCCAGAATGGTGTCGAATGACCGGTTTTCCAACATCAGAACTACGATATTTTTGATCAGACCGAGAGAGTTACTCATGAGTGCTCCTTCCGGGGCGTTTCCCTGTGGCTAGCATCGCATCCGGGCCGCCAAGCCATTAGTGCCAAGAGTCGACCGATGTACCCGCAACTAAAGCTTGGCGTGTGCCGTAACCCCGATTCAGGTATTTAGATCCGTGACGAATCGCAAAGCGTTCCCGAATCATCTGAGCGCCTGGTGGATTCCCGTTCCCCTTGCGATCGCCTGGGCGCCCCCGTGGCTTGTAGAGCTCTTGCGACGCACTCGACCTGATGCTAATAACCCGTACTGGGGTGTCTTCGACACGTTTAAACCATTCACGCCGCGGAGCTCAGGGGCTGATCCAGTACCTCTGAAAGCCTGGATAGTCGGCCGGCAGGTTAGCAAGAATATGACGGCGAAGATCGAGGATATCCAAGTCGCCTTCTTTGTGATACAAGACTTCTCCCGTCGGCGACAGCAGGACCGTGTAGGGCACTCCCGATTCCCAATTGGGGTCAAATGCCTTCTGCAAAACTTCCGTATCCTCAGACGCGAAGAGCAGGTTGCGATTGGAAGCATGCACCTTCTGCAGCAGCTTGAGCGCGCTATTCCTTTCATCGGGCATATTGGCCGAAACCGTGACCAGATCAAAGTCGCGGCCACGGTACATCCGGTAGGTATCGACCAAGTCCGGTAACTCATGAACACAGGGGCCACACCACGTTGCCCAAAAATCCACGAGTAGGTATTTGCCGGTTGGATTACCGCGCAGCTTTTTCAGCTCCAATGCATTCGCAGCTTCTAAGGTCACGGGTTCCGCATCGAGCTTCGTTTCCTCGGCTTCGCTGCTTTCCTGCTTATACTTCCACTTGGTCGAGCAGCCAAATACTCCCGTGTGGGCGACCGGTATTGGTTTGTCTGCCAGAAGCGCTTCGATTGCGTTTCGCGCGTCGTGCGACGTCACGAGTTCTTTGCGATAACTGTTGTCCACTCGGCCTTCGTAGCGCAACATGCGCCGTGTATCAAAGATAAAGACGTGGGGCGTCGCTTTCGGCCCGTAAGCATTCGCTACCGATTGCGTCGCGCCGTCGTAGAGATAAGCGTAATTGAAGTGTCGATACGCGGCACGGATCTTCATCTCTGCCAAACTGTCGCTCATATCGGCTGAATCGAGTTCGTCGATTCGGATTGCTTTCGGATCGTTCGGCTGTATGGCTACCAATGCGACGCCCTTGCTTTCGTACTCGGATGTTAATTGCTTGATTCGGTCCTCGTAGAGCTGAGCGATGGGGCAATGATTACAGGTGAAGACGATCACGAGAACCTTGGCGGATGAGTAATCCGCCAGCTTATGCATCTTTCCATCGATACCTGGCAAATCGAAATCCGGCGCGTGCGACTCAAGGGCGAGTGTCGGATGCGGTGTATATGGCTCTTGCGCAGCGGCCGTTGCTATCACGACGCAGAGGCAAATCGTCCACAAAACAACGCGCTTCACCCTGCTTGGGGCGCGTTTATGCGAGTTTGCGGACATAAGTGAGTTGTTCTCGCATGTCGTCGTTGTCATTTGTGTCCTTCTCAAATTCAACCGCGACCAGATGTGCAAAGTGAATCCTTTTCAGCTCTTGTATGACGCCCGGAATATTTGCGATGCCGGTTCCAAAGAGCACGTTATGCTCCGCGCCAACCGCCTGCACGTCTTTCAGGTGGACCAGTTTCAGTCGCGATTGAAGCCGGCGAATGGCGTCTAAGGGATCATGCCCGCACGCGGCCATTTGACCTACGTCCAGCGTGGACCCTACGGTAGGAGAAACGGTCGAAAGCGCCTTCAAAACATCGTCCGTACTCTCATAGGGAAACTTCTGCGGAAACCAGTGATTGTGGATCCCGAACGTCAGCCCGGCCTGCGTGAATTGGCGATCGATCTCGTGAAGAATAGGGCCGGTCGCGTCGCCGGAAACATTGGAGGCGCCAAAAATTTTGGCGTTCCTCAGGGCGCAATCGAGATCTATCTGGTTCTTGATGGTTGCGGTGTAATAGGAGACACAGCGAATGCCGGCGGCGTCCAGTTTACGGCGTGCGGTTTCCACCATCTCCTGTGTCGGCGGTTTCATCAGCATGAATTCGCCACGGGACATTTCGATTTCCCGGATCTTATTGGCTTTTAACTCCACGATCATGTCGTCGAGCGAGAGCAGATGATAAGAAAACGTGCCGACACCAATATCGAGGTGGAAGGAGTCTGCGGGAATGTCCAGCGCTGCGGGAATCTGCGCGACGCTGAGGGCTGCAGTTGCCATCCGGCCGAAGGCGCGCCGGGTAAGAGGCCTCACCTGCCCGATCCTTGTTGCTGAGCAGGGCGAGGCGTTACGTCCGCGTCGATTAAGCCGAGCGCCCATTTGATCGCTTCCACATACATCTGCTGAAATTTTGGATTGTCCCAATTTTCGGAAACGTGCCCGAGCGTCGAATAATAAACACGGCCTTTCCCGTACATCTTCGCCCAAGTGACGGCAAAGTCGCGATCGCTGCGATGCACGCGTGCATTGTTGAGATCGAGCTTCGATTCATCCAGGCGCATGAGCACGCGACACCGCTCACGCGAGAAGTTCTTGATCTGATAAATCTCGTCGGTGATGGTGAACTCGCGTGGCCATTGCGACATGCCAGGGAAGTTCGGATCTTCGACGATGATCGGCGCTTGAAACGTTCCCCACGGATGCTCGTCGAAATAACCGCCAATCATTTCGCCGTATTCAGGCCATTGGGTGAACGTGATGGCAGCGCTATGGACGCCGATGAAGCCCTTGCCGTCATCGTGGATAAATGACAGGAAATCCTTCTTCTGTTGATCGTCCATCTCCAGCGTGCCGCCCGTATAGAACAGGACGGCATCGAAATCATTTAAATTTTTGGCGTTGTATTCCAGCTTCTTCTTGGTAAGTGCTTCGGTATCGGTGCGAATGGTTGTGTCCCAAATGCCGGTTTCGCGGCCCAGGCGTTCAATCGTGGCGAGCGCGTGCGACACCGCCTCGTGCCGATAGCCTTTCTCTTCACCGATCGCCAGCAATTGCTTGCGATGCGGGGGCGTTTGCACCATACTGCTCGCCGCCAGCAGAACACCGGCGGTAAATATTTTCAGCAAGGAAAGCATTTGCGCTAACGGCTCGCGATTGCCGCAGTGTTTTTCGGTGGCAAGATTCTTTCTACCGGCAGGTCCGCGGGAAAGACCAGATTGAAGAAGCCGACCATCATTTCATCCCAGCTCTGTTCGCCCCATGGAACGGCGCGCTTGGGATCTGCATTGTCCGGATTGTTGGGGGAGTTGTCGAAGTGCGCTGTGCACTCGATCTTGGTCCCCTTCGGCAGTACGATCGCCTCTTGAAGGGTATACCAATTCTGCCAATGCCAGTTATAGTGCGGCACGCTCAGAATGGTTTGGGTTTCGCCGGTCGGATACACAAGCCTGTAGAGGAAGTCCTTGCCGCGCCCGTGCATGTGCGGATGAAGACCGGAGAGGCTCACCTGGGTGGCTACTTCGAAGGTCGAATCTACGCGATAATCCGGATCGCCCGGCGGAATGAGAAACGTGCCGTTGGTTGCCGAAAGGGTGAGCACTCGCTCCCTCGGCGGCTCTTTCGCGAAGACGATTCCCAAGCGAGTTTGATCGCTCGTGGCGTGGCCATTGGGGGTGTAGTGGACCTGAAAGACGATATCCGAACCAGCTTTAATCAGCTTGGCCTGTCCCGGGCGCAGGATCTCGGCGGGCTGCCCGGGAGCGTAGCCAACCAGGAAGTCGCTTGGAAGCGCGCTGGTGTCGGGTTGCTCCTTCGCCTTTACCTGCGGCGCAATGAAAAATTGTCCGGCCGGCTCGCCGCGGAACCAGTTGGATTTCGGCTCGCGAATGAAGGCGATGATATGGTGCACCACCGCGCGATCTGTAGGGCGCACTTCCGCGGCTTGAACCCAGGTGTCCTTCGTGAATCCGGTAGGAACGATGATGTGCTGGTAATCAATCACACCCGTCGCCGGAACATCGTAGGCAATGGGAAGTTGGTAAATCTTGTCCGGCGTGCCGATCTGCCAGCCTTCGACCCACTTGACAGAGGGTGGCATGTCGTTGGGGTCGCCCTTCGGAGCCTTGGCATCAGCCCAGTCAGAGATGGTCTTGATTTGCGCGTCGGTTAAAACGCTCCCATTCGTGAACTTGCCATAGCGCGGATCGGCGAACCAAGGCGGCATCTTGCGCGTCTCGACCGCTTCTTTCATGGCTGCCGCCCAGGGCCGCGTGCTCTCGTAAGTGAGCATCGAGAACGGGCCCGCCTCCCCCGGACGATGGCAGGTTTGACACTGCTGCTGCAGAATCGGCATTACATCTTTCGTGAAGGTGGGAGGATTGGCCGCTTGCGCAGCGAGAGCCGCGGTGGTCAGCCCCATCGATAACACGCAGCGCAAATTAAGCAAGAGGAAGTCTTCGATTTCTGAAGATATCATGGACTCTGATTCATGCGCGCGGCGTCCGTTTTCATACTGCTCTTGGCTGCATTGCTACTCGTAATGCCAAACGGCGCGCACGATGTGATTACCACCAAGCTTACCTACTCGCGCGACATCTCGCGCATCTTCCTGAAGCGCTGCACGAGCTGTCATGGGAACGGAGCGTCGATTCCTCTGGCTTCCTACCCGCAGGTCAGGCCGTGGGCGGTCGACATCAAAGAGCAGGTTCTCAATCGCCAGATGCCGCCTTGGGGAGCCGTGAAGGGTTTCGGCGATCTCGCACCCGATATGGGGCTAACAGAAGAGGAGCTGTTGATTGTTGCGGCCTGGGTGGTCGGGGGAGCGCCGGAGGGCAATCCCGCTTTATTGCCCGCGGCAGCGGCAGAGCAAGCGGTCCAGCTTGCGCCACTGCGAGAAGGCCTACATGTGAACCAATCGCGGAAGCTGGATCGAAGCTTTCTGCTTGCGGGCATTCGGCCGGAGTCCCTGCTGGAATTGACATCGGCCCGCATTGTCGCGCAGCTACCTAATGGACGCACCCTGCCGCTGGTGTGGCTCTTCCATTACGACCCGAAATGGAGGCAAGCTTTCCGGTTCCGCGCGCCCATATCGCTACCGGCCGGTTCTGTTGTCGAAGCGGATGCGCCTGCTCAATTCGTACTCGAGACGCCATGAGCTAGATGGCGCGCACGGGTATTGTGAACTCGATTGTGTTGACGACGCCGTGCCGCTGAACCTGCGTCCAGATGCGATGATATCCCGGGCGTGGGAAGATCACGTTGAATTGGATGACCGGCGGCCTCAAAAGGAAAGGATGCGTGTGAATGAGGTCCACTAAGTCTTCGCTTGCGATCAACATGTGAGCCCACGCGCCTAAGTAGAGCTCTAGTCCCTCGTACGGATCCAGGTCGAAGAAAAGGCGCGTCTCGAGGCCAGCCAGAGGCGATTCGGGTTCCATGCGCAGCTTTG
>Ga0210385_10000945_pt1 | contig 18460 bp, 14 predicted proteins | sample IncBWH26OmetaG_FD_160107 | JGI IMG/M metagenome (GOLD analysis project Ga0210385, IMG submission 160107) | Forest soil microbial communities from Barre Woods Harvard Forest LTER site, Petersham, Massachusetts, United States - Inc-BW-H-26-O ...
CAACCGGGACCCGAAGCGCTACCCAGATCCGGATCGCTTCGATCCGACCCGCAAGAACATCGCGCACCTGACGTTCGGCGGCGGTCCGCATCTGTGCCTGGGCATGCATCTGGCGCGGATGGAGGCGACGGTCGCGATCAACGCGCTGCTGGACCGGCTGCCGGATCTGCGGTTGGATCCCAACGCCCCGACGCCGCATATCACGGGTATGGCGTTTCGGTCTCCGGCGGCGCTGCCCGTCGAATTCGCGTGCGCCTGAGGCTTTCTCGCGTCAGGTGAACCACGGCGTGACGGCCCGCGAGATCTCGATATAGACGGGGATGCCGATCGTGACGTTGTAGGAAAACGTCAAGCCCAGTGATGCGGCCAAGGGCAGCGTCGGGCTCGCCTCAGGGATCGCCAGCCGCTGGACCGCGGGCACAGCAATGTATGACGCAGCGCCGCAGAGTATGGCGAACAGGATATACGTCCCCGGCTTGAACGGGGCGTGGGTGAGATGAGCGTAGGCGTGAGCGACGATGATCCCGATAGCCGCGAATAGGTTTGGCGCTAATAGACCGAAGGCGATGAATCCCGGGCCCGCGCTTTTCAGGTCCTTCAGTCGGCGGGAGGCCGTCATCCCCATCTCGAGCAGGAACAGACAGAGCACGCCCTGGAAGGCGGCCACAAAGACATGGTCGGTGTCGTGCACGACCTTTGGCCCCTGCAATCGACTGACCAAGCCGATGACGATGCCACCGAAAAGGAGATAAAGGCCCGGGTTGAGCAAGACCTCTCTGAGCAGCTGGACCGTGCCCAGGTGGGTTTTTGTGTCATCCTCACCGGCGCCGTTACCGCGATACTCCGGCAGTTCCAGGGCGATCTTCGCCTCTTGCTCGATCGCCAGTTCCCGTTCGGTATCGAGACGCTGCCCACGAGCCGGCCGGCTTGCCGCACCGGGTCCCGCCGTCGCCGGCTGCTTGTAGCCGTGCTCGCCCGGCATGTTCCCCAACGCGTCCATCCCCCTGTGCCGCAGCCGCGCCGCCAGAACGAGCGCCACCAGGCAGCCGGGCATCTCCATCACGGCCAACAACACCGACATGAAACCGTTGAAAGCCATTCCCACGGTCGCAAGGACGCCCACACAGGTTGCGAACGTCCCTGCCGAGTCCGACCCGTAATAACCCGCGACCGTCGCCCTGTCGATCCGCCGCATCTTCGTCATGCGGGTCAGCAGCACGTAGGCGAGAAAACCTATCAGGAAGTTGAGCAGGAATCCCAGGATGATGAATCCCACGATGCTGCCGACGTTCGCTATGTGGATCGTGGCGAGTTCTTCACCGCCGTGCCAGCCGATGGCCAGCAACAGGTACATCGTCACGGCCTGATAGATCACATAGGGAAACTCGAACTGCACCTTCAGAATTGGGATCAGGAAGCCAAGGTAGAAAAACAACAACAGCGGCTTGAAAAGGTTGTGCTCGAAGTTCTCCCAAAATTCTAGGAGCATTGCTAATCTCCCTCGATGGGCGCAGCTTGCTCACGACTCGTGACGGCCGCCGTTCGGGTTTTGAATTCCTTCAGAGCCTAATCATGGGGCGGCGCCTAGGTATACGACCGATCGCACATGGACGCTGCGAAAGTACTGGGAAAACGCTGGGAAAGTGAACGGCTTCTTACTTCTTGTTGCCGAAAGTGAACGGCTTATTACTTGTTATTGCCCACCAGCGACGGCCGCGCCACGGCTTCCTTGACGCGATGAGTCAACGGTGCGGCGTCGGCGCGCGGACACCGTGAGGCCGGGCCGCGATCACGGATCGAGTTCGGCGCTCAGCCCGTGCTCAAGGCGCATGGACCCCGGGAACTCGGGGTTAAAGTCAGGCTTACCAAAAGTGCTGGTGAACAGGCATACGGAGGCAAAAGTAGGTCATTCCCGAACGGACCGCCCCACAGGTTCATAGGTTAGGCTACATTTACTAAGCGTGACCGAAGTCGGTGTCGAAACGAGTTCTGTGGGCGCCCCGTCACAGTCATTCCGATTGCCGACCGAGATCGCCCCGGCGGACCTGGCGGCCGAGTTGGTCGCGGCATTGCCCGAGCGCGACGGCGATGAATACCTGCTCTACGAGCACGACGGCCAGTGGGTACTGGCCCTCGGTGTGCTGGCCATGGTCGAGTTAGACCGCGACGAGCTGCGCATCACCCGCGACGGTGTCACTCAGCGACAAACCTGGTCCGGACGGCCGGGACCGGTGCTCGGTGAGGCCGTGGACCGGCTGCTGCTGGAATGTGACCAGGCCTTCGGTTGGATCGCCTTCGAATTCGGCGCGTATCGCTTCGGTGTACAAGATCGCCTGGCGCCGCGGACCCCGCTGGCTCGGGTGTTCTGGCCCCGCACCCGCGTCGTGGTCACCGACGACGCGGTTCGACTCTTCGACGCCGAGGAACGCCACCGCGACATGGTGGACCGGTTGCTCAGCGAGGGCCTGCCGGCCGCGCCGCCCGCATCCGGGATCGATGTCGGCGCCGACAGCACCGATTACCGGGCGCGGGTAGCGGCAGCGATCGGCGAGATCGCTGCCGGCCGCTATCACAAAGTGATCCTGTCCCGGTCTGTCGACGTGCCCTTCGCGCTGGACTTCCCGGCCACCTATCGGCTGGGTCGGCGTCACAACACCCCCGCGCGCTCGTTCCTGTTGCGGCTCGCTGGTTTTCGAGCTCTTGGTTACAGCCCGGAAGTGGTGGCGGCGGTGCACCACGACGGCGCGGTGGTGACCGAACCGCTGGCCGGCACCCGGGCGCTGGGCCGCGGCGCGGCGCGTGACCGCCAAGCCCGCGACGAATTGGAATCCGACAGCAAAGAGATTGTCGAACATGCCATGTCGGTGCGCAGCTCGCTGCGCGAGATCACCGAGGTCGCCGAGCCCGGTAGTGCTGCGGTCATCGATTTCATGACCGTGCGCGAGCGCGGCAGTGTCCAGCACCTTGGCTCGACGGTCACCGGCCGACTGGACCCATCCAAGGACCGAATGGACGCGCTGGAGACGCTGTTTCCCGCGGTCACCGCCTCAGGTATCCCCAAGGCGGCCAGTGTGGACGCCATCCTGCGACTCGATGAAAGCCCGCGTGAGTTGTATTCCGGTGCGGTAGTGACGTTTTCGGCCGATGGCGGGCTCGACGCGGCGTTGACGCTACGGACCGCCTACGAACGTGACGGGCGAACCTGGCTGCGGGCCGGGGCCGGCATCATCGCCGCGTCGGATCCCGAACGGGAATTCGAGGAGACCTGCGAGAAACTCGCCACGCTGGCGCCGCATCTGGTGGCCCGTCGGCGTTAGGTGTGGCGCGTTAGCCGACTTCTGCGTCCGGCGACCGTTCCAGATATTCGGCCAGAATGCGGCTGACCAGAGACTCGATGGTCGATTCGATCGACGACGCCAAAGTGGCGGTGACGGATGCAACCGCCTGGCTACGAAACCGGACCAGCATGGTTATCAGCTCGGCGATTTCGGTGTCGGCGGGCAGTGCTTCACGTGGTTTGATCCGGTCGGCGACGTGTTCGGCCCCCGCCCGCACCAGCATCTCGCTGATCTGGTCGACCAGCGGGACAATGTGCTCGTGCAGGTCGATGAGTTTTTCCATGCTGACGCCGTAGCCGCGGATCTCTTTGAAGGCGTCGATGAGTTTCGGGCGTGTGATGGTGGCCTGGGCGCCGTCGATGCGGATCACCTGCAATCCGACCAGTCGATCGAATGCCTTGGCGTCATTGATGAGTCGTTCTGCCTCGGCCAGCGGCATAGTCGCGGCCTTCTCGGTGGTCCAGGTGCCCACGATCGCAGATTCCAGGCCGAGAACGTCGCCGAGATTCTTGCCCTCTTCCCAGGCGCTGAGCATCTCCCGGACATGCGCGATGTTGTATCCGCGGTCGAGCATCGAGGTGATCAGCCGCAGCCGAGTCAGATGAGTGTCGTTGAACAGCGCAATCCGCCCGACCCGCAACGGTGGCGGTAACAGCCCGCGGTCGCGGTAGACACGGATGTTGCGGGTCGTGGTGCCGGCTAGCCGGGCCAGGTCGTCGATGCGGTATTCACCGGACACCGGTGCGCCGTTGGGGTGGCGGACCGCCGCGTCGAAGAGCTGAGATACCGCGATCTCGATGACCTCTCGCGACTGCCGCCGAACGCGTTTGGGCGCGCGCCGCAGGTTGGCCAGGACGCCGGCGATCGTGCTGGTCTCTGCTCGTGGCGGTCGGTCGGGAGCCATCGTTCAGGCGTCCTCAGGCAGAAGTGCTGACGCGCGTATCGGCGGCGTGAGCGACCGCGTGGTAGTCGGCGAACCGGAAGTCCCGCATCTGTCGAAGATACTGCGTCGCGAATCCGGGGTACATCGAGGCGTTGAAACCGTCCTTGGTCAGATACCAACTGCTACAACCCGACATCCATGTCGTCTTGGTGAGTCGCTGCTGGATCCGCTCGTTGTAGCGGCGTTGGACGTCTTGACGGACGTCGAGGTAACGCAAGTTACTGTCCACGATGGTGGTGATACCGCGCACCACGTAGTCGAGCTGGCCCTCGATATAGACCAGTAGCGAATTATGGCCGGGCCCGGAGTTGGGACCGGTCATCAAGAACAGGTTCGGATATCCATGTGCGCTGGCACTTTTGTAAGCCTGTGCACCGCCGGCCCATTCGTCGCTCAGCGCGCGCCCAGCGAGCCCGGTGACCGGGAACGGCGGACCGGTCAAATGCACGTCGTAACCGGTGGCGAACACGATGCAGTCCAGATGGTGTTCGATGCCGTCGCTGGTGCGGATGCCGACCGGGCTCAACGTCGCGATCGGCCAGTCAATGAGCTTGCAGTTGTCCCGCTGCAGGGCGGGGTAGTAGTCGCTGGAGACCAGCATGCGTTTGCAGCCCGGGGTGAAGTCGGGTGTCAGCTGGCGGCGCAGCCACGGGTCTTTGACCTGCCTGTGCAGGTGGAAGCGGCCCAGCCGGGCGACCAACGAGGTCAACGGGGTGTTCCACACCAGCGCGGTGGCGCTGGCTTCGTGTCCCCAGAACAGTGCTTGGCGAGCAAGCTGTTGAACCGCAGGGGCTTTGGTGAATACCGTTTGCACCGCGGGGGGAGTGGCGATGTCCCAACGGGGCAGCACCCAGCCTGGGGTGCGTTGGAACACCTTGACGAACTCGGCTTGCTTGACCAGCTCGGGGATGATCTGGATGGCGCTGGCCCCGGTGCCGATCACCGCAACCCGCTTGCCCGCGAAGTCGTAGTCGTGGTCCCACTGGGCGCTGTGGATCTTGTGGCCGCGGTAGGAATCGATACCCCGGATGTCGGGGAAACTGGAATCGGGCAGCGGTCCGGATGCCAGCACGACGGTGCGGGCCCGAAAACGCTTGCCGGTGGCCGTGGTTGCGGTCCACACGCCGGTGCTGTCGTCGAAGGACAACCCGGTGACCTGCTGGCCGAACCGAATGTGGCGGTGGATGTCGAATCGAGTGCTGATGTCCTCGAGGTGTGTGCGGATTTCTCCGGCCGGCGAGTAGGTCCGCGACCAGCTCGGGTTTTTGGCGAACGAAAACGAGTACAGCAGCGACGGGATATCACAGCTGGCCCCGGGGTAGCTGGTGTCACGCCAGGTTCCGCCCACCCGGTCGCTGCGCTCCAGGATGACGATGTCGTCGACGTTGGCTTGCGCCAATTTGATCGCAGCGCCGAGCCCGCTGAAGCCGGCCCCGACGATCAGCGTGGCGTAGGTATGGGCGTTCGCCATGATCAGGCCGCCGTCTTGTAGGTCAGCTCTTTGAACCAGCTCGGCACCGGCCGTAGCAGTGGTCGGGGATAGCGATCGGACAGCCACACCATGGAATTGGCCAGCAGGTGGTAGGGATGACGTGGGTTGACCACCATTGCGGAGTGCAGCTTGAGGATTTGGTAGGTGGGCACCCGCCAGGTGTGTTCGCCCCGCTCGCCGAGTTGCTTGAACCGTTTGACCGCGTTGTAGAGCCGCTCGGGCTCCATGCCCATGTCGTCAAGCTCGTTGCGCACCCGGTTGAGCAGCGGCAGATACATCAACGCGCCGATGATCAGTCCCGGTGAGGCGACGTTGCCCACGAAATCGATCGCGAGTTTCCGGGCCTTCGCATGACCGATCATGTTAAGGACCTCGAAATCCACTGCAAGGTGGCGTGATTCGTCGTTATTGATCTTTTCGAAGACCCGGTGGCAGACCGGATCGTCGACCTCGTCGAGCAGAAACTTCAGCAGCGCCCCGTCCAGTGCCACCTCGAGCATTGGGATGACGGTGCCCAGGATCGAGAGCGACATCCCGTCGGCGTAGGTGTCCAGCCATTGCATGGCCAGTCGGATGTTGACGTTCGGTTCGGGCATTTCGCCGTCGTCGAGCATGCCCCAGCGCTTCATCAACGCCAGTTCGGCATTGGCGTGGCGTTGCTCTTCCGCGTGGAAATACCGGTAGATCTCGGCCAGCGTCGCATTGGGCGCTTTTTTGGCCAGCGCCGAAAATCCGCGCGCACCGATGTTCTCGATCCAGCACAGATCGGCCATGAACGCCTTTAACTTAGGCCGGAATTCGTCGTCGATGGTCTCGGCGCCGGGTGCCTCCCAATCGATGTCGGCAAGCGCCCATTGGCGATCCTTGATCTTGGTCAGCATCGTCTCCATGTCGATACTCATGTGCGCCCCTCCTTTTGGATTGGTGATATCAGTGCAGGGTGACCCGGGATACCAGGCCCATTCCACGGGTGTAAGTGCCCGGGACCAAGCGTTTGACGCTCCAGCCGATCTTGGCTTCGAGCTGCGGCATGCAGTACAGTTCGCCGCGATCGTGGGTGTCAAGGCAGATGCGCGCGACCTTGTCCGCTGAAAACCCAATCCACCGCGTCAGTCTCGTCGCGAGCTGCGTGGTCTCTTCCGCGATACGGCCGGATTCGACGATGTTCGTCTTGACAAAAGTAGGGCATAGCACCGTGACTTTTACTGCACTGCGAGATAATTCGCCAGCCAGGGTCTCCGATAGCGACAACACACCGGCCTTGCTGACGTTGTAGGCGGCCATGCTGGGGGCCGCGGCGAAGGCCGCGGCGGAGGCGACGTTGATGATGCCCCGCGGGCGGTTCGACGGTTCCGCCGACCGCAGGATAGGTGCGAAGACGTGGCAGCCGTGGATGGGTCCCCAGAGGTTGATGCCGAGCACCCACTGCCAGTCGTCAAGGGGGAGTTCACCGATGGGGGCACCGCCGGAGCCGACGCCGGCATTATTGATCACCAAGGTGGGTGCTGCGCCCAACCACGATTCTGACTGGGCGGCCAGTTCGCGAACGTCATCGAATCGCGATACGTCACAGGTAATCGCGACGGCCTCGCCGCCGTTGTCGATGATCGTGCTGACGGTTTTCGCGGCGGCGACTTCGTTGATGTCGCTGCAGACGACCCGACCGCCGCGGCGGGCGAGTTCGACAGCGAACGCCGCGCCAATGCCGCTGCCCGCACCGGTCACCACCGCAAGCGCGTTGTGGCTCACCTTGTTCGACCTGCGAAACGGCCCACGCATTACTAGCCTGCCTTCCCTGTCGCGGCGTCAAAACCATGGGCCCGCAACGATGTATCGATGAAACGCCCGACGTGTGCCATGGCCCTGGCGGCTTCCGGCGACAGCCGGGGCAGCGCCTGGAACACATGCACCTGGTCCGGCCACACCTGAAGTTCGCAACGACCGCCGCCGGCGCGGATATCGGCGGCGAGGTGTCGCGCGTCGGCTACCAGCATCTCGGCGCCGCCGGCCTGGATGAGTGTCGGAGGCAGCGGAGGACCGCCGGCGACGTCGAGCGCGAGGCGCTGGTGCGCGGGATCGACGCTGGCGCTGTACAACGCGACCAGACGGGCGGCATCGACGGCCCGGATCGCGGGGTCGCGGCGCAATTCTTCGCGACCGGCGGCCAGGCCGAAGGTGACGTCGATCAGCGGCGAGAACAGCACCAGCGCGGCCGGTCCGTTCGCGGCAACGTCGGATTGCAGCAGCAGGTCGACTGCGAGATGTCCGCCGGCTGAATCACCAGCGATCACAATGTGATCCGCCGTTACCCGGCGGGTCAGCCAGTCCCAGCCGGCACGCACGTCATCGGCGGCGGTGGGGAAGCGGTGCCGCGGCGCCAACCGGTAGTCGACAGCGAACACCGGCAGCCCCGTCAGCCGTGACAGCCACGACGTCAATCGCCGGTGCGTTCGCGGCGAGCACAGGGCATAGCCGCTGCCGTGGACGAAGTAAATGGCGCCCTGCTTCGCCGGTAGGCCGGGTGCCCGCACCCATTCGCCGACGATTCGGTGCCCGTCGGGCTGGACAGCGTCGATCGGCTCGACGCGGGTACCGGCCAGCGACGGCCCGAAGGCGTCCATGATGCCGGCCACGATCTGACGTGACAGCCACAAGCCCCATGCCTGCTCGGCCGGCAGCACCGCGCTGATCTGCCGCAATGTCAACGTGCTGACCAGCGCCGCAGCTCGTGAGCGCAGTGACCCCCGGGTCGGCACACCGTCCGTCATGCGATTCAGTCAACAGAAAATGGTGACATTAGTCAATGGCAAGGTTGCTGTGGTGCGAAGTCCGGTCTCGCGGCAAGCCAAGGAGGCGCTCGCCGATGATGTTGCGTTGGATTTCGTCGGTGCCACCTCCGATCCTGAGACCAGGAGCGAGCGTTGAGGCCCGTCCCCAAGCGAACGTGCCCCATTCTCCGGTGTCGGCCAACATGTTCATCCCGAGGATGTGGCTGGCGGTGTCGATGCAGTTTCGGAGGAGACGATTGCGAAGTAGTTTTAGGACGGACATCTCCGGCCCCATCAAATTGCCTTGGCGCTCGGCCGCTAGCAGGTTTGCTGCGGTGTGTTCGACTGCCGTACCGAGGACGTAGCAGTCGAGAACTGCGTCAAGGATGGTCGCCGGCAGTTGCCGTTTTTCAGCTGCCATGGCCGCAAGTTCGACAAGGCGTTGTACGACAACCCAATTCGGGTCTTCTGAGCTGTTTCCGACTGCTTTGCGCTCGCCAACGAGCGTTGCCATGGCCACTGCCCAGCCCTTGTTGACATCTCCGACTCGATGGTTGTCGGGTATGTGTAGTGCTTCGATGAACACTTCGTTGAAGTGTGCTCCGCCGCTCATCTCGCGAAGAGGGCGTACTTCGATCGCGGGGTCATGCATATCCGCGACGAACATCGTGAGCCGGCGATGGGGTATCGCATCGTCTCCGGTGCGGGCGAGAAGCAGGCCGATGTCGCTGTAGTGGCCTCCCGATGTCCACACTTTCTGGCCCGTGACGACCCATCCACCCTCGTCACGTACGGCACGGGTGGACACCGCTGATAGGTCCGAGCCCGCGCCGGGTTCTGAGAACAATTGACACGCGATGATGTCACCGCGCAATATCGCCGGTACTAGTTTTAGCTTGAGTTCTTCGGATGCCGCGGCGAGCAGTCCGGGAAGAATAATGTGCAGTGTCACGAACAGCGTGTTGAGCTTGGGCAAACGGTAGTGCGCGCAAGTCTCTTCGAAAATCTCTTGACAGCGGTGGTCAAGCGCGGCGCCACCGTATTCGCGAGGACCTGTGATCCAGGCGAGCCCTTCGTCGTATAAGGCGCGTTGCCAGGTGCGGGCTCGCTTGAGTTGCTGCTCTTCTACTGAACGTTCTGGACTGTCGAAGATCGGTACGGTGTCGGGTCGTTCGAGATCATCCTCGGCCGCCTCGCCGCAGCCCTCCGCGTGAGCATCGAGGAAATCACGGCATCGTCGCGCGAAGGGGTCGCGATCAGTTGTCGGTGTCACTGACGAAACCTGTGCTCGGGGAAAATTTGGGCGGCGAGGGCATTTTTCAGCACGGGTGGTGAGCCGCCGGCCACCAGCGCTGCCATCGCGTCGCGGTGCAGCCGCTGCGCGGAGTAGTCCAGCGTTGTTCCGTCGCCGCCGCATAGAACCATGGCATCGTGTGTCACTGTGGGCAGCATCGTGCAGCCAGACAGCTTGGCAAACGTGGAGTCCTTGGCATTGGGAAATCGACCGTCCAGGGAAGTAGAAGCCGCGCGGTAGGTCAACAGTCGGTGTGCATCGATTGCCATCCGCATGTCGACCAGGGTGTGGTAGGCCGATTGAAACTCGATGATGGGCTTGCCGTATGCCTGCCGGCGGGACGTGTAGCTCACCGCATCATCGAACGCAGCTTCGGCCAGCGCAAGGCTCAGCGTCGCGTTGTGTATGCGCTCCATGTTGAACGCCATCATCAAGTCCGAAAAGTGGCCCGGTCCGCGAATGATGTTCTCGCTCGGTATCGCACAGTCATCGAAGTGGACCTCGCCATGGGGTAGCCCACGAGTGCCGGAAAAGTGGGCGCCTCTTTCCAGTCTGAGTCCAGGCGTTCCCTTCTCAACAACCACGGCGCCGATACCGCGGTGTCCCGGTTCGTCTCCAAACCGTACAAATGTCGCGTAGAGCTCGTTGACGGGTGATCCTGTGATGAATCGCTTGGACCCGTTGATCACGTAGTTGTCGCCATCGGGTGTCGCCCTCGTCGAGAGGGCGGTGAGATCCGATCCGTGGTCTGGCTCGGTGAGTGCGATCGCGCACGCCGTCCGTCCGGTGACAATGTCAGGCAGGAACTTCTCGCGGGTCGCCTCGTTTTCTGCGCGCAGTACGATGGCCGGGCCGGGTCCGGTCGAGCCGAAGGTTGGCTCGGCGACGATCCACGACTGGGACGTCTTGATCAGAGCTTCGACAACCACCACATAGTCGGTGACCGTCAGTTCGGCTCCGCCGTATTTTGTCGGCATCGTCAACCCGCACAGGCCTGCTGCGGCCATTGCCGCGGCGACCTCCCCGTAAGGGGCCTCATCGGCGCGGTCCCATTCATCGACGTGCGAACGCCACGGCTTGGCCGCCTCGGTCGCACGTGCTTGCAACTCTCGCTGGCTGTTCGAAAGTTCGAAGTCCACTTGAACTCCTAAGTCGGTTGCGGCTGTGTTGAGGTGCAGGCCAGGTAACTCGACTGCGCGGGCTCGAAACCCAGCGAGACCGCCAGCGACTGACGATGATAGACATCGTCACCGAGCAGGAGCCGATTCGCTTGGGCGCGTTTGTAATACAAGTGGGCATCGTGTTCCCAGGTGAACCCTATGCCGCCGTGCACCTGGATGTTCTCCGCGGCGCATTGCAAGAACGCGTCGTGGCACAGGGCAGCCGCGATCGTCGATGCGACCCTAGCCTCTTCGGCGCCACCCTCAGCGGCCGATAACACCGCATGCTCCATGGTCGAACGCGACGTTTCGTAGTCGACATGCATGTCGGCGCATTTGTGTTTGATCGCTTGGAACGATCCGATAGGCCGCCCAAACTGGGTGCGGGTCTTTGCGTAGTCGATGGCGCAAGCGAGCACATGCTCGGTTGCACCGACGGATTCGGCGGCAAGATAGACGTTCGCCAGCGTCAAGGCGCGACTGAGGATGTCGATGGCTGCACCTGTGTCGCCCACCTGATGCGCCGGGGTATCCCTGAGCTCGATGCTGGCGAGGCGGCGGGTCTGGTCGATACCGGTCAAAGCGGTGCGGGTCAGCCCGGCAGCGTGGGCGCTGACCTCGAACAAGGTGATGTCGCTGGAACCGCGTGCAGCGAGCAGGATTACGTCAGCCGTAGCGCCGTCGACGACGAACATCTTCTTGCCCGTTATGCGCCACTGTCCCTGATGTTGCGTGGCCGTCGACTGAACCGCTGTCGGATCCCATTTCCAGGAGGGTTCCACCAGCGCCACCGCGGCGCGGCGCTGCCCTGCGGCCAGATCGGGCAGTAGCCGTTCGCAGGCAGCGCTATCGCCGCTTTGCATGACAACGGTTTGGGCCAGAGCGACGCTCGAAAAGTACGGTAACGGCGCTAGTCGGCGCCCGAGCTCGCGCATGACGATGGCGATCTCGACAGGCCCGCAGTCGGCGCCACCGTAACGCGCTGGTACACCCAGTCCGCAAAGCCCCAGATGGGCGAACTCCTGCCAGACGGATTCCTCATAACCCGCTGAGGTCTGCATTGCGGCCCGAATGGCCGGCGCATCGGCCTTTCGGGTCAGAAAGCTCTGTGCAAGCTCACGGAGGGATCGTTGATCGGCAGTCAGCTCGGCAATCACTGCGTACCTTTCCGGCTATGGCGCGAATCGTCTCCGCAACGCTCATGTATTATATACTGCACTATACCTATCACAGGGGTCCGGCGATGGCACACCACAGCAGCGATGGCGCGGGGTTGACCGCCTCGGAGAAAAACAGCGGAGGTGTCGGCGAACCGCCTCCGGCATCCGAGGAGGGCCGCATTGATCTGCGGGTAGACAAGGGCGTTGCCACGGTGTGGCTCAACAATCCAAAAGCGCTGAATGCCTTCACCTCCCAGATGGTCGATCAATTCCTCGAAGCACTCGACCACGTCGACGCTCAGGATCATGTCCGCGTTGTTGTCGTCACCGGGCATGGCCGAGGTTTCTGCGCCGGAGCCGACTTAAGTCTGGGCACGGAAACGTTCGCGCGTGAGGTCGATGAATCCGCGGACGATTGGCCTCCCCCTGATCGAGCTGGGACCATCGCACTGCGGATGCTGCGCTGCCGAAAGCCCCTCATTGCAGCCATCAATGGGCCCGCGGTGGGCTTCGGTGCAAGCCTCACCCTCCCCATGGATATCCGCTTGGCATCGGCTGACGCCCGTGTGGGGTTCGTCTTCGTGCGGAGAGGCATCACCCCGGACGGAACGTCCACCTGGTTCTTGCCGCGGATCGTCGGCATCAGCAGGGCAGCGGAATGGATGTTCTCCGGCCGGCTTTACCCGGCGGACGAACTGCGAGATGCAGGATTGGTTCGCGATGTTCATCCCACTTCGGAGTTGTTGGCCGCCGCCTACGCTATTGCCGACGAGCTGGTAGAGCAGTCGGCCCCGGTGTCGATCGCGTTGACCCGTCAATTGCTGTGGCGGATGTACGGTGCAGCCAATCCTGTGGACGCGCATCATCTCGAATCGAAAGCGTTGGCCAGGATCGGCTCCTCGTCGGACGCCCGCGAGGGTGTGCAAGCTTTCCTCGACCGGCGGCCCGCGTCGTTCACGATGTCGGCGTCGCGAGACGTTCCGGATTTGTTTGCCTAAGCCTCCATCTGGGCCGTGTGACACGGCGAGGTCACAAGGCGCACTCGTCCAGTGCGGCGGCAAGCTCGGAGCGCCCTCCTATACAGAGCTTTTCGTAGGCTCGCTGCAATTGGCCCTCGACCGTGCGCCTCGACAAAAAGAGCTTCTCTGCGATGCGCTTATTGGACATGCCGCTTGCAGCCAAGGTCGCCGCTTCTGCTTCGGCCCCGGTCAACGCCACACGTGACTGCGCGGTATGCAGGGCGGGCGTCAACGCTTTCGGGCAGTGTTCGCGCAACCTGGCAGCCAATCGGCGCAGTACCGCCACCTGCTGTGTTGAAGCGTCCTTCTTGCGGGCCAACACGAGGGCTTCGGTAGCGGCTTCCGCGGCCAGCAGATGCGCGCCCATGTCGGCGAATGACTGCGCGAGAGCCTGGAGTGCTTGCCAGTCTTTGGTCTCCAACGCCTTGATGTTGGCCAGTCGAGCCTGGGCTAGGTGCCCTTGCATGCGTTGGGCAATGCCGGCAGCGCGGGGGTAGAGTCGCGCGCTGTGTCCGAGCCGGGCCAAGGTGTGCAGGCAGTCGAGGGCACCGACTCTGTCACCGATCCGCTCACCGAGATCGGCTCCCTGCTCGAGATGTTGGCGCGCAGTGCATAACTCACCGTTGGCGATGCACGTCCAGGCTCGCGCGCGCAAGATCTCGACGGCGTAATAACTTCTGGGCAGTCGCAGCTTGTCGAGCTCGGCTAGGGCTTCGGCGGCCGCTGGACCCTCGCCGCTGATTGCGAGCGCGAGTACGACTTCGACAAGGCTCTGTTCGCGCAGCGCCGGCCGGCCGAGGTCGCGGAACAGTAGGGCCGCCTCGCGGGCATAGCGAAGTGATGCGTCGACATCTCCTTGTTCACCAATGGGTTTAGCCAGTTGCCAGGCGAAATAGGCTTGCGCCTCGATAGAGCCCTGCGCGACGGCTTCCATGTAATGTTGGCGCGCTGTGGTGAGAGCGCATTCGAATTGGCCGGCGTACAGCCGCGCTTCGCCGCGAAAGAAGGTGTGCAGCCATGGGTAGTTGTCTAATGGCGTCGCCAACGTCGCTTGTGCCGCGTAGCCCACGTCAGCGGCGTTCATCGCTTCGTCGCACTGCCCGAGGCGCCCGCAGCCAGCTGACATGATCAAGCACGCCCACACCAGCGCAGGACCCTGGGATGTCTCCTTCAATGGCGCGGCGACTCGCACCGCAGCTTCGGGTCCGGTCGCGGCGAGGATCAACCCGGCCCGGCGGGCTGTGATCTGATCGCGTAATTGCCGCTCGCCTGTCATGGCCTCGGCGGACTCGGCGATCTGAATGCCGTGCTCGATACGCCCGCTGAACATCGCAGCTTCGAGTCTTGCCAGCGCAATTCGCGTGTGGTGGTCATCGGTCGTTGCGGTCTGCGCGAGCCCTGCCAAGGCTTTGTCGGCGTCACCGGCCCGACCCTGAAGGTAGGCGAGTTGACCGCAAAGCAGCTGTGCCGGAAATCCCGCGCCGTCGTCTGCAGCAGCTCGAGCCAGCCGGGTGGCCACTCCGAAGTCGTAGGTCCACCGCGCCTGAAATGCGGCGCGCAGCATCAAGTCTGGCCGCTGCAAACCGCCCTCCAAACACCATGTGGCGGTACGGATGAGACTCTCAGCTCCGACGTCGCCCATATTCTCGGCAATGTCGGCGAGTGCACTGGCTAGGCGACTGCGACTCACGGCGCTCAGCTGGTGGAGCAGCGCATCGGTATAGACGGGGTGCGCGATTCTGATCATCAATCCTCGACCCTCATGGCGACTGACCACGAGCCCGCGCGTCTCCAGGCTCTCTGCCAGCTCAGCGCCCCTGGGCACAAAGGCTTTCAGGTGCTTCATCTCGAGTGGTTCGCCGTAGGCGAGGACGTCAAGTACGCTGCGCTCATCTGCCGTCAGTTCAGCGAAGCGCGCATCGATCAACTCAATCAAGCGAGCCGATAAGGGAGCGCGCCCCTTGAGACGCCAGACATTCTCATCGAGCACCAGGGTCGCTGAGCGCAACGCGCCGCGCACAAGCTCACGCAAGTACAGAATATTGCCACCGCTACGCATCGCGAACTGCTGCACGGCTGAACTCTCGATCACACCACCGAGTACCGCATGCAGGACCGCCTCGACTTCACCCCTGTCGAGCACGCTCACTTCGACCCGGCTGACATGGCCGTCTTTGTAGAGCGAGAGGACCGGGTCGGGAACCGCGTCGCCGGCGCGCATGGTCGCCAGCAGCAAACACGCGTTAGCCGCGACAGCGTGGTGAATCAGGGTAGCCGAGACGGCGTCGAGCAGTTGAATGTCATCGATAAGAACCACTTTCGGAAGTTCGCCGCCGGCGGCCTTCAAACGTCGAACTGCGCGCCGCATCCACTCTGCTCTTGCCGATGGCGGCATCGGCAAGGGTTCGTCGTCGTCGAATAGTGGGCCGGCCAGGGCGCCGAAAGGAATCTGGGCGGCGGCGCGGGTGGCAGTGACATGGGCCGTGGGGAACCCTTGGCGACGAGCGCAGTCCAGCAATTCAGTCGCAAGGCGTGTCTTGCCGACTCCTGCCGGGCCCGCCAGAAGAACGGGTCTGCGCTGGTCGAACAGCAGCTGGCCCAGCTGCTCGAGAATATGGCCGCGGCCCACAAATGGCCACTGCTGATCACTGTCCCACTCGAAGTAACCGGTCAACTGCACCCTTCTTCGCCTGCTGACTCGCGCCAACCGACCGTTATTATAGTGAGCACCATCACAATCATCCAACAGCCGACGACACCGTAGAAATTACGCATGCCGCCCCGAGGCGGGATTGGCAACCTAGTAGGCCAGCGAGTCGTCGAACAGGGGAGCTGACCGAGGGTGACTGACCAAAAACTGCATGCGCTCGCGTTGTGGCAAGAGATGGCTGCGGCAATGGCGCCGACGGATCCAGCTCTACCTCCGACGCCCGACGAGTTGCGGCGCGCCTACGACGCGTGGGCGCGCAACCACTTTCCACCACCGGCCGACCTCGTGCTCGAGCCGCTGGATGATGTAGCGGGCGTGTCAGGACTATGGGCACGGATCGACGGCAAGCAGTGCACGCGAACCGTTCTCTATTTCCACGGAGGCGGGTACATGATCGCGTCCGCGAAGGGCTACGCGAACACCGCAGCGGATCTGGCTCGCTCCGCTGAGGCCAAGGTGTTGCTGGTTGATTACCGCCTTGCGCCGGAGAATCCATTCCCCGCGGCGGTCGACGACGCGTTGGCGGCTTACCAATGGCTAAGTGCGCGCCAAGATCCGTCCACGATAGTGTTCGCGGGTGATTCGGCCGGCGGCGGCCTTGTCGCGTCGTTGCTGATCAATCTCCGCGACCGCGGTGAAGCCCTTCCCGCGGCGGGGGTGTGTATCTCGGCGTGGTTCGATATGACGCTCTCATCGGAGTCCATCACCACCAAAGCTTCGGTGGACCCCGTCATGTCCTCGGAGATGTTGCAGGGCATGGCCGCCGGGTATCTGCAAGGTGCACCAGCTGATTCGCCGCTGGCATCACCACTGCACGCCGACCTGTCCGGCCTGCCGCCACTGCTCGTCATGACCGGGACGTGGGACTCGCTGACCGATGACTCCACTCGGTTTGCCGCCAAGGCCGCAGAAGCCGGCGTCGACGTGACCTTGGAGGTGTTCGAGGAGATGTATCACTGCTGGCACATCATGACACCGGTGCTGGCGCAGAGCCGTTCCGCGATGGACATAATCGGTCAATTCTGCCGACAACATACGTGAATGGCTGACCCCAACGATCGAGTCGGCTCTCACGCGCCGATTGCGCAGCGTGTACGGCACTGACCGAGTCTATGAACCGACAGCGCGAGGCCGTCGGGGAGCGTCTCCGCCTGCTGGCCGCCTGATACCGGTGACGATCATGTGCGTCAATTGGCGGGCGACTTCGAGTGTGTCGATCGGAGCACCAGTCATCTGGTGGCGGATCACGATGCCCAGTTGCACACCGAAGATCGCCCGCCACATCACCTCAATGTTCACCCTTTCGGAGGCCCAGGACCGCACTGGCGCCGAGACCAGCGGTTGGCTCAATGCGGGTTCGACGATCTGGCGGTAGAACCGCTTGCCGCGTTCCATTTGGGAAAACACCGCGATCACGAACAGCGGAGCGAGGTCGCTCAAGATAGCGATCCCTTTTTCATTGATCGCCAACAAGGTGTCGACCGCAACGTCGCCGCGAGCAACGCACTGGCCGATCTCGTTAGCCCATGACGTCACCAATTCTGCTGCGGGGTCCTCGATGGCGGTTTGGTAGAGCTCCTCCTTGCTGTCAAACAGCCGGAACATGAACGCCTCGGTTATCCCTGCTCTGTCGGCGATCTCTTTCGTGCGTGCCATCGCAAGGCCGCTCTCAACGAAGACCTCTTGGGCTGCGGTGGAGATCTGCGCCTTACGCTCCGCCGCTGAGAGCCTGGCGGCGGGACCAGCGCCGGGTACGGCCGCATCCGTCGCAGAGGCCACGGAGCGCACCCTCGAGCGACGTTTCTGCGGCTGCAGACGCTGCTTCTGCTTGGTCGGAATGCCCTCACCGAACATTACGGCGAGCGTTCGGGCAACCACATCAGCCGGTACGGGCTGCTTGGCGAAGATCGAGTCCAACGCCAACCCAAAATGCAAGCCGAATACACCCTCGACGAGCACATCGAGTTCCAGCGAATCGACATCGAAACCGGTGACGTCCGTGATGACTGCGCTGATCGCCTGAGTGAACTTCGGCAGCACGACGTCGGAGAAGTAGTCGCGACCGGCCTCTGGCACCGAGAACAACGCGGCCGCCAGCAGCGGCGCCATTTCCCTCATGCTTGCGTAAAGCACCGCGTGGAAACGTTCGAATAAGGCCAAGCGCGACTGGCCGGCCTGTGTCGTCTCAGTGACTGCCGCAGCCAATCGGTCGACCAGATCATCGAGGGGGTCGGTCACCGCAGCCTGATAAATCTCGTTTTTGTTCGCAAAACGGACGTACACGAGATTTTCGGTGATCCCCGCCCGTTCGGCGATATCGCGCACCCGCGTGCCGGCGAAACCATATTCGAGGAAGACAGATCTCGCTGCCGCGATGATCTGCGCACGACGGTCCTCGGGGGTCATGCGGCGGCGCTTTCGCGTAGCGTTAGCCGCCACTGAAATCTCCTATCCCCACGGTGTCACCTCTTGGAGCTCCGTCCGACCAAGCCGTGGATGTGCCTCACGATGATATGACGAGCGGTGCACCGATCCGCCGTTTGCCGCCCCGAACGGCTCGCCGTCGTTTGTGGAGC
>Ga0210385_10000946_pt1 | contig 18456 bp, 12 predicted proteins | sample IncBWH26OmetaG_FD_160107 | JGI IMG/M metagenome (GOLD analysis project Ga0210385, IMG submission 160107) | Forest soil microbial communities from Barre Woods Harvard Forest LTER site, Petersham, Massachusetts, United States - Inc-BW-H-26-O ...
CTATCTCGTTGATCGGAACGCCGAAGAGCCGTCCATGGGACAGCGAGAGACCGAACGGCTGAACGAGATCGTTTTGGGGCGGCGCTCGCTGTGGCCGTCTGCACGGCGGCCGAACTTGGGGTCGCAGATCACATTCGGCGCGGCTCGCCTCGTTCGACCAGGCATCTTGCTGAGGCGACCCGCACTCTCGAGGCACCTCTTTACAGACTCATGCGACTGCTTGCCAGTCACGGCTTGTTCGCCGAGACGGAGGAAGGCGAGTTCGATCATACGGCCCTCTCGGAAGCACTGCGCGGCGACGCCGACGGGTCCTACCGCGCGGCAGCGCAGATGTTCCATAACGTTTGCGCCGCCTGGGGCGGTCTCGAACACGCGCTGCGCACGGGCCAATCAGGATTCGAGAAGATCTACGGAAAGCCGGTGTTCGAGCATGTTGCAGAACATCCCGGCCTCGGCCCAGTGGTAGATGATGGGATGAGTTCCATTCACGGGTACGAAACGAGCGCAATGCTCGACGTCTATGATTTTAGCGGCGTGCGGGTGCTGGCGGACGTCGGCGGCGGCAACGGATCGCTGCTCGGCGCCGTGCTCCAGCGGTACCCGCAGATGCGGGGGTTGCTGTTTGACCGAGGTCACGTCGCGGAGAGAGCACGCCGTAACCTGGCGGGTCGCGGGCTCTCCGACCGCTGTGAAGTGCTCGAGGGCAGCTTTTTCGAATCCATCCCGACGGGGGCGGACGCATATCTTTTCAGGCACATCCTTCAGGACTGGACGGATGAGCAGTGCCTGCAGATCCTGTGCCACTGCAGAAGGGTCATTCCACCGCAAGGCCGATTGCTCGTGGTCGAGTGCATCGTGCCGCCCGGTAACAGCTGCTCGATCTCCAAGGCATTCGACATCAACATGATGACCTTTACGGGCGGGCTTGAACGCACCGAAATCCAGTTTCGCGCACTGTTCGCGGACGCCGGCTTCGAGCTCTGCTCGATCACCCCCACCACCACGATGGTTAGCATCGTCGAGGGTCGCCCGCTGTCACGCTAGGGTGGCTGCCCCTCGCGAGCATTCCGCTTCTGGGTGGGTCTATCGCCATGAAAGGTCCTTGCCGCTGAGATCGACGGCCTAGCCAGCCGCTTTGCCCTTCCTTAGGACGGTAATCATCATCCAAAGGAACAGTGCTGCCGTAATGCCGTAGGGAAGACGTCGCAGCCACCAGTTCGTCACGATCAGCTGATCCACTAGAGGAATGGAGAGACCTTGAGCCTGGAGCTTGAGTTGTATCGGAATTTGAATCGTTACTGAAGAAATCCAGAGCACCATTTGCAGCGCAATCACCACCCAAACCGACCATATGGGTATGGGTGCAGGCCGAAACCACAGCATGAGAATCGAAAATACCGTACCGATAGCTGCGGGAACGACCAAAAACATCAGAATGCGCGGCGTGATGAACCTGTGGAATGCCACAAATTCTGACGGGCCGATGAGGTGCCAGCTGCTGTAATTGACAAACCCTTCGATGAAGGCCGCGCCGGTCGTGTAAAAGACCAAGGCAAACGCAATCGGGAAAATAATTGATCCCTTCATGGTCTTCCCCTTCAAGGATGCGAGTGCCGTCGGCACAACTCATTTCATGAGTTGGCGAGTTCTTCGCGCGCCTTGATCGTGACGGGTGCATCTGGGCCCACACCTTCAGTGAAGCAGCGGAGCGCGCGGGTGAGGAGCGCACGCACCTCCGTGAGATGATGCTCCGCACGTTCGATGCGCGCGAGCATGAACAGACTCTCGCCGACATCTGCGCTGGTATCTGGACCGCGCGCCACCGATTCGGCGATGCGCAACGCATCGCGCGCATGTGTCTCGGCGCCGCGAAGATCTCCGAGCTCGAGGTCTGCCCGGGCGGCGGCTAGCAGAGCGGGCAGAAGATAAGGCTGCGCTGGAGTTTGTGGGTAACCTTGGGAAGCGAAGAAGAGATCCAGCCGTCGCCGTGCGGCATCGGGGAGACCGGTGCGGGTATCGAGGTTTGCCAGATGGGCATTGGAGTCGGCCAGGAACCGCTGCGACGCTCCCGCGCGCCGGTGCTGCGTCTCGATGGCAATACCACGCTCAAGGAGCTGGCGCGCCTGGTCAGGCTGGTTGAGCTCTGCGAGCGCTGCGCCCTCTTCCATAAGCGCACGGGCAGCAAAATCGTAGGCCGCGGACGCCAGCAGGCTCTCGGCCCGGCCCGCGACCACAGCGCGCGCCTCCTCCAAGCGACCGAGTCGTCGCAGCACGAAAGCAAACACGCCTCGCGAGGCACGCTCTGGTTCGGTTGCCGGGCCGCCAACGGGGTGCTGCGCGGCATACAACTCGGAGTATGCCGCACGAATCTCACCGATCCGAGTCAGGATCGTTGCCGTGTTCTCATGGATGATGATGCGCCCGAGCGTACCACCCCGGCCTCCGCGATCGAACGCAGTGCCGACCTCAAGGGCGGTGCGATAGGCATCCGCGTAGCGACCCTGGTTGTAGTACATGTAGCCAAGATCGTTGAGAACTGAGGTGTAGTCGAGGCCCGTACGCAAGCCCTCTCCGAGCTGAAGCGCGTGCGCCTGCTCGAGCAGCCCGGCGGCGCCACTGAGATCGCCCGCATCACTGGCACGCCACGCTCGCGCTCGCAGGCATTGCGTGCTGGTGCGCAGCGGTGGATCGGACAGGCCCCGGATGATCGTCACAGCTTCGCTCAACCAGCGATCGATGTCCGTCTGGACACCCGCTTCGTGCTCCTGATGGGCCGCTGAGCACAAGGTCCCCGCCAGCAGCGCGGGGTCCTGAGCGGTACGAGCGATGGCCAGCGCGCGTTGCGTCAAGGCCATCGACTGATCATTGCGCTCCTCGTCACCGTAACGGCCGGCGAGCTGCGTGAGCATCTGCGCCACGAACGCCGGGTCCGCGCCGTGCCGCGCATCAAGCAGCTGCACGCCGCGGTCGAGGAGCTGCTGACGAGTGAGCACGTGGCCGCCCTCACCCACTTCCTCAAGCATCAGGCTGGAAAAGTCATTGGCCGCTTCGGCGTTGAGGAACTCGGCACGCGCCGCATCACGTTGACGGCGCGCCTCGGACATCTGCACAAGCGCGAACGCGGTCACGCCGATCAGGCCGACCGCGATCGCGAGCCCTGTCACGACGCTACCGCGATTGCGCTGCGCGAATTTGGCAACCCGATAGCTCAGCGTGTCCGGCCGCGCGCTCACCGGTTGGTGCTCGAGATAACGCTCGAGATCGTCCGCCAATGCTGCGGCACTTGCATAGCGCTCCGAGGCGTGCCGTCGCAGGGCCTTGGCGACGATGTTGTCGAGATCGCCCTCGAGGGCGCGCGCGGCGACGGGCGAAGGCGCGGCGGCCGAGGGTCGAGGCAGTTCATCGTTCAGAACGGCGCGGACGAGCTCGTGTCCACCGAGTTGCCGCGCGGCGCGTGGATGCGCGCCAGTCAGCAAGGTGTACAGCACCAGACCGAGAGCATAAACGTCGGTTGCCGTTGTGACGGGCTCGCCCAGTAGCTGCTCAGGTGCCGCGTACTCCGGGGTGAGTGCGCGGGTGCCAGCCTGGGTGAGCTCGACTCCATCCTCACCATGGAGGAGCTTGGCGATGCCGAAATCGAGGAGCTTCACCGTGCCCTCGCGCGTCACGAGAATGTTGCCCGGCTTGATGTCCCGATGAACGATCAGATGCGTGTGCGCATGACTCACGGCGGCCAGCACGTCCAGGAATAGTCGCAGCCGCGATTGCAGGTCGAGCGCAAGGCGGGCGCAGTAGGCATCGATCGGCTCGCCTTCCACATACTCCAGGACCAGATAGGGCTGATGGCCCTCGAAAAGTCCCGCATCGAGCAGTCGTGCGATGTGTGGGTGGTCGAGTCGTGCAAGCAGCAGGCCTTCAAGTTTGAAGCGCCGCTCTCCGGCGCTGCCGAGCCAGGCGGCCCGCAAGAACTTCACGGCAACCACGCCTTCGAATCGGCCGTCGGCGCGCCGGGCGCGCCATACGCTGCCCATCCCGCCGTGACCGATCTCTGCCTCGATCTCGTAGGCGCCGAGGCGCTGGCCGAGGAGCTGCGAAAGGGACGCGGACTCTGCGATGGGTGCCGCCGAACCGCTTAGAAATCCATCGTAGGCCTGTGCGCGATGCGCTGAAAGCAAGCGAGCGAGCAGGCTTCCGGTGTGCGGATCCGCACGCGTCAGCGCCTCCACATATCGGCTCCGCTCGACCTCGGGCATTTCCAGCACCCGATCGAGGTGCTCGCTCACTTGCTGCCAGCCTTCACCGTCGATGATCGACATGAACGCTCACCCCACGGCCGTCGTGCGGCCGGCCTATTGTCGGGCTATTCGGCCTTCGTCCCAAGCTCTTGAAAGAGGATGAGCCGGGCCTTTTCCCAATCGCGCTGCACGGTGCGCTCGGAGGCCCCGCGCAGCGCCGCAATCTCCGCAAGGGTGAGGCCGCAGAAGTATTTGAGATCCACTACTTCGGCAAGTTTCGGCTCCGCCACCGCGAGTGCGTCGAGCGCCTCGGACAGCCGTGAAAGGTCGTCGACATCGGCGAATTGTTCTCCGATCTCGGTGCTGAGCCGCGTGATGTGGAAGTCGCCGCCGCGCTTGAGAGCCTGCCGGCGCCTCACAAGATCAATCAGCAAACCGCGCATTGCACGAGCTGAGTACGCGAGAAAGCGCTCCCGATCACCGAAACTCAGGCCGTCGCGGGCCGAAAAATTAAGATAGACCTCGTGCACCAGCGTGGTCGGGCTGATGCTCCCGCCCGGATTACGCCGCAACTCACGATCTGCGATCCGGCGCAGATCTCTATACAAAGCCGCGAACATCTCATCAGGAGAACTGCACTCGTTCCCGCGGCTGCTCTGGTCCCCGCAGTCGGGTGTTTCCTTTTCCATTTACCCTGCACTGGGCACCCAATCTGCTGCGAGCATGCCTAAAAGGTCAGCCTCCTACAACGCCACGGTGTATTGCGTCAGTCAGCGTCCGCAATTGCACCCGTCGCGATGGTCAAAGCTTGGGGTTCTGCACTGATTTACTTCAACTTTCCGAGGTCCTCGTACCCCTAGAGCGCCTCCAGGAATGTCACCAGATCGGACTGCTGCTGCAGGCTCAGCCCGATATTGAAGCGTTGATTGTAGAAGTTCACCACCGCCGGCAAGTCTTTGGCGGAGCCGTTGTGGAAGTAAGGCGCGCGCGCCGCGAGACCGCGCAGAATCGGCCCCTTCGTCTTGCCGATATCCAACCAGTTGCCGCTGATCATCGCTTTTCCTGGATCGGTCACCTGGACGGTTGCACCGCTGACGGAGTTGGTGAGCGTATAGACCGGCAGATTCGCCAGGTCCAGCACCGTGTTGACGCTGCCGTTGTTATTAATCGGCTGCGCCATCGTGACACCAATGTTGATCGGCAGCGACGTGGAGTGGTTGCCGACGTTCGGATTGTTATGGCACAGCCCGCATCCGGCCACGACATCCTGACCAGCCAGCGGATCAGCAGAATTGTAGAGTGGGTCGGACGGAACGCTATTAATTCCGGGCACATCGTGGACGACGAACGTGGTGTTGTTAAAGAGCGCTTCGCCGCGGCCGATGGCCTGCTGCACCGGCGGGAGGTATCGGTACTCCGGGCTGGTGGGTTCCCAGGCCGAGTAGATCGTGAAGATCGTGTTGGTGAACGGCGGAATCAACGGATTGTTAACCCCAATGGCAAAGGCTGGCGTCACGGTATTCTGCAGGTAATTGGCACCGCCTTTCGCTCCGAGATCCAGCAGCGCGATGCCGATGTCGGGTACCAGAACGACCTGCGCCGTGTACAGGCCCGTCGCGAAGTTGACGATATCCTGTTGCGCTTGAGTGCCGACAATGGGAGCGCCCTGCGCGTGAGTAGTGGTGGCGGTGTTGGCCTGATCCGTCAGATCAAAGAGCAGCGGAGCAATGCTCTCTTCACCGGCCTGTGTCGTGATCTTCTGCAACGTCTCGCGTCCGTCCCACATCACCGCTGAGAGCAGCGCAAGGTTCGTGGAGGGCAGCGGGCGCCTGAACAGGAACAGATCTCCGAAGATCGTTGGTGAGCCCGGCGCGATGGCGCACCCTTTGGGGTTGCTGGCCGAAGTCAGTACGAAGTTTGCCGTCGTGGGGATCGCCAGCTGAATGCGAATCACCCCATACTTGAGGACCATCGAGGAATTCGTGCTGTTGGGCTCCTGATTACTCACCAGCGGCGGGCAATCCGAGCCATCGACCGGGGCGAATAGCGGATCATCGTGGGCCAGCCGCTGCGCGTGGAGCGGAGTGAATGTCCAGGCATTCGCCTCGACGTGGCATGTGGCACAGCTGCGACCGTTAGTTCCGAGGTTGGCAAAGAAGCCATTGGTCGACCCGGTATTGAACCTGTTCGTCGAAGAGCTCTCCAGCACGCCGAATTGATCCAGGCTTATGGGGAGCCCTGGCTCCGGTTGCTGCGCCTGCGCCGGAACGCCGACGCTCGCTGCCCCGATGCCCATGAGCAGTGCGACCTGCGCAATCTTGCGTGCCACAGGACATGCACCGCCCTCGCACGAATGCGATCGTGATTCCATCTGCAGACTCCCTAGCGCGCATTTGATTTGTCGATTCAGGCGCGCGCGCTTGCATTGGCGCCCAGAAACCATCCACTGTCCGCCGCCAAACTGAGCCTTCGACAGGCCATCCGCGGGCGATGGTGCGAAAACCCGACCGCCAGACGCAATCGCGTGCGCTTGGGCCGGCCGCAGTCCTTTCTTCGGGTCTGTCGCCTCAGCGAGTTCGACCTCTAAGAACTATTCGAAAACGGAGGGGAAAAGACGACACGCCCCAGGTGCGAAAGCTCACTGAGCGCGATCGGGCCTGAAAGCAGTCACCTTTGCTTTTGACCCTTAAGATCAAGGAGAACTACTGGGAGGGCCAGGCGAGGTGGAAACTCACGAGCGATCGACCGCGAGCGAGGGATACGGCGCAACTCGCCGCCCAGGTGGGCTCTATGCCACCCTAAGACTCTGCAACCGGTGACTCTCTTAAATTGACAGAATCAGGAGCCCACGCCCGCTAAGGATTCGACGCTCCGCCCTGGAACGCGTACCGATCACGTGGTAAGCGGCCTTTCTTTGGCACAATCGACTCCAGGTAGAGCGTGCGGATATCGTTGAGCATGACCTCGGGCTGGATGAAAGCCAGCGAATAGATCTCGCGCACGCGACCTTTTGGATCGATCAGAAAGACCTTCAACATGTGGTGCAGCGCGCGAGTGGGATGACCCGCCGCATCGATATCCACGCTCACGTCCTGACCCAAGTCCTCCAGCACCGGCAGCAACGCTGGAACGCTTTTCGCTGTCAGGAAACGCCACTCAAAACGGTTGTCCTCTGCAATGGATGCGCCGTACTCAGCCAAAGCCCGTGGGGTGTCGTTCAGCGGGTCACATGAAATGCCGACAAAGCGAACGTCGGTCGCCAGCGGTCGGTCGGCAAGAATCCGGTCACGCAGCATCGTAAGTGTCTCCCGCGCGAACCGACAGCCCAGCGGATCGACACAGTAGGTATAAAAAAATGTGAGCAGCGTGATCTTCCCAGCCGTGAAAGTTCTCAGGTGAACCGGCTGCGCATGCTCATTGAGCAGCACCGCATCCCCAACTGTCTGAATAGCGGGCAACGAATAAGTGCCCGCCGGCAAGGGGATGAAATCCATCCTCGGCGCGACGGCCGGTCCCACATCGACCGCCGCCCGGACCGGAGCGCCGAGGATCCCGCAGAGCACGAAGCCGGCCAGGTAGCCGCGCATCACATCACCGACGGGCGAGAGCGGCGAGACTCTGCGAACCGTACGTCTTGGCGGTGAACTTCATATGGTGCGGGCGACCAAGTTTCTCTTTGAGGAAATCGACCTCAAAAGCAGGTGCCAGTGCGTGACCATCCCAGTTGAAGACCCGGAGGAACTGCTGGTTATCGGCGCCCGTCTTGTCCCAATTCGCAAGTAGACTGGAGGTGATATAGATGCGCTTGCCGTCCCAGCTCTGCGAAATCATGTTGACTTGGCTGCCGGTGTGTTTGGTATACACGTCCTTGGGATGCTCGGGGTCGCTGATATCGAAATAATGCGTCGTCCCATCCATGAATGTGTTGACCCAGAGCCCGCGACCGTCCGCGGTGATGGAGATATCAACCGGTAGCGGAATCTTCGACGGGTCCCCTATCGTGCCGACTTCTTTCGCACTCCACCTGCCGCCGGCAGCAGGTTTGACCAGCCAAAGTTTGGAGGTAAGGGCTGCGGCCGTGATCGCCCAGTTCTGGCCTGGGACCAGCGACCAGCGGATCTCCAGTGGCGCGCCTGGAACACTTAAAACCTGCGTCGGCTGCATGGATTTCAGATTCCACACGACCATCGTGGCGCCGAAATGCTTCATGGCCTCGGAGTCCTTGATCAGATCTCCGAGGTTGCGCATGTAGTTCTGGTAGCCGGCGAAACTCGAAGTGAGGATCACGTTCTTTGCCGGATTCACGGCCACGTCGTAGCCGTAACCGTCCCCTTTCACCCCACCCAGAGTGCTGGTCGGCATAGCGTAGTGGCCAATCAGCACGCCCTTATTGTTATAGAGCGCAAGCCCGGTGACACCCCCGTGGTCGGCCGAGTTCGAAAGATTGCCGATCAGCATCCGCCCCGGCAGTGCATAAAACGTGTGCGGGCCGACGTACGTTGTTTTGGCCGGCAGGTCCGTGATCGTGCGAATGAGTTTTGGCTTGGCAGGGTCCGTGCCGACATCGAACACGTAGATTCGGCTGTCCTCAAGTCCTCCCGCCCACAGATACTTGCGGTCATCCGTGAAGCCCATGTGATGCGCTTCCCCGCGGCCGCCCACCGATAAGCTGTTGATGATCTTGCCGTAGGTCTTGGAGCTGGGATTCGCGTCGATGGTGACGAGCTTGTCCGAGCCATCGCCCAGACCCTCGACGCCGAGCGTCCAGACGTGAACGAAATCTTCCTGACCTTTGATGAGGTTGCTGATGTAAGGGGAGTTGCATGTTTCGTCCGCAATCGCCGGAGCCGCGGCAACCCATGCACACAGGCCCACCGTAAGAGACAGACACACGGATAAACGCCGCACAGTGGTCTCCTCCAATTTGCACAACCCTGAGTTAAGGATCTCGATCGGCACTCAGGGCGAAATAGTAGCGCGAAGCTTCTGCACACGCCGAGAGCTATCGGCGCTGCGCAAGCGCGATGGCTGTCCGGTTCGATCGCCCTGGGCTACGTCCTGCGTGCCCGGCAATCGCAAAGCTGAGGCTAACCCGGAGCTATGGGTGTTCGGGACCCCGCGTAAACGGTTGATCCATCAAATGAAATTAGCCGGCCGGAGCGGAAATCCAGCGTTACGCCAGTCCCGACCTCGCCAAGGGGAGTACTTCTACACGTTTGCCGGTGGCCGAGAAGATTGCATTGGCTAACGCGGGACCGATCGGTGCGACACCAGGCTCCCCTACGCCGGTCGGTGCCTCGGCGGACGGCACGATGTACACCTCAACCTTCGGCATCTCATTCATACGCAGTACGCGATAGTCGTTGAAGTTCGACTGCTGCACGCGGCCCTTCTCAAGGGTCACGTTACCCCACAGGACCGCACCTAGCCCGAAGCCGATTCCGCCCTCCATCTGTGCAGTGATGACATCCGGATTGATGGCGACACCGCAGTCCACCGCGCACACGACACGGTCGACTTTCACCCGACCCGATTCCTCAATAGTGACTTCGACTACCTGAGCGACAAAGGTCTTGAAAGCCTCCGCAACCGCGATGCCACGACCCTTGCCCTTCGGCAAAGGCGCCGCGGACCAACCAGCCTTCTCTGCCGCGAGCTCGAGAACGGCCTTCATGCGGGGCTCATTGGCGAGCAGCTTGCGGCGAAACTCGAACGGGTCCTTGCCAGCAGCGTGCGCCACCTGATCCATGAAGGTCTCCACGGCAAAAGTGGTGTGCGAGCTTCCCACGACCCGCCACCAGAGCACGGGCACTCCGGTCTTGGTGGTCGCGAGATCGACCGACACATGCGGAATGTCGTAGGCGATGGTCGCAGCCCCTTCGACGGATGTCGGGTCGATGCCATCTTTGATCATCGCCGCCATGATCGTATCGGCCATGATCGATTGACCGACAATCACATGCCGCCAGGACGTCAGTTCGCGGTGAGCGTCGAGCCCGGCCTCCAGCTTGTGAAAATACATGGGTCGATAGAGGCCGCCGCGGACATCGTCCTCACGGGTCCATTGCAGTTTGATCGGCGTTCCGTCCGCCCCGTAGGCTTTAGCGATGGACACCGCCTCGACAATGTAATCTGAGAAAGCATTGGCGCGACGCCCGAAGCTGCCGCCGGCATAGAGCGTGTTGATGAACACCTGCGCCGGCTCGAGGCCTGCGGTCTTCGCGGCATTCATCTGGTCGATGGTCTGGAACTGGTCTCCCGCCCAGATGTCGCAGCGTTGCGCGGTGAGTTTGACCACACAGTCGAGAGGTTCCATCGGCGCGTGCGCGAGATACGGAAACTCAAAGGTCGCGCTAAGCGTCTTGGCGGCCGATTGCAGCGCCCGCGCGGGATCCCCGGTCCTGCGCGCCGAGGTCGCAGGCTCATTCGCAAGCTTGCGATATTCATCCATGATCTGGGCGGAGTCGCGCTTCTCCGCATGCGCATCGTCCCAGTGAATGACCAGCTTGTCGCGGCCCTTCTTCGCTGCCCAGAAGGACTTTGCAAGCACCGCGACGCCTCGCGGGACCTGCACCACCTTTACAACGCCCGGCACCGCCTGCGCGGCCGCCGCGTCGAACGAGACCACCGTAGCCCCGAACTGAGGTGCGCGTGCCAGCAATGCCACCAGCAGGTCCGGCATTGCGACGTCTAGCGAGAACTGGGCGGTGCCATCGCACTTCGCCGGCACGTCAACCCGCGGCGGCCGGCTGCCGATGAGCGTGAACTGGCGCGGATCCTTGAGAGCGACCTGCGTCGGCAGCGGCAATGCGGCGGCGACTTTGACCAGCGATCCGAAGGTGGCCTGGCGCTGCGACGATTCGTGATAGATGACGCCGCGCTCCGCGCGCAACTCCGAAATCGGCACGTGCCACTGCTTGGCTGCGGCAGTGATGAGTAGGGCCCGCGCACTCGCGCCTGCCTCGCGCAGCTGCTGCCAGGAGTTCGCCATGGCCGAGCTTCCTCCCGTGCCCTGCATGGTCTTGAAGACGAGATTTGCGTAACGCTTGGCGTCGGCCGGTGCGCTCTCGACCCGAACTCGCGCCCAGTCAGCGTCCAGTTCCTCCGCGAGGATGGTTGCAAGGCCGGTATAGCATCCCTGGCCCATCTCCAGGTGCTTGGCGATCACCGTGACAGATTCATCCGCGCCGATGCGCACGAAGGCGTTCGGCACGAGTTCGGCCGTGGCACCCGCGCCAAGTGCCGCCAGGGTGCGCTTGGGGATCCACGTAAATCCAATCATCAGCGCCGCGATACCGGCGCCGGAGGCCTTGAGGACATCACGCCGTGAGAAGGATCGAGGCTCGAGCGCGTCGACCGTCATGACCCCGCTCCGGCGGCGCGCGGAGTCTCAGCCGACGGCGCGTCGAGCAGCCCCGCCGCGCGATGGATGGCCGCCCGGATGCGTTGGTAGGTCGCGCACCGACAGATGTTGCCGCTCATGGCCGCATCGATGTCGGCGTCGGTGGGCGACTTAGTGCCCTCGAGCAGCGCCGTGGCGGACATGATCTGCCCGGATTGGCAGTAACCGCACTGAGGTACCTGGAGCTCAATCCAGGCAGCCTGCACGGCACGACCGGGCTTGCTGCTCAGGCCCTCGATGGTGCGCACTTCCTTGCCCTGAACTGAAGACACCGGCGTGATGCAGGAGCGGATGGGCTTGCCGTTGAGGTGCACCGTACACGCGCCACACAGCGCCATGCCGCAGCCGAATTTGGTACCGTGTAGTCCCGCCGCCTCACGCACCGCCCATAGCAGCGGCATGTCGGCATCGACGTCCAGCGTGATGGGCTTGTCATTCAAAACAAAAGTCGTCGCCATGAGATGTCCTTGTGCGATGAATCCTCAGTCCGCCGCGCGCATTTTCTCGATGTCCCGAGCGGTCAGCTTGGAGCCCTGCGCTCCAAAGCGTTCCGTCACGTAGTTGGCGACACTGGCGATCTCGTCATCGGAATAGCTGCCGAAATCCGGCATGTAGATCGATGAATCAGCCGCGTGACGCTGGCCACCGCCGATGATGACCTGGGCGACGTTCATCGCCTTCGGGTCGTTTATCGCACGCGTGCCGGTCAGCGTGGCGGTCGAGAGACTCGGACTGATGCCGCTCCAGCCGTGACAACCCACGCAAGCACCTGCGTAGACCGCCTTGCCGAGGAGATTCCTACTTCGATCGTCAGCGAAGCTCGGGGAAGCGGGTTGTGTCCGAAGCGCCGGGAGGTCCGGCGACGTGTGGGCCGGGACGGTGCGCAGGTAAGTCACCATCGCACTGATGTCACCGGCGGTGAGGTGACTCAGGCTCTCATCGATCGCCTCGCCCATCGGGCCCGACGCCGTACCCCGGCCTGCGGTGTGACCCATGGAAAGATAGTGGGCAAGCTCCGCATCGCTCCACTCGCCGATGCCTGCGCTGCGGTCGGGAGTGATGTTGTAGGCCCGCCAGCCTGCCTGCACTGCGCCGGCGAACTTCCTTCGGTTGTCCAGCGCCATGCCGAGATTGCGCGGAGTATGGCATTCGCCGCAGTGGCCCAGAGCTTCGACCAAGTACGCACCGCGGTTCCACGCCGCGGACCGGTCAGTGGCCGGCTCGAAGCGCTTGTCGGGGTTGAAGAATGCCGACCAAAGCGCCATCAGGTAGCGCTGATTAAAGGGGAATCCCAGCGTATTGGCCTGCGCCGGCGCGTGCACCGGTGTCAGCGAGAAGACGTATGCCTTGATAGCGAGAACGTCCCTGTCGGACATCCAGGTGTAGCTCGCGAAGGGCATCGCCGGGTACAGGCGCGTGCCGTCGCGAGCGATGCCCCGCTGCACCGCGTTGAGAAAGTCCTGGTCGGTGTATCTGCCGATGCCCGTCTCTGTATCTGGCGTGATGTTAGTGGAATAAATGGTGCCGAACGGCAGTACAAACGGCCGGCCACCCGCGAAGGGAATGCCACCCTTGGCGGTATGACAGACCATGCAATCCGCGGCACGTGCCAGGTACTCGCCCTGCGCGATCAAGGCAGCGGACTTCAGTTCGTCCGGAGCCCCGGTGGGATTCGGCCCGGAGTATTCGTTCAGTCCGACATGGGTGCGGCCGGAGAAACCCATGGGACCCGGGCCAACTACCACATAGGCAGCAACGGCTCCGCAGACGATTACGATAGCCGTGACGCTCCAAAGCAAGAGACGTGGTCGCTTCACGGATCGATCACCTCAAGCTGACCCGCTCTAGGTCACGGAACCGTCTCTGTCCAAGCACTGTTTCCGCAACCTGCGCAGCTAGCATCTCGAGCTGTAACACAACATTGCCGGCACAGTTGTGGGCGACAGGCGGAAGTCGGCTCGCGTCCATCCGAGTGATTTTGGGGGGATGGCCGCCGCAATGTCGACCCATCTTTGTGGCGGTGGTAATCAGAGGGGATCAACCGATATGATCGGCGAGTTCACCATCGCCAGACGAGACGGGGATTTGCCGCGGAGCGTCCCGAAGCGCTCAGAATGAGCGCGGCGGCAATATCGGCCCCAGGCTGCGTCGCGGCAGCACGCGGCGCGCTGATTTCCACCGACAACGTTGAACGGCGGCAGATGAGTTGTCGTGACCCGCCGCGCACCTACTAGAAAATCGGTTTGAGCATAGCGGGTAAAGCCTGCACCGCGGCGGACCCGGCCGCCAGATCGGCCGGGTCCGTAGGTCAAGCGATGACCGCGCTTAAGCAGCCAACGCTACTGTTTCGACGCCGCCTTGACCACCGCCTTGATGAACGCGTCTCCGTTCGGCGTGCCGAGTCCGGTCACGTTATCCCAGCCGGGTCCCGTCGAGAGCGACGAGTCGGTTCCGAACGTGAAAACGTCCCAGCGGGTCGACGAGGCGCTGTTGAACAATGCACTCACGAACAGCTTGGTGCCGTCCAACGGCGCGGCCAGATCGTCGGCGCTCAGGTGCTCTGGCGCTGCTGGCGGGGCGAGGATAATGCCGGTCACGTTGTTCTTCGTGTCGGCCTTCCTGAGATTGACGTCGATGATCGCGTTGCCTTTGAGCTTATAGAGCAGCGGTGCCGCCTGACCGAGTGCTCCACCACCGTTGATGGCATTGAGCTGGTTGGCAAGCGCCCACACGGCCGAGAACATCGGCGTCGACAGACTCGTCCCGCCGAACACTTCAACCAACTGCGGAGCACCCGGGACGCTCGTCGGGGTGACCACGATCTCGCACCCTGTCTCCGGATCGGCGTTCATTGCGATATCGGGCGTTTGCCGGAACTTACCCGGGAGTCCCTTCTGGAACTTGGGCTGTGCATATACCATGCTCGCTCCGCCACCCCCTCCCTCTATGAATCCGAAGAACAGCGGCGGGATGGTGGGCGGGTTGGGTGCGGGATTGGCGATGCGCACCTCATTCAAGCCCCAGCCGGTCTGCAGCTTGATGTTGTCGTTCGGGTCGAGGAACGTGCTGGTGCCACCGACCGCGGTGGCAAACGGCGAGGTCGAATTGGCGCCGGCCGACACCGAATCGATGCCGAAGTCCGCCTGGTTGGCGAGCAGGTTGTCGCCGGAGTCTCCGGTAGAGATGTTGTGCGAGATACCCAGCGCGGCCGCAATCTCCGAAATGCCGTTCTCCACGACCAGCTCCGAAGGAGCCAGCTCTGCCAGCACGATCTCGGGAATGCCGAAGCTGTTCGACAGCTGGTTGCCGAAGCCATTCTCGATGGCAAACAGGTTGCCGATATCGAGGTTGGTGAACGTATTGTCGGCCGTGACCACCAGCACGATGTTGGCACCGGGTGCGAGCGAGTGCGCCCATTCGACATCGAGGGTGGTCTCGAACTGCCAATTGCCGGCGATGCAACCGTTAGTGGCTGAGCAGGTCGTCTCCGACGCGCCGTTCGGGGTGAAGATCTGGAAATTCGCCGAGGTGAGCGGCGGCAGACCGTTATTCGCGGAGAACGCGTTGGCATCGGCCAGAATCGTGTTCGAGCCGAACGCGTCGACGATCATGATGGTCTGATTGGTGCCATCCAGCCCGTTCGCGATGGGTGAGGTGAGGCCGTAGGCCTGCTGTATCTCAGCAGTGTCGTAGCCGCACGATGGCAGGTTGGGCGCGGGACTGTTGATATCCGCGCCGTAGCGATTGCCGGTATAGGTGGCGATCGGCGTGCTGCCATTGGTGGTGAACACTTGCGTCTCGGGCGGACGCAGACAGTCGGCGCTAAAGAACAGGCCATTCGCGCCCGCCGCCGTAAGCGGCAGCCCCGCATACGGCTTGCCTGTATCCCGATCGACCGCCGGACTCACATTTGCCCGGTAGTTGAGATCGCTCAATCCCGTCACCGCCGCGACCACGGTGCTGGCGCTGCCGGACACCGCAGGCTCAGAGGACGTGACACGGTGCACGGCGCCGTTCACCATCGCGCGGTTGATCTTGACGTTGAAGGCTGCCTGCGCGTCCCCCACCCGTCCCTGTGCCACGACGAAATGGTTCATCTTGTCCGTGGAGGTGACCTTCAGGTTGTGGGAAGCGAGGAAGCTGCGCACCTGGGCCGCATCTTCCGCACTCGGGGCGAATTGTGACTGGTACTGCTCCTTGGTCAGGAAGTGGTGGTAATTCGGCGAGCTCTCGTCATACATGTCCTTGACCATGTCGTCGAGAGTCGCCTTGTTGTGCAGATTCAGCCATACGGTCACTGAGATCTGCTTGTTCTGATCTTCCGGCCCGACGATCGCGCTCTTGGGAGATGCGGCAGACGCCGATCCCGCCGTGAGCGCAAGTATTCCCAGCCAGCCGACAGCGGACAGGGCAATTTTGAAACGAATAGACGGTTTCATGGCTCCCTCGCGTTGGTTTGTGCTTGTTGTGGCGTCCTGCCGATGACATTGGCGCGCCATGCGCCGCGCGCACCTTCTTCTACTGCATGCGACCGTACGCCGGCCGCAGATCCTCAGTCAACAATAAGAAGAGCGCAGCGCCGTTCCCGGCGAGCTCGAGCCGCTGCGCATTGAGTAATGACAGAGCGGGAACGGATCGCTCCGCATCCACGCCAGAGAATCTACTCACGATCCGTCCAACGTTCCTGCCCTTGCGCCTCCCGCCCTTGAAGCCAGACCGTTACCGCGGCGATGCAATCGTCTTGCGAATGGCAGGTGCGGATGTTTACAAGTCTAGTTTCAGAGCAGCCCAGGCGCAGTTCAAGGGCAGAATCACCGCGATGAGCAAATCGTTCGCCGGGATTGAGACCGTGCTCCGAGTTCAACACATGGCAAGAACGTACGTTCAGGACTGCGAAGGTTGGCAGCTCTTTGCGATTGTTTGACTGGCCTTGAACCCGCCCACCCTACAGATACACCTACCGATGCCAAGCGACCCGTCCTTGACGCGGGCAACCCGACTTAGGCGCAGGGGAAAAAACATGAAGACGAATCCGTGTGTGGCGCCATTCGGCGGCCCGCTGGCGCTAGCCGTGATTCTGGTGTCGACATTCTCGTCCGTGACCCACGCGGAGGACGCGTTCCTCCCAAGGGCCGTCAATTCCAGCACCATTCCCCAGAACGGCGACGTCAATCCCTATGGCGTTGCATTCGTGCCCCAGGGATTCCCAGGCGGCGGCGCAATCTCTGCCGGCGATGTGCTGGTCAGCAATTTCAACGACAGCACCAACACGCAGGGCACCGGGACGACGATCATTCGGCAGCCGGAACTCGGTCCCATAGCACCGCCGGGAACGGCAATTACCTTTTTCCTGAGTCCCCTTCCGGGTCTGAGTACGGCACTGGGGGTGCTGAAAGGTGGATATGTCCTGGTGGGCAACCTCGCGACACCCACCGGCAGCTTTTCGACCATCGTGCGGCGCTCCTGCGCTTTGCAGGTGATCGACCGATTCGGCAATGTAAAAGCTACTTGGGCCGACCCCGACGGCCCGTGGGATCTCACCATTGATGATCACGGCGCGTGGGCACATATTTTTGTCTCGAATGTACTCAGTGGGAAGGTCGTGCGGCTCGATGTGACCGTGACACCCACTGGCGTGGCCCTGCAGCACACGACCACGATAGCAACCGGATATACCGTCCAGCCGAGCACCGCTGCCGTCGTACTGGGACCGACCGGCGTTGCCTTCGATGCGGGCACCGACACACTTTACGTCGCGTCGACGGCCGATAACACCATCTACTCCGTCTCCCGGGCGTCGCAGCGAACGATGCCCGTGACGAAGGGCGATGTCGCATTCTCGAACGCGCACCTTATAGGACCCCTCGCATTGCGGTTTGCACCGAACGGGGATCTGTTAACCGCGAATGGCGATGCGACGCCCAACGCCAATCTACTGCATCCAAGCGAAATCGTAGAATTCACTCGCTCGGGCGAGTTCGTGCGCGAATACAACGTCGACGCGAGCCAAGGAGGCGCATTTGGACTCGATACGCGCGCGGATGCTGATGCCAGAGCGAATCTCGCAATCATCGATGACGTAACGAACAATCTGCTCGTAACTCACCTGGACTCGCATTGAGACAACGCGGCGCGCGTCGCTTGCCCACACGCCGCCGGGACGTTTCGGGCGCACTTGTGAGAAAACCTAGTAGGGGTGCCGGTACGTCTGCCCTTCTCAGGTAGTGTCCTGGTTGATGTGCTCCCAGACCTTGGAGATCACTACCGAGCCTTCGCCCACTGCCGAGGCTACCCGCTTGACCGACCCAGCCCGCACGTCGCCGACAGCAAAAATTCCGGGATAGGACGTCGCAAACGGCGAAGATGGTGAGCCGACGCCGGTGATGACGAAACCCTTGTCGTCGAGCTTCACCAAATGAGAAAGCCATTCGGTATTCGGCGCGGCACCCACCATGATGAAGAGCGCTCGCGTCGCAACCTTCCGCGACTGCCCGCTTTTGGTATTGCGGATCGTGAGGTTTTCCAGGTGCTCGCCACCCTCCAGTGCAGTGACCTCGCAGTTGTACTCGATCGTGATGCCTGGATAAGCCTCTAGCCGGCTCGTGAGATAGCTCGACATCGAAGCGGCGAGCGAGTCACCCCGGACCAGCACACGGACACAGCGCGCATAGCGGCACAGGAACATCGCAGCCTGGCCGGCAGAATTGCCGCCGCCAATGATCACGACCTCCGTGTCCTTGCAATAGCGCGCCTCCATCTCGGTGGCCGAATAGTACACTCCCGAGCCTTCGAAATCGGCCAGCCGCTCCAAGGGAAGTC